>WNFG01001937.1_pt1 | contig 17464 bp, 19 predicted proteins | sample 5400431 | NCBI WGS metagenome assembly WNFG01 (sample SAMN13153346, study PRJNA577476) | soil metagenome | isolation source: 120 cm saprolite under Douglas fir tree site 2 hole 3 replicate 2 | place: USA:California | collected 2015-04-18 | reverse complement strand
CAGCAGGAGCGGGATGTCCTGCCCGTAGTAGTCGCGCTCGATCGTCGATCGATCGACGTCGCTCTTCGTTACCGGCGTTTTCTCATCGGCCCGAATCCCGCTGACGACGATGTTCTCCGCGAGCCCGGGCCGGAGCGTGATGACGATGTCTGCATCCGCCGCCGCCTGTTGCGCGATGGCCTGAAACCCGTTTCGCGTCACGACGACGGTGTAGCTGCCGGATGGAACGTCGATGGCAAAGCGGCCCTCGGCATCGGTCATCGCACGCTGTCCCGCCGCTTCGACCGAAGCCCCGTTGACCGGTGCCCCATCGACCGCGCGGACGACACCGCGAAGCGTCGCGGCCGAAACAAGAACAGGAAAAAAGAGAAGAAAGGAAATAACACGGACAGCTCTCATCGATTGCCCCATCCGCCTTTGCCTACGCCGGTCCTAACCGGTTCAGGTTCCAGGGTGTGATCTCAGGCCGTTTTTCGCGGCCACCCCTAGGCGATAGGGGAATGGTACTACGTTGGTTGCTGGGTTGCTGGGTTGCTGGGTTGCTGGGTTTCTTGGTTGCCCCGAGGTACACCTGCCCGCTGGAAGTGCTAGCGGGCGGAGGCGTACGTCACGAATCGCACTTCTGGTGCCGGTGAGTTAGTGAACACGTCATAATCGGAGGTCGTATGCACTCGTTCTCAAACGCACATTTTTCAGAAGTTGAGTTCGTACAATCAGATCGATGGGAACTTGGCCCACTCGAACTGGTTTTCGTGGATGAACGCCTTCGAAACGGCTACTTCAGCAAGCGCGGCCTTGAGCTTTGTGGCGCGATCAGCCTATGGAATCAGAGTGCGTCGGCCGGCTTCGCGAGGCCTGCGCGGTCCTTGGTCGTCTTGGAACGCGAGATTCCGAGCATTAGGTCATGTGAAAACCCGAACGTGATCTTCGTTCCGAGGCAACAGGCCGACGGTCTCACCGAGTTGCATGTCATGCTCGCGTCGCTCCTGCCGGATGCGATGCTCCACGCGGCGCGCATCCCTCGGGCAGCTGCAGTCTTGGACCTAACATTGCTAAACGACCCGGAAAGGCCGCCGGGGTTCGCAGCTTCGGTTTGCTCAGCGTTCACGCAATACATTTGGACCAAGCTTGCGCCGCAATCTCGTCTGAGGGAAAGCTTCTTTTCGAGTTCGTCTCCGCTACGTCTACTTTCAGCCGACATTTCCTACTGGATGAACCGCGTGTACCGAGTTGCGCTTGACAGACAAGAGTCTTTCAGGGAGGTTAGTGATACCTCCGCGAGGGCATGGCGGCCGCTCCCCGAACTGGCCGATAAGCTGAATAAATCATTGCCTCCCTACCTCCGCGATCGAATCCGTGTCCGTCGGCCGCTATGCGGAGGCGATCTTTGGGACATTCATGATGCAGAGGAACGTGAACAAGTGATCGAGGAGGCAATCACAGGCGTTGGCGTCATGGAGTCGCTTCAGCCGATCATTGAGCTACTCCACACTCATCGCGCGCACGAAGATTTCTCTGATCGCTACTCTTGGGTGAAAGAAGATTTCGAGCGCAGCTTCTACTCAAAGCGCGCAAAGCTTCAGGTGGTGTTGGTGGAGACCATGGACGATGCTCCGGTCTGGAGCGCCGACGATCACGATGGCTATAGTCGTGTTCTCCTGAGAGACATCTTCGCGTTCTTGAATCCTCGTGAGCGAAAGCTTTTCTTGGCGCTACGCCAAGGAAGAACAGTAGGCGAGATCGCCGTACGCGATGAACTCGCTGGCCATGCTGCGATCTCACGACGAGTAAAAGCTCTGAAGAAGAAGATTTCGGCGCTTCTCAACTGACTCGAAGGGTCAACAAACCCAGAGTCGTGAGCGTCCATTGGTGTTATTCCGGCCGCTTGCTGGACGTGGAAGCACTTCATCGCTGCGTCCCTTCCGCTTCGCCTTGATTCTCTCCGCAAGCTTTGGGCGGAAGTTCGGCGGCACGATCCTCTCCGCCTGTGACCAGTCAATGTAGTCGGTTGAATCCGCTTTCGTCCAGAACTCGCGCTCGGCGTCTTCATCCTTGAACGTTGGTATCTTCTTTCGAGTCTTCATACGATCTTCTTGACGGGTCAGGTCATGCCTGCTTGATGAGACGAAGATACTCCTCGTGCGGTCCGATCCAGAACCAGACGATGCCGATGGGCGAATCGAGACCGAGAACGCGATGACCGGAGCCGACCCGAGCGGACCAAAGGCGACCGACGCGCTTGAAGTGAAGAGAGGGATGACGTGGATCAGACTTCAAGAGTTCGTAGTTAGCGCGGGCCACTGACTGTCCATCAGGTGGTAGCTCGGCGAAATGCTGCCAGAACTGGCTTGAAGCGCGATGACTCAAAGTTCAGTTGTTTCGCCACGCTCGACTTCAGCGAGAGCTTCATCCGCAAACCTGTCGAGAAGCCCCGCTGCAACATCGCGTTCGAGCTCCTGATCCCACGCCTCCCAGTCCCGCTCGATGAACCACGCGCGGAATGTTGCCAATTCTTCCGGGGTCAATGTCTCAACCTCACGTTCGATCGCTTCAACTTTGGTCATGACACTCAGAATGATAGCTGTTCGCTTCCCTACTTCAACACCAACGCCACCTTCGTACCATTCGTCGCCACGCCCGACTGTGATGCATGCGGGTCCGACGCGTTCTTCGTCATCGCGTCGCCGTCCGAGTCCAGCCGGGCTTCGATCGTGATATTCGCCGGCAGCGGCTGGCCCATCATCGAATCGGCGGAGCTGAGGTCGAGCTCGAGAGCGAAGGTGGGGTTTCCGATGCGTTTGACGGCGGCGGGGGGGCCGGTGGTTTCGCCGGAGGCGCGGGCGATGATGAAGAGCACCGCGTTTGGCGACGGTTTGGCGCTGGCGAGCGTCAGCGTCAGGTGTACGGATGGGCCGCTGACCGGTGCGGCGGCGGGTGATGCCGCGGAAGCGGCGGATTCGGAGTCCGGAGTGGGAAGTGCCGGATGGTTCGGGGGGACAACCGCGGGCGGCGGGTTCTTCGCCTGCTCCTTCATCCTGGCCAGCACTGCTTCGAGGCGAGCCTGCTGGTCAGGATGGCGGCGGGAGGCATCGGCGATCAATCCCTCGGCTTCGCCGATCTTGCCGCGCTGCACATCGTCCCAGGCCAGAGCGACGTAGGCGTCGGTGAGCTGCGGGTCGGACTTGATGGCGCGCTGCAGCATCTCCGCGGCGCCGTCGCGTTGTCCCATCGACATGCGGACCAGCGCCTGGTAGGTCAGCGCCTGGGCGTCGTTGGGACTGCGTTGGAGGATGTACTGGGTCTGCTCGAAGACGCCCATCAGATTCTCGCGCTCGAGGTAGGCCTTAGCCAGTTGATTGCGCATCTCCAGATCGTCGGGCTTGCTCGCCACTGCTGCTTGAATCTGCTGCAACGCAGCATCAGCCTGCTGTGGTGACGGCTGCGGCGCCGACGTCATCGGCGTGCCACCGGTCGTTCCTTCCGTCTTTGGGGTGGCGTTCTTCGTCACAAACCAGGCGATGCCACCGATGACGGCGACCGAGGCTACGCCCCAGAGGAAGCCCCGGATCGATGCCGCACGCGCGTTGGCGGCGACGTTGACTACGGGAGAGGTCTGATCTCCAACAGACGGTCGGACTGGAGAGTCCGACCTACGTTTGGCTGGCTTGTGTTGGTCCAGCTTGCGGAGCACGTCCGCCGTTTCGCGCTCGAGCCTGCGTTGTTCGTCGACGCTTCCGCCGGTCTCTTTCAGCTCACGCAATTGCTGCAGGAGCACGTCGCGCTTCGCTTCGAGGTCGAGACGTTCCAAGTCGGGCTTGGCCGCGCGGCCTTTCATCCCGTACCAGAACATGAATCCGACGATGCCGCCGGAGAGGATCATTGCGGTGGCGCTGAGCCAATCGGTCATTGTTTGTCCACCATCTCACGAACGCGGGCGAGGTATGGGTCGTCGGTAGGTTCTTCCGGGGCCGCGGGTTTCACCGGCGCCGTCTCCAGCTTCTTGGCCTTCGATACGACGAGCAGGAAGCCGGCGGCGAGGGCGAGGATTGGCAGAATCCAGACCAGCGCGTTCACTCCCTGAAACTTCGGCTTGAGCAGAACGAACCCGCCATAGGACTTTTCGAAGTAGCTGAGGATCTGCTGTTCGGTATAGCCGCGTTCGAGAAGCTCTCGGACTTGGGCCTTCATGTTTGCCGCCATGATCGAAGGCGAGTCGCCGATGGCCAGGCCCTGGCAGACCGGGCAACGCAGCTCGGAGGAGATCTCCATCGTGCGGCGCTCCAATTGCGGGCCGGTGAGCGGCGTTCCCTGCGGCTGCCCGACGATCTGTGCCGCGTCCGGAACCTTGATCTGGAGAAAGGCCAGGAGAAAGAACGTTGCGATCATCGGAGCGCCTTTGCCAGATTGGCCTGCAGCTCTTCGGTCGACAAGGGGCCGGCATACTTGGCTACGATTGTCCCGGCCGGATTGATGAAGTATGTCTCCGGCACGCCGCCGACACCGTATGCGATGGCTGTTTTGCCATTGGCATCGAGCAGAGTCGGATAGGCAGTTCCGCGCTCGGCAAGGAAGCGCATGATCTTGTTTTCCTCGTCGTTGAAGACGACGCCGACGAACTGCACGTTCGGCAGCGCTCGCGCATTGGCGACGAGCGTCGGATGTTCTTCGTAACAAGGGCCGCACCACGTCGCCCAGAAGTTGAGGATGACCGGCTTGCCGCGCAACGACTGGAGATCGATCGTCTCGCCGCTGCCGACGGCCTTCAGCGCGAACGGCGGTGCTGGCTTTCCGATGAGCGGCGAGTCGATGATCGCAGGGTCCTTGCCGAGGCCGGCGAAAAGGACGAAGACGATCACCGCCACGATGACGACGCCGATGATCAGAACCGTTTTGTTCACGCCACGACCTCAGAGTCGATTTCCGGAGCTCTCTCGGGGACGACGACGTACGTGCGGCGCCGCATCGGAATCAGTGCGATCAATCCGCCCAATCCCATCATCAGCACCGCGAACCAGATCCAGCCGACCATCGGCATGTTGATGATCAGCACGCCGGCCTGGTCCCCTTGCAGATTCATGATGGAGATGTAGTAGTCGCGCGTGATCGTCGAGTAGACGGCGGGTGTTCCGATCGGCTCGCGCATCGTGGCGTACTGATTCATCCGCGGCTCCATCGTCGTGATGATATTGCCGCCTCCGCCTGGAGTGCCGCCGCCCCCGCCCGGTCCTCCGCCCTTGGAGATGTTGAAGTGGGCGATCGTCGATTGGCGATGCGGCTCGGCGCGCTCCTCGGTGCCGGTGAACGTGACGGTGTATCCGGCGAAGGTCGTGCTCTGACCTCGGGTCAGCGTTACTTCCTGCTGCGTGCGCATCGTGCTGCTGACGGCGATAGCGACGAAGACGATGACCGCGCCGGCGTGAACGACGTATCCACCGAAACGGCGACGTCCGCGGCGAAGCTGTGTATCGATGAGCGCCGGGCCGAAGGAGTCGCCGCGTTTCATTCGCTGCCGGAGCGGCAGCCACATCTGCGCGAGTGTTACATGCGCCGCGTAGCCGCCGAAGAGGAGCGTGATGAGGGTCCAGGGGTTGCGCACGCCGAGGGCGTAGCCGGCGATCAGAACGACCGCGCCGGTGATGAATGGCGGCAGAAGCGCCCGTTGCATCTCCTTCCTCGAGGCTTTTCCCCACGGGAGCGCGGGACCGACGCCGAGGAGGAACAGCAACGCGGTGCCGATCGGTACGACCATGGCGTCGAAGTACGGCCGTCCGACGCTCATCTGCTTCCCTTTAATTGCCTCGACGATAAGCGGGAAGCAGGTGCCGATGAGCACCGTGAAGGTGAGGACGACGAAGAAGAGGTTGTTGACGAGGAACATCCCTTCGCGGCTGACGGCGCTATCAAACTGTCCCTCGGCTTCGAGCGAGTCGATGCGGAAGGAGAGCAGCGCCACCGAGAAGAGCAGCACCGCGGCCAGGAAGACCAGGATCGTCGGTCCGATGGAGCTCTGCGTGAAGGAGTGGACCGAGTTGAAGACCCCGGAGCGCGTCATGAACGTGCCGAGGATCGTCAGGAGGAAGCTGGCCTGAATGAGCGTGACCGTCCAGCCCTTGAGGACGCCGCGGCGTTCCATGACGATGGCGGAGTGCAGCGCCGCGGTGGCGGTGAGCCAGGGCAGCAGCGAGGCGTTTTCGACCGGATCCCATGCCCAGTAGCCGCCCCAGCCGAGGACTTCATATGCCCACCAGCCGCCGAGCATGATGGCGATGGTCAGGAAGACCCAGGGCAGTAACAGCGAAGCACGGAGAGGGCGAAGGAACGATTGCCCGAGCCGGCCGCGCAGCAGCGCCGCGATGGCGAAGCCGAAGGGGATGGTCATGCCGACGTAGCCGAGGTAGAGCATCGGCGGGTGGATGATCATCAACAAATGGTTCTGCAGCAGTGGATTCGGACCGGGTCCGTCGAGCGGTGGGTTGGCGACGGTCAGGAACGGATTGGCCGGCCCAGCGATGAGAAAGCTGAAGAACGCGCCGCACGACAGCCAGGTGCCGATGGCGAACGGCATGTACTCCCGATGGTCATTGCGGTTGATCCACGTCGTCACCGCGATGTAGATGCCGAGGATGAATCCCCAGAAGAGGATCGACCCTTCCAGCGACGACCAGAGGCTGACGATCGTTACCCACAACGGAACCTGCGTCGAGCCGACGTGCGCGACATACTGCACGCTGAAGTCGTGCGTGATGAGCGCGTACTCCATCACGCCGGTGGCGGCGACCATCAGCGCCGCGAAGGCATAGGCGAACCGTTGCGACCAGCGCAGCCCCTCGGGGGAGCGCTTGGCGCCCGCGGCATAGGCGATGAAGGCGCCGGTCGTCGCGACCAGTACCGAGGCGAGGATGATGAAGCGTCCGAGTATGGGAGTCATTGTCGATCCTTGGTGGTGTGGATCAGTCGATTAGTGGATTAGTAGATTAGTAGATTAGTAGATTACAAACAGGAAGCTTACTGATCCACTAATCCACTGATCGACTAATCTACTGACCTGCCATCCACTAGTCTTTCAACCCTTCGGTCGTGCGCATCAGCTTCTGCAACTCGTCTTTGCTCATCTTGTGGCCGCCCTTCGGGGCCCGGTACTCGTTGCTGTGCGAGACCATGAGACGGTTGCACTGAAAGTAGCCGGAGCGGGTCATCGTCCCTTCGACGACGACGCCGATGTTCTCGCGGAACATCTGCGGCGGTACGCCGGACGATTTGACGTGAACGATACCGGTGGCGTCCTTCACGTCGAACTCGAGTCCCGAGGTGCCGGTGCGGCCTCGGACCGACTTCGGCGCAACCATCCCGCCGAGGCGGATCGTCGCGCCGTAAGCCTTGTCGCCGGCCGCGTGCAGATCGGTCGGCGTCCAGTAATAGACGAGATTCTTGTTGATGCCGCCCGCGGAGATGACGACGAAGGCAGCCGCGGCGACTAGGAATGCCCCGATCATGAAGAGGCGTGTTTTGCGCCGCGATTGGGCGCTGGCAGTCGGTTTCGTGTCCATGGCCTTCATCATCCTCATCGCTCTTTCGCGGCGCGGGAGATTTCATCACGCAATCGCGTGATTATCGTCACACCGTAGATCAGCAGCACCAGCCCCGTCACCGAGTAGGCGGCGACAACGAAGTTCCAGCCGCCTGTGACCACTCCGTTCATACCGCCTCCCCCAATTCCGCCTCGTCGAGCGCCGGAGGCGGTGCGAGCTCATGTTTGAGCCGAAGCGCCGTGATCCGCGAGCGCAGCATGATGAACGCCATCATCAGCAGGAGAATGCCGAAGGCGTTCGCGCGCAACGGAATCCAGAACGGCTTCGAGACCGTGTTCGGGTTCGACTGCTGCTGGTGCAGCGAGTTCCACCATTTCACCGAGAAGTAGACGATGGGGACGTCGACGTAGGCAATGATCGTTGCCACCGCCGACCACATGGCGCGCCGGTGAGGGTCGTCGACGAACTTCCGCAGCGCCAGGATGCCGAGAAAGGCGAAGAGCAGCACGGCCGTGGTCGTCAGCCGCGGGTCCCAATCCCACCACACACCCCAGGTCGGTTTGGCCCAGATCGCCCCCTGACAGCAGAGAAGAAACGCCAGGACGACGCCGACCTCGATCGACGCTTCCATCCGCGCGTCCCATTCGTGGTCGCCGCCGAAGAGGAAGACCACCGCGGCAGCGAAGGCGAGCGTCATCGCCACGAGCGCGAACCAGGCCGTCGGCACATGGACGTACATGATTCGCTGCGTCTCGCCCATGAACTGCTCGGGCGGGGCGACGAAAAGGCCGAAATAGGAGCCGATCAGGAGAAAAACGACGCCGGCGATACCGAGAGCTTTCGGACGCGAGAGGTTGCTGAAATCGTCAGCGATGAGGAGGATCACCACCGCCGCCAGGCCGCCGAGAAAGGCGATCAGCGTTCGCGCCACGACCGGCAGGCCGAGCGACAGATCCGCGTGGAGATACTGGTCGCCGATCGTTACCAGCAGGCCGAAGTAGACCGCGGCCGCGAGCAGGGCAATCGCCAACCAGAACAGGTTCCGTTTCATAAGGGAGACCTCACTCTTCGACGACTCGACCGAAAAGAAGTCCGCAGAGGGACCAATAAATTGCATCAAAGGCGACCAGCAGAATGATCCATGCGCTGGACTGATTCATCGGATCACCGAGGATGATCAAGGATGTGGCTTTTACGGACGCAAGTAAAGCGGGGACGATCAGCGGAAAGAGTAGCAGAGGCAGCAAGGTCTGCTTGGACCGCACTTGCGCCGTCATGGCCGCGTAGAGGGTCCCGGGCGCCGAGAGTCCGGCTGTCCCGAGGGCGATGACGACGATGAGCGCCCCGACGCGCGTCGTTCCGGCGTCGTAGAGGACGACCATCACCGGCACGAGGGCGATGCCGAGCAGGATGAGCTGCAGCCAGTTGGCGATGGCCTTGCCGTAGTAGAGCGCCCGTGGATTGGCCGGCAGGAGCAGCAGCCCTTCCAGCGCCCGGTTCTCCATCTCGGCGTGGAAACTTTCGGCGAGGGTGAGTGTCGAGGAGAGGAGCAATCCCAGCCAGAGGAACCCGGCCGAGAACTGCCGGAGCATTTCCGCTACCGGCCCAACGGCGAAGCTGAAGAGCAGCAACGCCGCCGCACCGAAGACGAACACCGCCATGAACTGCGCGCGGCTGCGCCATTGGAGGAGCAGCTCCTTGCGGAGGGCGGCGATCAGCATGGCACCTCGGACGCCTTCCCCCGCCACGCCACGCGCCCTGCTTCCAGCAGCATCGCTTCATCGGCGATCGCGGAGGCGCGGGCGAGCTGGTGCGTAGCGATGATGACGGTCGTCCCGCCTGCTTTCAGTTCCCGTACGACGTCTTCGACAAGAACGAAGCCCTCCGGGTCGAGCTGACCGTACGGTTCGTCGAGCATCGCCACGCGAGGCTCCTGCAATAGCACCCGCGCGAACGAAAGCCGCTTGCGCATGCCGGCCGAGAAGGTTGCCACGGTGTCGTCAGCGCGGCGACCGAGGGCGACGCGGTCGAGCAGAGCGTCGATGTTGGAACGCGAACGGCCGAGGTGATCGGCGACGACGGCGAGATTCTGCCTTGCGGTGAGGGAATCGTAGAGATAGGAGGCATGGCTGAGCAGGGCCACGAGCTTCCGGACGTCTTCGCGCTCACGCGCGACGTCGAAGCCCCCCACACGCGCCGAGCCGCCGTCGGGCCGGACCGCGGTCGACAGCGTCCGCAGCAGCGTCGATTTCCCCGAGCCGTTCGGCCCGGCCACCATCAGCACCGCGCCTCCCGCAAGCGTGAACGACACATCCGCCAGCGCCCACCGCCTTCCATAGCGGCGGGCCAGATTCTTTGCGTCGACGTCGGAGGTGGCCATGCAGCGGGCAGTGTCGTTCAGGTGAGGGCATGTAGCAAGAGGATAGACAACGCCGACACCTGTGCGTTGTGTCACAGCAAAAGTCCATCCTTCGGCGAAGCCCGCAGGATCTCCGGTGGCGCCGCGCAAGTCTGAAACCAAGGGTGGAGTGGAGCTCTCGGCGGCGAGACCCTTCGGCTCCGCTCAGGGCAGGCTCTGCCGAGCCAGCCGGCGAGACGCCAGCGCTCCGTACAACAGCTATCATCCTCACCCGATGCGCAACGTCGTCCTCGCTTCGCTCCTCCTCGCAGTGGCCTGCACGACCGCTGTGCCGCCGCCACCCCCTCCGCCGCCGCCCGCGCCTCGCGTGTCCTACGGGTTCAAGGTGGAAGAGGAAGTGCGCATCCTGCAGGTGGAAGACCGGCGTGAGTACGATGCGGCGCTCGTCGATTGGGGCATTCATCATCCGAATGCATTGCACCGCGCGCGTATGGCGCTGGCCCTCGGGCGCATCGGGCCGCATACGTTCGTCGATGCCAATGGCAACGGTGTACGCGATGAGGGGGAGCGGCAGGCGGGGGTGGCCCAGCTTGTGACGCTGGTGAGCGATCCGGACGCCAATGTTCGCGCTACGGCGGCATTCGCGCTGGGGCAGATCGGCGATGCGACGTCGATCGATGCGCTGCTGCAGTTCGCGGGCGATGCCGACGGCGACGTGGCCGGCGAGGCGGTCGAAGCGCTTTCGAAACTGGCCGCAAAGGCGCCGCTGGCGCGCTACGCCGCGTTCGCATCGGCGCAGACGCCGGAAGGCATTCGTGCGCGGGCGATCCGATTCCTGTTCCGATTCAAGAGCGATGAGGCCTCGGCGATCGCGGCGGAGGCGCTGGCCTCGCCATCGCCGCGCATCCGCGAGGAAGCGACGTATGACCTGGCGCGCCGCGCATACGCCCCGGCACGCCCTCGGCTGGAGCTACTGGTCAGTGACCCGAATCCGCAGACGCGCGCCAACGTCATGAGTGCGCTCGGCAGGATCGGTTCGGCGGAATCGTTGACGCTACTGATCGAGGCGTTGCGAGATCCGCATCCCTGGGTTCGCACGAATGCGGTCGTGGCCATTTCCCGTCTCGCTGCCAAGGATCGAAAAGTCATCGAACGTCCGGAGATGGCCAGGGACGCAATGCGCGTGCTGGAGTTGCTCGACGATCCCGATCCCGGCACGCGCGCGTCATCGATCGATGCAATCGGCTACTACTCCCCGCACAGCGAGCCGGCACGCCGCCGCCTTCTCGAGATCGCAGCGAACGGCTCACGCTGGGACCGCGAGCTGGCTGCCGGCGCGATCGCCAAGAACCTCGGCGAGGAGAAGTTGCTGCCGGCCGATCTGAGCGGATGGGCGAAAGTGCGCGTGCTCGAGGCAGCAACGGCGATCTCCGACGCCGTCCGGGAGCGGTATGCGCACGATCCCGATCCGCTCGTACACACGCAGGCGCTGGCGACGATCGCCGACGACCACGTCGACGCCAACCTCCCGCTGATCCGCGCCGGTCTCGACGATGCCGACGTCATCGTGCGCGGCTATGCAATCGGCCGCTATTCGAAGTCGCATGACGCCAGCAAACTGGCAACCCTTCAAGCGGCGGAGCAGCGCGCGCGGAGCGACAAGCAGAACGATGCGCGCCTCGCGGCGATCGGTTCCATCGCCGAGATCGACTACCCGGAGCGGGAGAAGGTTCTTCGCGCTCTTCTCGCGGATCGCGATCCGGTCGTGCGCCGGATCGCCGCCGATGCCATCGAGCAGCTTCTCAAGAAGCCGCGGCCACAGTACACGCCTCTGCCGGGGATGCGGACGGACTACGCCGAGATCGTCGAGTGGTCCCGGCATCCGCACACCGCCACCATTCACATGACGCGCGGCAACATCCAGATCGCCCTGCTGACGAACGACGCTCCGGTCACGACCTGGAACTTCGCCCAGCTCGCCCGCGCGAAGTACTTCGACAACTCGTCGTTCATGCGTGTTGTCCCCAATTTCGTGATCCAGGGCGGCGATCCGCGTAACGATATGGAAGGCAGCCCCGGCTTCTCCATCCGCGACGAGATCAATCTTCAGAAGTACACGCGAGCCACCGTCGGCATGGCCCTCTCCGGCCCCGACACCGGCGGGTCGCAGTTCTTCATCACCCACTCATCGCAGCCACACCTCGACGGCGGCTACACGATCTTCGGCCGCGTCACCGCGGGCATGACCGCGGTCGTCGATCAGACGGAGCGGGGGGACAAGGTGGAGACGATCGCGATCGATGAAGCTACTGGGCCGTCTTCTTCGCCATCAGCCAGCCGATGAGAAAGAACGCGCCGCCGATGAAGAGCAGGCGCACTTCCATCGACACGTTGTCTTTCAGCAAGCCGGTGAGCAGGCCGATCGGGAGGATGATCATCCCGATGAGTTGGAGGAGGCGGCCGAGGAGCGCGGACATCGGCGCAGTGTAACAACGGCTGTTAGAGTTCTGCTCTATGAAACCACTCGTCGTCCTTACAGCGAAGTACCCGAAGATCGTTCGCGAGATCCTCTCCGGTCTTTGCGAGCTCGTCGAGCATCCCTCGGAACAGGGGCGTTCCGAGGACGACGTGATCACGATCCTGAGCGAGGCAGATGCTGCCGTCACGCTGCTGAGCGATCCTCTGACGCGCAATGTTCTGGCGGCGAATCGTGATCTTCGGATGATTGCCAACTATGCCGTCGGCTACAACAACGTCGACGTCGATGCCGCCCGTGAGCTTGGAGTCACCATCACGAACACTCCCGGCGTGCTCACCGAGGCCACGGCCGATCTGACGATGGGACTCATCCTGGCCGTGATGCGGCGCATCGTCGAAGGCGACCGCGAAGTGCGCACGACCGGCCAGTGCGTATGGGAGCCTCTTCACCTCCTCGGCACGAGCCTGAACGGCAAGCGGCTCGGCATCATCGGCATGGGCCGCATCGGGAGCGCCGTCGCGCAAAGGGCGAGGGCGTTCGGCATGGCGGTGACCGGCACGCACCGCGGGGAGCCGATCTACGAGTTGTTGGCGACGAGCGATGTCGTCTCCATCCATGCGCCGTTGACGAGTGAGACGCGGCACCTCATGAATCCGGAGACGCTCTGGGCGATGAAACGCGGCGCCTTCCTGATCAACACAGCGCGTGGCGCGCTCGTCGACGAGGTGGCGCTATGCGCCGCGCTCGACGAAGGGCAGATCGGCGGCGCCGGTCTCGACGTCTACGAAGACGAGCCGAATGTGAATCCGCGTCTGCTGGCGATGCCGAATGTCGTCCTCGCGCCGCACATCGGATCGGCTACCGAGGAGACGAGGTCGGCCATGGCCAGGATCGCGGCGACGGACGTGGCCATGTTCCTGCGCGGTCAGCGGCCATCGCACGTGATCGTGTAGTCTTTGCCGATGTCGAGACTCCAGCGGACCGATGCGTTTCTCATCGTCATCGACGTGCAACAGAAACTGATGCCGGTGATCGACGACCGCGAAACGATCGAGCGCAACATCGAGAGACTCATACGTGGCAGCAAGGTGGTCGACATCCCGGCCATCCTGACCGAGCAATATGTTCAGGGACTCGGCCCCACCGTGCCAAGCATTCGCAGGGTGTTCGAAGAGACGTCCGGCTACGAGCCGATCGAGAAGGGATGTTTTTCCGGCTTTGGCTGTGCCGAGTTCGTCATGGCCACGCGCAACCTCCACCGTAAGCAGGCCATCGTCGCCGGCATCGAAGCGCATGTCTGCGTCTACCAGACGGTCGATGATCTCCTCACCAACGGCTTCGACGTCACCATCATCGCCGACGCCATCTCCTCCCGCACCCCGGCCAATAAAGAGATCGCCATCCGCCGCATGATCGCCGACGGCGCCCGGCTCAGCTCGACGGAAATGGTCCTCTTCGAGCTGACCGTGAGCTCGGGGACGGATGAGTTCCGTGAGATTTCGCGGCTGGTGAAATAGCGCCTTCGGCGCGTTGTCGGTTGTCGGTTGATTGCGCTTCGCGCGTTGAGCGAGTACCGACACCGATAACAGATAAGCGATAACCGACAACGCGCGAAACGCACTGTTGAGTGTTCCCTTCTTGCATGCCCTTTCTGCCGGAGGAAACAACCATGAACGACCTCAAGGGCAAACGCGTAGCGATTATTGTCACGGACGGATTCGAGCAGATCGAGCTGACCGGTCCGCGCGAGGCGCTGGACAAGGCGGGTGCGAAAACGGTTCTGGTCTCGCCGAAGGACGGCGAGGTGCAGGGCTTTACGCATTACGATCGCGCGAACAAATTCAAAGTCGACCTGCCTCTTGCCAAGGCCAACGCATCGGACTTCGATGCTCTCGTCCTGCCTGGCGGCGTCATCAATGGCGATGCGCTGCGCGTCGAGAAGCGCGCGCAGCAGTTCGTTCAGGAGATAGACCGAGCCGGCAAACCGATCGCGGTGATCTGCCATGGCGGCTGGCTGCTCATCTCCGCCGGACTGATGAACGGCCGCCGTATCACCACGTGGCCGACGTTGCAGGATGACATGCGCAATGCCGGCGCCGATTGGCAGGACCGCGAGGTCATCCGCGACCGCAACCTCGTCAGCAGCCGCAAGCCTGATGACCTTCCGGCCTTCAACCGGGAGCTGATCGGAACGATTGCCGAAATGCGTCCGGCGAAGTCGATGGAGCCGCGCACGGAGCGCGAAGTCCGTCAGTAGTCGCGCGCGGGGCACATGAGCTTGTGCAGCGCCGGGCTTCGGCCCGGCGCATCACGCGTGTACGAACGCGCTGACGGCACGGCCGCAATTGCCGGACTGCCCGCCTGCTGATAGCGCCGCCAAAACCGTCAGGCAAAGTGGACTGAGCTGGCACACATTTTGAGAATTGCCATCGAAAAAAGGACGACGACATGCCGACCGAAGCCAGAGTCCTGATCATCGAAGACAACGATGCACTTCGTGCCATGCTTTTCACGATCCTCCGCCATCAGCCCCTCGGTGTCGACACGGCCATCAGCGCCGAAGACGCGATCGAGAAAACGCGGCAGTGCGACTACGCGCTGATTCTCATCGACATGAGTCTGCCGGACGATGAAGGCCTCACATTCCTGACGCGCTTTCGCGAGGAACGCCCCGAGGGAACGACGTTTGTCCTGGCGGTACTCGATCCGGACAATGAGGTCACGATCGACTCCCGGCTCGCCAGTGCGACCGTGAACAAGCCGCTGATGATCGACACTCTCGCTGACGTCGTGCGCGAGTGCGCCCTGGTCGTCCCTCCGCCCGAAGATCCTCTACCCTGTCCTCCTGCCGAGAGCGACTTCCACACGCAGTTTGATGACAGCGGGACGTTTTATAACTGAGGTTGCGGGGTTGCGGGGTTGCGCGGTTGCGGGGTCTCGCGGTGGCCGGTTGCTAAGTTGCTGGGTTGCTAAGTTGCTGGTTGCCTCGCTGGTCTTCCCGGATACTCATACCGCGAGACCGCGCAACCCCGAGACCGCGCAACCGCGTAGTAACCTAGCAACCCTTCATGGACCAACGCCGTAAGGGCATCCTTCTGATCATCGGCGCGGCGCTGCTCTGGTCGACGGGGGGCATCGGCATCAAGGCGGTGGCTGACTCCGCGCTGAAGGTCACTTTCTACCGCTCGCTCTTCGCCGCCATCGCTCTGATGCTCTTTCTCGGCCGTGGCGTCTGGGGACGGCGGCAGTGGAAATCGACGGCGGCGTTCGCGGTCGCCATCGTCAGTTACGGCGCGTGCCTGACGGCGTTCGTCGTGGCCACGAAGTGGACGACCGCCGCGAATGCGATCTTTCTTCAGTACGCCGGGGTGGTCTGGGTGCTGCTCCTCTCGCCGATCGTCGTGCGCGAACCGATGCGGGCGCGCGACGCCATCGCCATCGTCGTGGCCATGAGCGGCATGGCCCTCTTTTTCGTCGGGCGATTCGAAGCGCGCGGCATGGCCGGCAACGCCATGGCCCTGGTCTCGTCGGTGTTTTTCGCCTCGCTGATTCTGGTCCTTCGGCGGGAGCAGCGCGCCGCCCAGGCGGCGGTCACGTGGGGAAACGTCGTCTGCGCGCTGGCCATCTTCCCGTTCGTCGCGCACGATCTCGCCCTCACGCCGCGCTCGTTCGCGGTGCTGGCGTTCCTGGGCGTGTTCCAGATCGCCATCGCCTACTTCCTTTTCGTCCGCGGATTGGCGTATGTCACGGCCACGCAGGCGTCGCTCACCGGCATGCTGGAGCCGGTATCGAATCCGATCTGGGTCTTTCTCTTCCTCGGCGAGAAGCCGTCCGTATACGCGATCGCCGGAGCGCTGGTGGTGTTGTCGGCCATCGCCTGGCACACGATGTCGGGAGAGCCGGCACTGGACATGCCGGCTCCCGATTGACTGCGCTTCGCGTGTTGTCGGGTTATCGGTTATCGGTTATCGGGGGTCGGTTGTCGGAGTCGAGGCTGGTAGCTGACGCTGCCGCTCCCCGACAACCGACAACCGACAACGCGCGAAGCGCTCTTTATGCGATCCCGAACAACGCCACGGCGAACTGGATGTTCGGATCGTTCGTGGTGTTGTCGGTCGTCGATCCGTAAACGATTGCGCTGCCGCCGATCGTGACCGTGATCGATATCGACTGATTGGCGCCGACCGCTGTTCCGGCGAAGAACGCCGTCGAGTCCACCTGTTCGAACCAGTTCGGCAGATAACTCTTCGTGACCGTCTTGAGCGCCGTACCGTTGGTATCGCGCAGCACCGCCGTCAGGTTCGCGCCGGACGCGCCGGTCCGGACGCCGATGTTGAATCGTGTCTTCGTCGGATCGACCGGCGTCACCAGAAAGGCGGTAAAGCCTCCCTGGATGACCCGTCCATCCGAGGGATCGATGACATCCTCCGTCAATCCCGACGTCCCCAGCGTTCCGGCGTCGTTGTAGACCCGCGTAATGATCACCGGCTTCGTTGCCGTCGGCGTGGTGATGAGATCGACGCTGCCGAGTCCGGAGCGGCCGAACGTGGCCACGATGTCGGGATACGTGACGACCTGTCCCGCGCCGACGGTGTAATTGACGGTGGGGTCCGACGAACTGCCGCTGGTGCTCGATGGATGGAAAACGAGCTTGCCGGTGATGGACCCGATCGATCCCGGTGCGCCGAAGAGGAGCTGCAGCGAGGTCTTGAAATTCGAGCCGGAGCTGCCGGCGGTCGAGCCGACCACGGGGATGTAGCCGCGTAACTGTTCCGTCGCCGTGCCGGTGCCGCCGAGCGCAAGCGGAGCGCCGGAAAGGAAACCGGTGGTGATGTCGACGCTTCCGGTCACGTCCGAACTAAACACGACATTGCCGGCGGACGGAAAGCCGAAGAAGGTCCCGGCATTGCCGCAATTGGCGACGCGGGCAACGCCGATGAGGTCACCCTGCTGGACGGGGACCACCGGTGACATGGCAATCGTGTTGTCGCCGCCCACGGGTGTGAACGGCCCGCGCTCGGCCGTCATCGTCAATGTGTTGCCGCTGCGGTGGAAGAACTTGATCTTCATGGCGTTCGTGCAGCCGGAGCTCGACCA
>WNFG01001936.1_pt1 | contig 17465 bp, 15 predicted proteins | sample 5400431 | NCBI WGS metagenome assembly WNFG01 (sample SAMN13153346, study PRJNA577476) | soil metagenome | isolation source: 120 cm saprolite under Douglas fir tree site 2 hole 3 replicate 2 | place: USA:California | collected 2015-04-18 | reverse complement strand
CATCGCTCTTCTGTTCGCGCTGCTGCCCACGCCGGCAGTCTCGCAAGAGAGTTCCTAGGAAAAAGAGAACGCTGCCTGGCGCGAACAACACGAAGCGGACCTCCTCAAGCCCGACGGCTGGCTTTCTCTGGCCGGTCTGGAATGGCTCCAGCCTGGAGACAATTCCGCCGGTTCCGCGCCCGACAACAAAATCAATCTCCCTGCTGGACCGGCACACCTCGCCATCTTTCATCTGGAACGCGAGACCGTCACGCTGAATCCTCCCGGCGGAGGATTCCCCGCTGACTTCCTCGTCGCCGGGGCTCCAGCAAAATCGCAGGCGCTGCGGGCCGAAGCGAACAAAGATAAAGTTTCTCCTCGTCTCACCATCGGCACTCTCAACATGTACGTAATTCGCCGCGAGGGCCGCTTCGCCTTTCGCATCAAGGATTCTCATTCTCCTGCCATCACCGGGTTTCACGGACTCAAGTGGTTCGCGCCCGATCTCGCTTTTCGCGTCATCGCCCGATGGATTCCCTATTCTCCTCACAAGACCATCACGCTCGCCACTCTCGTCGGCACCAGCTACGATCAGCCCGTTCCCGGCGCCGCGGAATTCAACCTCGTGGGAAAAACATTTCGGCTGGAGCCCGTCCTTGAAGATCCCGCCGTCGCAAAACTTTTCTTCATTCTTCGCGACACGACCAGCGCCACGACCACTTACGGCGCCTGCCGTTTTCTCTACACCGGCTTTCCCACCAACGGCCTCGACAAACCCGGTGAGCTGGTGCTCGATTTCAATCGCCTGGAAAATCCTCCTTGTGCGTACACTCCTTACTCGACCTGCCCGCTCCCACCTCCCGGAAACCGGCTTTCCATCCCGCTTCCCGTCGGCGAGCAGCGCTATCACGATTGATCCTCGTCCTTCATCTCTGTGCGCTCTGGGTTCTCGGTGAACTCTGTGTTAAAGGGCCTTTTCCCGGCATTCGTTTTGAAATTGTATGCCGACTATTGGAGAATAGAGGTGTCATTCGAAAATGGACTCTCCAAGCTCCAATTTGTATCCCACGAACAACGATTCCCCCGCCCGCGAGAAGGTTCTCTCCCTTCGCCTCGCTCTTCTCCGCCTCCACAAAACTCTTATCAACATGGAGCGCCGCGAATACGAACGCGAGCACGGCCACGTCAACACCGGCGAGCTCTTCCAACTGGTTATCGACCACGCGCAGTTCGCCTGGCTCCACAACATTTCCGAATTCGTCGTCCGCATCGATGAAACGCTGACGGCCAAGGAGCCCGTCACCCAGGAATACACCAGCGGCGCCATCGCTCTCGCCCGGAAAATGTTTGTTCCCACGGAATCCGGTGACGCCTTCCAGAAAAAATACTTCGACGCCATCCAGCGCGACCCAGCGGTCGTTATCGACCATGCCGAGCTTGCCCGGCTCTTCAATAACGAGCCTCCCGACTCCCCTATCCCGTAGTTTTTTCAAATTCCCTGATAGACTTTTCCGGTCACCCGGAGGTCCTCATGAGCGAATCCGAAAAGACCTACACGAACGGCGAAAACGCTGTAAATCCGGCGCAGTCGCAGGGTGAATCGTGGCCGTGAATCTCAACGACGTAACCGTCACCCACAACGAAGCGGCGCAACGTTTCGAAATGCTCGTCGATGGCCTTCGGGCTCTGCTCACGTATCGCCGCTTTCCCGACCACATCGTTTTTCTCCACGCGGAAGTGCCGCAGTCACTCGAAGGCCAGGGTTTGGCGGCAAAACTTACGCGCTTTGCGCTCGACTTCGCCCGTGCCAATCATCTTCGCGTTGTCCCGCGCTGTCCGTACGTTTCCAGTTTCATTCGCAAGCATACGGAGTATCAGGATCTCGTTTCCGCGGAAGACTTGCAGGAGCTGCGGTCCCGCTAACTCCGCATTCCATGTCCTCGACTCGCAACGCTCTGAAATCCTCCCCGGCGAAATTCGCAATCCACCGCCTCCGCCGCTCCGAGCTTCCGCATGACACCGTCAAGCTGGCTCGCTTCCTCATTGGAAAAGTCGTTGTCCAGGATCTTCCCGCGGGCCGCCTGAGCGGCCGCATCGTGGAGACGGAAGCTTATCCGCCCGGCGATCCCGCCGGACATCATTTCCGCGGTCCTACTCCGCGCATTCGTTCGATGTATCTCGATCGCGGCCATGCCTACATTTTTTTCAACTATGGCGCGCACTTCATGCTCAACGTCGTGAGCGAGCCTGCCGGAATCGCAGCGGCCATCCTCATCCGCGCGCTCGAACCCCTCGAAGGCATCGAGCTCATGCACCGCCACCGCAAGACCAGTCACCTTCTCAATCTAACAAGCGGCCCCGGACGTCTTGCCGCCGCCTTTCAGATCGATCGCCGCCACGACGGCCTTGACCTTTGCGCTGCCGGCACGCTCTGGCTCGGGGAAACCCGCCATCCCACCGGACCAATCGGAAAAACTGTCCGCATCGGCATTACACGCGCCGCCAATCAGCTTCTTCGCTTTTACGAGCGCGGCAATCCTTTCGTTAGCGGCCCCAAGCGCCTTCTTCTTTCCATCAGGGGCCGCAAGAATTCGTCTTTCGAGTCAAAGTGATCTACCGTCGAAATTGCCCTATCACTCCCGTTCTCAAATTCTTCGCACTTCTTTTTTCGGGATGCCGTTGCCTTTGTTTATTTCTTGCTCAGAGTGCTCTCCTGTGTTTCGAGAGCTCCCTCTCGGCGCTCAAGATAGCTCCGCAGAATCTCGTCCAGTTCCTGCGGCCGGATCGGTTTAGTCAGATACCCGTCCATTCCTCCGGCCAGGCATTTCTCCCGATCCCCTTTCATGGCGTGCGCCGTTAGCGCCACGACCGGCAAGCGGACTCCGCTCGCTCCCTCCTTCTTTCGAATCGCCGCGGTCGCTTCGAACCCGTCCATCACCGGCATCTGCACATCCATGAAGACCAGATCAAAACGCTCCTTTTCAAGCGCCTCCAGCACTTCGAGGCCATTTGCCGCTACCGCTACGGAGTGGCCCCGCTTCTCCAGCAGCCGACTCGCCAAACGTTGATTCACCGGATTGTCTTCCGCTAGCAGCACGCGCAAGGAACCCGAAGGCTCGCGGCCATCGTGCAGCGAGTAGCGCGTGATCAGCGGGATTGCGCCTTTCTGTTCTCGCGCGCCAAGCACCCGGGCAATCGCTTCGCGCAATTCGGATTGCCGTATCGGCTTCAGGAGGTACGCAGCGACTCCCAGCTCCTGGCAGCGCGCCGCGTCCCCGCGATGGCCGGCTGAAGTAAGCATCATGATCGTGGCGGTGGACGAGTCCTTACCTTGCCGGATTCTTTCGATCAATTCGAACCCGTCCATTTCGGGCATGTGCATGTCCATCAGGATCAGCGCGAACGGCGCTCCTGCTTCCTGCGCTTCGGACAATTTTGTCAGAGCCTCTTCTCCGTCCTGCGCTGAAGTGGACTTCATTTCCCAGCGTCCCAGCATTCCTTCCAGGATTCTCCGGTTCGTGCGGTTGTCGTCCACTACCAGAACCTTCACAGCCCGTAATATTTCCGGCGGAGCGATGGTGCCGACTTCGATCACTTTCGTATCCGCAATCCCGACTCGCGCGGTGAAGTGGAATTGGCTGCCTCGTCCGAGTTCGCTTTCCACCCAGATTTTCCCTCCCATCATTTCCACCAGCCTGCTTGAGATGGTCAGACCCAGGCCCGTTCCGCCGTATTTCCTCGTCGTCGATGTATCCGCCTGGGAGAATGGATCGAAGATCAATTGCAGCTTTTCCTTGGGAACCCCTATCCCGGAGTCCGCCACCGTAAACCGCAATGTGAATTCATAATCATGGGTTGCTTCCACTTGAACCTTCAGCGCCACTTCACCCTTGTCGGTAAATTTGATGGCGTTGCCGGTAAGATTGATGATGACCTGGCGCAATCTGCCGGAGTCTCCCCGCACGACCTCAGGCACCTCGGGGGCCACCTCGCACAGGAGTTCCAGACCTTTTTCGTCGGCCCGTATCGCCAGCGTCTTCAAGCTTGTTTCCAGACAATCACGGAGGTTGAAATCAATCACTTCCAGATCAATCTTTCCGGCTTCAATCTTTGAAAAGTCGAGGATGTCGTTGATGACCGTCAGCAATGAATCTGCCGACATTTTCACCGTTTCCAGGTACTCGCGTTGCTCCGGCATAAGATGTGTGTCCAGCGCCAGATCCGTCATGCCCATCACGCCGTTCAAAGGAGTGCGGATTTCGTGGCTCATGTTGGCCAGGAATTCGCTCTTCGCGCGGCTCGCGGCTTCCGCTGCCTCCTTCGCCCTGACCAACTCGGTTTCGGCTTGCTTGCGGACGATGAACTGCCCGATCTGAGTGCCGAGCGCGGCGCCTAGGTCGAGCAAATCCTGGTCCGGCCTGCAGACCTCACGGCTATATAGTTCAAAAAATCCGTTAATCTCTTCATTGTAAAAGATGGGGAAGCCAATTCCCGACTGCAACCCACATGCCATCGCTGCTTGCACACGCGGAAAATTCGTGTCCTTCGCTATCTCTTCAATCCATTCAGGATTGCGGCTGAGCCAGACTCGTCCGGGCAAACCTGCGCCGATGGTCAGCTGCGTGTTTCGTGTCACCTCAGCGAATGCATCAACCGATGTCCCCGGCCTCTGCCATACATGGGTACACCGCAGCAGGTCGGCCTGCGGGTCCCATTTCCAAATCGCCGCCACTTCATACCCCAATCCTTCACAAATGATATGCAGGATTTTCGCAATGGCGCTTTCCTGATCGACCGACTCGGCCAGGACTCGTGTTGCCGAATAGGCGATCCGCTGCTGTTGCTCCGATCGCTTGCGCTCAATAACCTCTCGCTGAAGTTCTTCCGTTCGCGCCAAGACACGAACTTCCAGATCTTCCTTGGCGCCCTGAAGTGCTGCGTCGCGTTCCTGGATCTGCTCCAACATCTGGTTGAATGATCTGACGAGTTTTCCCAACTCGTCCTCGCCTCCCCCAACCGCTCGCAGGCCATAGTCTTCTTTCGCGGAAACCCTTTCAGCCACCGCGGCAAGTTGCAGGATAGGTTCGGTGATCAATCGAACGAGCCGCGAGGACACCGCCATGGTTAGGAGCCCGCAAACCACAAGGACCAGCGCTGATATTTCTCTGTATTTCGCAGCTTTGGCATGCAACTCGGCAAGGTCCGAGACGATGACAATGGACCCGGCTACTTCGTCCCCCACGGAAATATTCCGGTAAAGGGTTAGGGATTCTGCCTCGAAGATCGCTCCCTCTCTCTTCCACGAGGGTGGTTTGTAACCGGCGTCAATTCCCGAGCGACGGTACTCCGCGAAGACTTCCCTATGTTTGTCATACAGGGTTACGCTGACAACGTTGCTCTCCGCGCGAATGTTGGCCAGCATCTCTTGCGCGGATTGTCGATCGTTAAAGGCCAGCGATGCTGCGGTTGCCAAGCCAAGGGTATCGGCATCCGCAGTGACTGCCTTCACCAGGGACGCGCGAAAGCTCGCCCTCTCATAAATCTCGAATGCCAGACAAGCGATGGCCAGGCCAAGAAGACTGGTACAAAAAACAACTAGCAGCAACTTTTGTTGAATGGATGATTTACTGAAGGATGGCATCTCAGGCGCCTTTCGGGCCGCCGATTACCGTCTTTGCGAGCGCCAGCAATCGGGAACTGATTCTCAGTTTTGCTTTCTGCGCGGTTTCCAGGTTGATCTCGAATCGAATCTTGTTTTCCTCAAGGCAGAAGCCGATCATCCCGCCTTCCTGGACAAAGTGTTCCGACTCTCCTACTGTCAGGACGGAATTTTCTTTGACGCCCGCCAGGATTGCGGCAAGGAGCTTTTTCTCCTCAGCCCCGATGAACAGGACCTGGCAACTGTGGATTTCCTGCGGCCGTTTGAAATGCAGCACTCGAAACGATCGCGCTCCGATTGTTTTTCCACTCAGGCTCGCGTCCAGTGCCCCGTGAAAAGGGTCACCACCGATCGTGCAATACGTTAGCGGGCTGTTCGGATCCTTAAATGCCTCCGGAGGCCAGTCCACGAACTGCGCAAAATGAAAGAGAAAGGCCACCTTCAATTCATACTCGGCCGTGGCTGGAGTCTGCGCCACGGACACGCAAACTAAGACCAGCGCTGCGATGGACGCAAGGATCGCCCTCACTGGCTCCTGCGGTGCGCGGCTCGACTTCCGATCATGCGCCCAACATGTCCGTCTCCACTTTCCGCGGACTACTGTGCCTGCAAAACACAAATTCACGTGTTGCACCCTCAAAATCGCCAAGTCAATTTAGCGTAGGCGCTGCGCTTGATTTGCGAGGCATTTACGCTCTGGAATGCGTCGTTAAACTCCACGTGGTGGTCCTGTATCAAATTCTGCCCCACGGCACTTAAGCTCACCGATTCCCCAAGCCGCCATGTCAGTTGGGAGTCCAGTCGTGTGTAGGAAGGCACACTCTGCGCGGGTAGTCGACCGACAAAATAGGCGTTTGCATCCCAGGCAAGGCCTCGCCACAGTTCAAGGTGTGAGCGGAGCTGCGCCTGGTGAGTTGGGTTCGAGCCTTCCGCGTCTGCCACGCTTGTTGTGTCGAGGCTGCTAGGGTCGGTATGCAGATGCATTTGCAGGAAGGAATAGCCGGGGCTGATCGTCCAGTGATTCGTTACCTTCCATTTTAGAGAGGCCTCGACGCCATTGGTCGTGCCACGCAATTTATTGTCGAGCAATATCGGGTGAATGAGAATGGGTGGGACGGAGCCCTTGTCAATGGCTGGCGGAAGCGGCTCCGCGCTCTCCAAATTGTAATAGGTGTTCACAAACGCTGTCAGGTCGATAGAGAACCGCTCCGTGGGCTGCGCCCGGTAGCCCAACTCGTAAGCAATCACATGTTCGGACTCTATGTTCGGGTTGCCCAGCAAAACCACTTCGCTGGGTCCGGGCAATGCTGCTAGCGCTGCGTCCAGCCCCACATCACGCCGCGTAGGCGTTCGGCTGGCGCGCGAAATGCCGGCCCAGAATGTACGACGAGCGCTCGGAGTCCATGCTAAATGAACGCTGGGCTGAAGATCGAAGCCGGTGAAATAGCTATTCTCGAGTTTTGCACCAACATACAAGTACATGCGACTGGGTTTCAGCGTGATTTGATCTTGCACGAACAAGCTGAAAAATTGCTTGCTTGAGTCCGGTGGAACAAACGCCTGGTCCACGGTGCCTTCGGTATCATCCACGCTGTGGCGGTATCCCACGCCCCAAATAAGATCCTGACCGGTGCCCAGAACCATGTGGTTCTGAAAATCAAAATCGATCGTATCGCGAACGTCGGTGGCCGCCGGGCCGTTCCTGCGGTATTCGTCGAGATAGAATTGCAGCGTCGTGTCGCGCCGGCTTGAGAAAATGTGATTCCAACGGCCTAAGATGTTCCCGCCCGAAAATGTAGCGAGCCTCTCTACGTTCACATTGTCGGGAGGAAAAAGGATGGAATGCACGATGATGGATCCCTCGCTTCCGGTGTAAACGTCTCCTTCGGTCGTCAGGGTGTCTTTCTGGGACAGCTTCGCGTCTGCCCGAAAGCCTCCGTGCAGCAGATGCCAGCCGTCTTCCCCGTTTTGCCCGTTAAGATCTGGGAGGTGATTATTGTTTTGGTAGCTCGTAAACACGCGATACTTCGTGCTTCCAGCGATTTCCCCGCCGTACCGCAGCGTGCCGAATTCCAGCGCTTGTGCTCCTCCGCCGCCAGTGGCCAGAATGCCCTGTGTGTCCCCGGCCTTTTTAGAGATAATGTTGATGACACCGTTTACGGCATTGGCGCCCCATACTGCTCCCCCCGGTCCGCGGATCACTTCAATTCGTTCAATGTCCTCGAGTGGCACTTCCTGCGTGTCCCAATTCACACCTCCGAAAAGCGGCGTGTACACGGCCCGGCCGTCTATCAGCACCAATAATTTGCTGGCGAACTGAAGATTGAAACCTCGCGCGGAGATCGCCCAGGTGTTTGAATTGATCTGCGCCACAGTCATTCCGGGAACCACGCGCAGCAACTCCGGGATATTCGTCGCCCCCGAATGGCGAATATCTTCCTGCGTGATCACGAAAATCGCTGCCGCTACTTGGGATAACTTCTGTTCCTTTTTCGAAACCGAAGTCACTTCCATGTTCATCAAATTTTCGATGCTTACTTGCGTCAGGTCATTCGGCGAGGATTGTGAGGCTTTCTGTGACGGCACATTTTGCCCCCACGCCATTTCGCACCCTAACAGGAGAAGTGTGGCCGCGCATCTCATCAGGCGAGCTCCACTTCGCCGCCTCCATATATTTCCGCACATTGCACACACCCCCTTGGGGCATATGCACGTAACTCGCCAGGAATGGGCCACCTTTGGCCACGATCTCTTTTGCAATCAAGGCATTGTCGTTTTGAAATTGTTTGCGGAAGTACAGGATTGGCAATTTAAGGGCTGGATGTCCCAGATTGGAACAGCGGGGCCAAGTTTCTCCGCGGTGTGCTCCCATCAGTGCAAATAGATGAGTTTTACGCTTCTGTAATGTTTCGTGAGCGATTGCGCCCGAACGCTTCCGAGAGCCGCCCGCGCTCCGAATACCTCCCGCCGTTTCCACTCTCGGATAGTCGCGAAGTCCGAAATGTCAGCCGAGAAAACTACGGACACGGACTCTTAATGCAAATCACTGCGATCATTTCAACTCAAATGAGCAGCAACTTGCTTTCCAACTCAGTCGCCGCTCGCTTCCGCAAGGCGGTCGCATGCCGATCGAAAATTCTCGTACCACGTTTCCGTGAAGCTGGTGATGACCTGCTCCGCCGTGCGCCCGGCGATCTTCACACCCGAATGGACGATGTCTCCCCAGGTGTGCACGCGTGTGCCTTCTTTCACATGCTCTTCGAAACTAACCCATTGCGCCAGCACCACTCCGAGCGAGTGGTCGATCCAACCCACTTTGTGCGCTGGCTGACAATTCGTTATGACGTGACTCACAACCGTCTTCACCGGCTCCAGAACTTCGATTTCCAGCCGGCTTCCCGCTTCCCACGGCCTTCCTTCGCTCCAGCTCAGTTGGCCATAAATGTTTGCGAATTCATTCCATCGCCGGTAATCCGAAAAAATCTCCCAGGCGAGCTTCCGGCTGGCCTTGGTGGTCACACTATATTGAAATCGAAACATAACTTGCTGTTTCGCACTCCTGTCTTTCCGTAATTTTGTGGATCCCAACGAGGATCGTTCGGGGCCTATTCTTTATACACTGTATCTTTAACGCTGTAAAGGATATAATTCAATGCAAGAGTGAGTGGGAGGGCACTTGCATGCCTCGCAAGGCTGACGCTCGTCTGGAAGGCCGCATCCTGGATGCCGCCTATCGCATGTGGAGCAAGCGCGGCGAACATGCTCTCACTATGCGCGCCGTCGCCACCGCCTCGGGCACCACGACACCGACTCTCTACGAGCGCTTTTCCAACAAGGACGACCTTCTTTCCCTTCTCCGTCGCCGCGCACGGCTGAATCTCTTCTCGGCCATCAAATCCTCACGGAGCTCCGCGCAAGCCTGCCGGCGCGTTCTCGACTTCTTTGCCGCTCATCCCAACGACTTCCGCCTCATTTCCGAAGACTGGGCTCTGGCCTTCGCCCGCAAAGAACACATGCCTTCGTTTGAATTCTTGAAGCGGCTTCTGGCCACTGAATTTGGCGGGATGCCGGATCAACACACGCCGGTGGCTTTGTCACTCGTCGCCCTTCTGCATGGTACGTCAACGCTCCTTCATTCCGTGGACATCCACAAGAAAATCTCTCGCGACTTCCGCGGCGCCTGCGTCTCTGCTTGTGAGGCTTTGATTCAGGCCGCTTCCGCAAGGGCCGTTGGTTCGAAGCGCCTCGCGCGCCGTCGTCCCGAGCCCCTCCATGACCGATAAGAACCACCCTCCCCATTCCAGCCTGTTTCATGCCAGAATGTGGGCGACGAGCGCCCGGCCCCAGGCGCATGCGAATCGCACGTCGAGAGGTTCCAGCCCCGCCCCAGACGCCGCGCTGTTCTTTAAGCGGTCGCACGCCACGCTGTTGGGAGTGTCCCCATTGGCCGGCTCGCGGGAATTTGCATTTGGAGGTGCGCTATGAGCGATTTCTGGAGACAGTGCGAAGGTCAGGTTATCGATAACCGTTTTCGGCTGCGCCACTACCTTGGGGGCACGGACGACTCCGCGGTATTCTTCACGCAACTCCCCGATTCGAAGTCTCAAAAGGCGGCCATCAAGTTCATTCCGGCCGGCCCCACCTCCGAGGCCCAAATCTCTCTCTGGCTTCGCGTTATGCAGCTCGTTCATCCTAATCTCCTGCGCATCTTTGATGTCGGCCGCTGCCGCCTCGAGAACAGGGATCGACTGTACGTCGTGATGGAGTACGCCGAAGAAGACCTCTCCCAGATTATTCCCCAGCGCGCTCTCGCCGCTTCCGAGGCCCGCGAAATGCTCGAGCCGGTGCTCGACGCTCTCGTTTATCTGCAAAGCAACGGCCTCGTGCATTCGCGGATTAAGCCTTCGAACATTCTCGCCGCCGCCGATCAACTCAAACTTTCCAGTGACTCGCTCCTTCCCATCGGCGAATCCCGCAAAGCATCGCGCAAGTTCGATGCTCACGACGCTCCCGAAACGGCAACCTCCCCGCTTTCCCCAGCCGCCGATGTCTGGTCACTCGGCATGACTCTGGTCGAAACACTCACGCAACATACGCCCGCCATGCAGCCCGGGAGCCAAGCCGACCCGGCAGTCCCCGATACCCTTCCCCAGCCCCTGCTCGACGTCGCGCGGCACGCCCTCCGCCGCGATCCCCGGCGCCGCTGGACGGTTCCTGAAATTGCCGCGCGCCTGAATCCCATCGCCGTCGCTGCTGCGGCCTCGCAATCCATTTCACCCTTAGCGGTTCCACTGTCCACGGTTCCGGCGGTCCCAGCGGCAAAGCTGCAAGTCCCAAGTCTAGATGTACCTCCACCAAGACCGCAGGCGCAGCCGCCGAGTCCGCAAGCCACGAATCCAACGAAGCAAACGCTAGTGCTTCCCAACTATGTCGTTCCCGCTGCGGCTGGACTTCTAGTTATCGTCGCGATTATTGCGCTACCGAGAATTCTTGGCCGCCGCTCCGAATCTTCGTCTTCCGCTGCAACGGCAGCCGTGCAGCCCGCAGCGCAGCCGAGTGCCGTCGAGCAACCCGCTCGTCGCGGAGTCGGGCCAGCTCCAAAGACGTCCGCAGCACCCCCAAAACTAGACTCGCTGAAAACCACTGCCGAGAAAAAGACTGTGGCACAACCGCAGAGTTCGCCGGTGGCCGCGCCAACTCCTGCTTTCGGGCGCACCGATACCTTCCCATCCGCAAACACACCGAGCGCCTCCGCGCCGTCTGCCGCGCGCGCCGAAGTCCTCGAGCAGGTCTTGCCCCACGCATCGGACAAAGCGCTCGCCACCATTCATGGAGCTGTCCGCGTCGGCGTCCGTGTTCAAGTTGATCCCACGGGCAACGTTTCCGAGGCCTCCCTCGATTCCCCTGGTCCCAGCAAATATTTCGCCGACCTCGCTCTGCAAGCCGCGCGCCGCTGGCAATTCACTTCACCCGAAGTGGGCGGTCACAGCGTCCCCAGCGCATGGCTCATTCGCTTCCATTTCACGCCATCGGGTCCCAAGGCGATTCCAACACAAACCGCCCAGTAACATTTCCGGCACGAGAGGTCACGGCTGCGCCGCGGCGATGGCGGTGACGTAATTGACGGGGGCGTGGTCGGCGAGATCGCGGACGCTGACGTCGCCGGTTTTCCACTTGTACTGGCCAGCAAGGACACCCAGGCGCAGAGCTCGGCGTCGTTTCTGGGGCGCTGGATCGGGGAATTATCCAGGCTTTTGGCGGGATAGAAGAGATCTTGCTGGCTTCGCCTTGGCGCATGATGACCTCCTCGGCGAAGGGCGGGAGCATAGATGAGGAGGGATCGCAACTGTCTCACGGTGCAAAGCTCGCAGTTTTCGCGCGGAATGCGCATAGCTGTGACAACACAGATATGACCATGGTACAATGACCATAGGTATGAAGGAGTTGAGGATGAAGAAGATGGCAGCGGGCGCTTTCAAGGCCAATTGCCTTGCCGTCATGGACGAGGTCCAGGCCAAGCACGAGACCGTGGTAATCACTAAGCGCGGCAAGCCGGTGGCGAAGCTTGTCCCGGTCGAGCCACAAGGCGATGATATTTTCGGTTTTCTTCGCGGGAAGGTTACGATCACCGGCGATGTGGTTTCCTCCGCGTTGTCGCGGCGCGAATGGGGCAATCTCAAGTGATTTTGCTCGACACGCATGTCGTGCTTTGGGTGACGACAGACCCCGCCAAGCTATCGGGCAAGGCCAAGTCGGCGATCGAGGATGCGCGCAAGAATGGGGACGGTTTGGCAATTTCCGACATCACTCTCCTGGAACTGGCGACGCTCGCGAGTAAGGGCCGCATCCGCCTCGGTATCAGCCTCGAATCCTTCTTGCAGGAAGTCGAGGCCCGGTTTGTCGTCCTACCGATAAGTGGCCGTGCGTGTGCGCGCGCCATGGAACTCCCAACAGCCTATCCCAAAGATCCAGCGGATCGCATTATCGGAGCGACCGCGCTGGTCGAAGGGCTTTCTCTGATTACTGCGGATCGTGAGATCCTTCGCTCCAAAGCGGTTAACACGGTCTGGTGAGAAGAGTAAAAACTCGACAGGCGCCTCGCTTGCAAAGCGGGGAGGAGACATCTACGCTACTGGCGCGGAGGAAACGAAGAGTCACTTCATGGCCGATGTCCAACCGGAACTGATCGCGCTGGGGTTTATCTGGTACGTTGCATTTCTTTTCTCCACCACTTGCCACGAGGCGGCGCACGCGCTGGCCGCGAAAATAGGCGGGGACGAAACGGCGTTCGCGGGCGGACAGGTGTCGCTCAATCCCGTTCCGCACATCCAGCGCGAGCCCTGGGGCATGGTGGTGATTCCGATCCTCTCGTTGATCGCGACGCACAACCTGTTCGGCTGGGCCAGCGCGCCATACGACCCCGAGTGGGCGAGGCGGCACCCACGCCGGGCGGCCTGGATGGCTCTGGCCGGCCCGGCGACGAACTACACGCTGATGCTGATCGCGGCAGTGGCCCTCCGCCTCGGCTGGACTTACCATTGGCTTCGGGTCGACGAAGCTACCGGCCGCGCGGACTTTTCGACGAGCGTCCTGGGCGTTTTCTTCTTTCTGAATCTGCTGCTGGGAACGTTTAATCTTTTGCCGGTTCCGCCGCTCGACGGCAGCACCGGCATCATGCTGTTCATGGGGGAAACCCGCGCACATCGCTACCTGGACTGGCTGCGGGGCAACAGCTACGCGATGGTAGGTCTGGTGGTGGCGGTTTTCGGGTTTCAGTACGTATTTGGACCAATCGAGGGCGCGGCTATGGACGCGCTGCTCCCACGGCAGCTTTTGTTGCCCCTTTTTCGGACCATATTCCGGCTGTAAGACGGCTGCTCCAGTTGTACACATGCGGGACCGGGTTGTCCCTTCCCGCACAGTTTCAGAAACTGCATTCTCCGCTAAACGAACTGCTTTCAACTATTTGAGGCGAGCTGACCTGGCATGGCATCTGCAATTGTGCTATCAAGTGCCCAACGTCCCATTATCAATTCTTATTTGAAGACTGAAGAAAGAAAGCTCGAGGGATCGGGGGAGCAGGCGAGATGCCAGCGCTCGAAAGACGCGTGGCAACCCACGATGGAGAGTGTCTTCTCGCTGAGAAATCTGGTTGGCGTTGTGCCGGAATGGGAAGAAGGAAGCCGATAATGGACCGAAGTGGGGCAATGGAAACGATTCGTAGGACAATTTGAATTAGGCGCTGACGTTCCTTAGAAACCCTTCCGGCGAAAGACCAGAATGTTGCCTCTGAAAGAGCAATAACCGCAATGATTTCCATGGAGTTATGAATTCGAAGCGCACCCTTGGGAAATTCCAGGAACAGACGGTTAGAGAAGGTAAGAAAGTGGCACTTCGGATGCCATGGGAGAGGGTATTGTGGGATTGGCTTCGTCAAAAACGGCTGAGATTGTCGCGCCGAAGTCTTCGCTGACGCCGTGCATCCTGGACGACGATCCGGCGCAATTGGAGATGTTATCGGCAGTGATGGCGGACATGGGGTATGAGGCCATCCCTACGTCCGAGCCGGAAGAGGCCCTGAAACTGGTAAAAAGCGGCCATGGCCGCATGGTGCTTGCGGACGCGCATATGCCGGGAATGGACGGATATGAGTTTCTGGATCGCGCTTCGCGAAGCGACCCCGGGGTGCACGTTATCCTGATGACGGGAGACTACACGCTGGATTCCGCGCTGGAGGCGATCCGCCGCGGAGCGTCGGATTTCATGCCCAAGCCCATCGACCGGGTGCGGTTGAAGAGATCGCTCGATGACGTGGCCGCACTTTACGACCAAAGGCGGCGGGTGAGGGCGCTGGAAGAGCAATTGCTAAAGGACCTGGAATTTCACGGCATCGTGGGGAAAGGCCCCGCGATGCTGGAAGTATTTGATTTTGCGCGGAAGGTAGCGCGTCACTACACCAATGTTCTGCTGGTAGGACCGACGGGAACCGGAAAGGAGCTGGTGGCCCGCGCCATTCATCAGATTAGTCCGGTGAGCCAGCAAAAGCTGGCGGTGTGCAATTGTTCGGCGATGGTGGACACGCTGCTGGAGAGCCAGCTTTTTGGACACGTGCGCGGGGCGTTTACGGGAGCCACGGACACGCGGCCGGGATTGTTCGAGTATGCCAACGGCGGCACGGTGTTCCTGGACGAAGTGGGAGAAACATCTCTGCCGATGCAGGCCAAGCTTTTGCGGGTAATTCAGAACCGCGAGATTCAGCGGGTAGGCTCGCCCGAAGTGCAGCACATCAACGTGCGGCTGATCGCCGCCACTAACCGGGATTTGCGCGCCGGGGTACTGGCAGGACATTTCGGGAAGATCTTTTTTACCGGCTGAGTTCGATCCAGATCCGCATTCCCTCGCTGACGGAGCGGCTGGAAGATATTCCGCTGCTGGTGCAATTTTTCCTGAAGAAATACAACGCCGCGTATGGAAAAAACATTTTCGGGCTGACGCGGCGGGCGCAGACCGTCCTGCTGCGGCACGGGTGGCCGGGAAATGTGCGCGAGATGGAGAATGTCATCTCCAGCGCGTGCATAACGGCGACGGGAGACTTCATCGATCTGGCGGATTTGCCGGAGCAATTGCAACACCGGGAGACGAGTTCTCTGCGAGGCGACGACTGGAAACCACTTTCGCTCGAAGAGGTGCGCAAGGTGCACATCCAGCGGGTGCTGGAGATGTGCCGGGGCAACCGGCTGAGGGCCGCGCAATTTCTGGGGATCGGGCGAACGAGTCTGTACCGCTACCTGAAACGCGACGGCGCGGACACCAGGAAAGAAAAAACCGGAGGCGCCGCGGCGTAAGAGGGAACGTGACGAGCTCACTTGGTATGCGATAGAAGTTAAGCCCATTTTGTAATGGTGCGTGGGCCGACTCTTTTGTAAACGCGGGATGTTCCAGCCCGAAACACTTTCCCGCTCTGAAGCAGAATGCGCATTTGCGAAGACTTCCGAGCAATTGAAAATACGTGGATTGCTCCGGCCGTTCTTTGGCACATTCCGTGCATGTATCCACGGCAGCAGTAGAAAAAAGCTCGAGTGATTAGTGAGGCCGATACACGAACTGCCGGACGAACTCATAGGAGCCGCGAAATTCTGGCGCTGGATAATGGAAGGCAGTTTAGAATTCGAGAAGATTCTTGCGGACGACGAGCAGAACATTTAACGCAAGCGCGATTCGCCAAACAGCTCCCACCAACGCTAGATCCACAGTCTAACCGCCAGCAACCAGGCAAAAACCTGGAGCGCCGCGTAACCCGCCCCACACACGGAGCGCGGCGCTCATTCCTCACATGGGAGGACTCCCCGCTAATTGAGATTTTTCACTTCACTGTAGTCTAATGACCAGAATAGCCGACCAAGTCCGCGGAGTGATCGGGGCTTGCACCGCCATGCTGCGCCGCGTAAAGAGCAGATGATGTGGTATGCTGCAAATCCCCGTTTCGTCAATCGAAAATAGAAAAGCCGGCCGCTCCGCGGCCGCATAAGACAAGGAGAACAAAGATGAGAACCAAGTCCCTGGCAGGGGTGTTGAGCGCGTTGCTCTTGATGGCGGGAGCCGCGACCGCATCCGCACAAGAAGTGACGCAGGCGGAGAAGGACAAGGCGTTGCAGTATCTGGAAATGACGAAGAAGAATATTCTGGAGGCGACGAAAGGGCTGTCGGAAGCGCAGTGGAACTTCAAGCCGGCGACGGACCGCTGGTCGGTGGCGCAGGTGATGGAACACATCGCGGCGGCGGAAGACTTCATCCGCGGAATGTTGAAGGAAAAGGTCATGATGGCGCCGGCCGGGGACGTTGGGCGGGACGCGAAGAAAACTGACGAGGGAGTCCTGGCGATGGTTCCCGACCGCACAAACAAGGCGCAAGCGCCGGAGCCGCTGGTGCCGACAAACCGTTTTGGATCGCCAGAGGGCTCGATCAAGCATTTTGTGGAGAGCCGGGCAGCGACGGAGGATTTTCTGAGAACGGCGACAGGGCTGCGCGACCATGTGACGGACAGCCCAATGGGCAAGCTGGATGGGTATGAGTTTGTTCTGCTCATCGCGGCGCACAGCGAACGGCACACCAAGCAGATCAATGAAGTGAAGGCGGATCCGGACTTTCCGAAGAAGTAAAAGGAAAGAGACTTTACACTGGGTCTGCAGAGAACGCAGAGTTCACGAAGAAACCAAGCGCCGCGCGGGGACACTTTAGAGTGTCCCGCGCGGCGCTTCTTAGTTTTTGTCGGACCTCAGCGGAAGCTTGGTGCGCGACCTTTGCGAAGGCGTTTCCAGTGAATCAAGGCGGCCTCGGCAAGGAGAGTGTCCGATGCGCGACTGCGAGATTGACTTGAGTTGCCGACGGCAGATGGGAAGAGTATCTTTTGGCCAGTGCAGGGCCCCCATCTTTTTTGCGGAGGAGAGTTGCATGAAAAAGATTCGAGTGGGAAGAGTCTGTGTCGCGCTGGTAGGTGCGGCCGTCCTTGCGGCGGCAGTTTATAGCCAAGAGAAAAAAGACAGCCCCGCACCACCCAGAGTTATGCACTTCGGCGATTTGAAGTGGACACCGATCATAAAGGGATGCGATCTCGCGGCGGTGGCTGGCGACCCGAACGCCGAAGGAACGCCATATGTGGTGCGCCTCCGGTGCGTTGACGGAGCCAGGATTCCCGCGCATTGGCATCCCACGGATGAAAACGTAACCGTGCTGAAGGGAACCTTTCTGGCCGGCATGGGCGAGACTTTCAACGAGACAAAGCTGACAACGATGAACGTCGGGAATTTTGTGACCATGCCAAAGGAAA
>WNFG01001935.1_pt1 | contig 17466 bp, 14 predicted proteins | sample 5400431 | NCBI WGS metagenome assembly WNFG01 (sample SAMN13153346, study PRJNA577476) | soil metagenome | isolation source: 120 cm saprolite under Douglas fir tree site 2 hole 3 replicate 2 | place: USA:California | collected 2015-04-18 | reverse complement strand
CATGCCGGCCCTCGCCAGGGCGCCGACCGTCCAGCTCCCGCCGTGAGGTGAGTAACTAGCGTCTCACTCGGCGTGCACGGGCGGCATCGCCTCGTCGCGGACGGGCGCCCGCCTGGCCGGCTCCAGGCGGACCCGGCGCAGGAGCGGGAGCAGGATCAGGCTGCCGCAGAACAGCACGAAGATCAGCCAGAAGTCGTCGGCATAGGCCAGGAGCTGGGCCTGCCGGGTCACCTCCTGGTAGAGCTGGCCGAGCGCTTGCCTCTCGGCCGTGAAGGGATCGGCGCCGCGTGCGGCGAAGTGGGCGCCCCAGACGCGCAGGCGCTCCGTCGTCTCCACGTCCCAGGCATTGACGTTGCCGACGAGCGTCGTCTGGTGCGACTGGGCCCGCCGCGCCAGCATCATCGTCATCAGGGCCACGCCGATGCCGCCTCCGAGGTTGCGCACCACGTTGAGGCCGGCGGTGGCGTTGCTCATCTTCTCGCGTGAGACGGTGGCGAGGGCTACCGTGTTGAGGGGCACGAAGACGAAGCCGGTGCCGATGCCCTGGACGAGGCGCGGCCAAGCGAGCGCCCAGTAGTCCGCGCCGAGCGTCACCGTCGACATGCTGTAGGTCGCGTAGGCGTTGAGAAGGCAGCCCAGCGCGAGGAGGGCCCGCTGGTCGACCTTCATGAAGAGGCGGCCCGCGATGAGCAGCGACAGCAGATTGCCCACGCCCCCCGGGGCCAGGACCATTCCGGACGTCCACGCGTCGTACCCGAGCAGCTTCTGGGTGAGGAGCGCGAGCAGCACCATGCTCGAGTAGAAGCCGATCATGAGCACGAGCATGATGAGGCTGCCCGCGGCGAAGTTGCGGTCGCCGTACACGCTCAGGTCGAAGATGGGGTCGAGCGTCGTAAGCTCGCGGAGCAGGAAGCCGAGGAGGGCGCCGGCGGCGAGGACGGCCAGGGCCGTCACGAACGACGACGCGAACCACTCGTTGCGCTCGCCCTGGTCCAGGAAGAGCTGGAGGGAGAGGAAGCCCACGGCCATGAGGAGCAGGCCGGGCAGGTCCAGGCGCGTGGGCTTGCGCAGGTACGGCGGGTCGAACAGGACGGCACCGGTGGCGAGGAACCCCACGAAGCCGATGGGCACGTTGATGTAGAAGATCCAGCGCCACGACCAGTTGTCCGCGATGAAGCCGCCCAGGACGGGGCCGAAGATGGGCGCCATCATGATGCCCATCCCCCACACCGCCATGGCCATCCCGCGCTGGCGGAGGGGGAAGATCTCCCACATGATCGCCTGGGACAGCGGCATCAGCGGTCCGCCCCCCAGGCCCTGCAGGATCCGCGCGACGATGAGCGTCTCGATGTTGGGCGCCAGCCCGCACAGCGCGGAGGCCATCGTGAACATCACCGTGCAGATGAGGAACAGGCGCTTGCGTCCCAGCACGCTGGCCAGCCAGCCCGTGGCGGGCAGCACGACGGCGTTGGCGGCGAGGTAGGACGTGAGGACCCACGACACCTCGTCCACGGCGGCGGAGAGCGCGCCCTGGATGTGGGGCAGGGCGACGTTGGTCACGGTGGTGTCGAGGACCTGCGTCACCGTGACGATCATCACCGCGGCAGTGATCATCCACCGCCGCGCCGCCGTGAGGGGCGCCTCCGGATCGGCGGTCATCGAGGTCATGGAGCGTAGATACCATACGGCCGTTCTCGATCCGGCGCGAGGCCTGACCCCAGATGACTGTCGAGAGCGGGCTCGGCGCCGGCCCGGGTCACCGGGCGAGGGTCGCCCTCCGGCCCTTGACAGCCGCCGCGCCATCCCTCATGTTTCCCCAACCTCGACCGGGAGCCCGCCCCGGCCCTGATGCCCGGCGGCCGGGGCAGCGGCGAGGCCGTGCGGAGGCCACTTCGACCAGCTCACCGACGAGCAACCAGGGAGTGACCCATGGCCCCAGACGATGACTCTTTCCGGCTGCCACTGTACTGCCCCCTGATCGTCAACGGTGAAGAGGGCAAGGCCGCGAGCGGGAGACAGTTCAAGAGAGAGAATCCGGCGGACGTCCGCGAGGTCGCCACCATCGCCGAGCAAGGGACCCTGGAGGACGCTCGCGCCGCCATCGACGCCGCTCGCGCCGCGTTCGACGGCAACGTCGACAACTGGATCTACAACTACAAGCTCAGAGAGCAGGCGCTGTTTCGCACCGCGCGCTTGATCCGCGACAACGCCGACCGCCTGGCCCGCGTGGTGAGCCTGGAAGTGGGGATGCCGATGCGACAGGCGGTGCCGCATATCGCCGCCGCGGCCGACATCTTCGATTTCTACGGCGGGCTGGCGGGCAAGCTGTACGGAGAAAGTTTCACCCTGCCCAGCGGCTCTATGATCAACCTGGTCAAGGAGCCGGTCGGCGTTGTGGGGATGATCACCCCCTGGAACTTCCCGTTGACGCAGACGGCCCGGAAAGTGGCCCCCGCCGTTGCCGCCGGCTGCACCATCGTGATCAAGCCCGCGAGCTATACTCCGGCTGCCACCTACGAGCTGGTCAAGCTCATGCACCAGACCGGTCTGCCCAAGGGGGTGCTCAACCTGGTGCCGGGGCCGGGGAACATCGTCGGATCGGAGATCATCACCAACAAGAAGGTGGACAAGATCTCCTTCACCGGCGAGACGAGCACCGGCAAGATGATCGGTGCCCAGGCGGGCATGGAAGTGAAGCGGGTGAGCCTGGAGCTCGGCGGCAAGGCCCCGTACGTGATCTTCGACGACGCCGACGTGGAGGCGGCCGCCCGCGCCGCGATCTTCGGGATGTTCCGCAATGCCGGCCAGGCCTGCGGCGCCACCACGCGGCTGCTGATTCATGAGGGGATCCACGACCGGTTCCTGGGCCGCGTGGTGGAGTTGACCCGGAAGATCGAGGTCGGGCACCCATCCAAGCCGACCACCGACATGGGGCCGCTGATCTCTAGCAGCCAGGAGCGGGTTGTCCAGGACTACATCAAGATCGGACTGGACGCAGGATTCGATCTGGTCACCGGCGGCCACAAGCTCTCGGGCGACGGCTACGACCACGGCTATTACGTGGAGCCCACCATCTTCGATCGAGTGGACAATGCGTCCAAGCTCGGTCAGGAGGAGATCTTCGGCCCGGTGGTGGCCGTGACCACCTTCAGGGACGAAGACGAAGCGGTCGAGCTGGCGAACGCCGTGGATTTCGGGCTAGTGGCCGGGGTCTGGAGCGCCGACTACCCACGCGCCATGCGGGTGGCGCGCCGGATTCGCGCCGGGACCGTCTGGATCTGGGACAACTACGCCCAGCCCGTGGAGGGCATCTGGGGCGGGTACAAGCAGAGTGGCATGGGGCGAGAGCTCGGCTACCACGGGCTGAACGACTTTCTCGAGGTCAAACAGATCTTCACTGATGGCACGGGCCTCGCGATGAAGCCGCCGTACCGGCAGGTGATCAAGGAGTAGCGGGAGCCTACAGCGTCTTGACGAGCTCGGCCGGCCAGGCGCGCGCGTCGACCCGCGCGTGCCACTCCTTGATCTTGCCCTCGCGGTCGATCACCACGCCGACGCGCGCCGCGCCCTTCTGCGGATCGGTGTTGGCGCCGTAGGCGGTGCCGATCGTCCGGTCGGTGTCGCAGATCAGCGGGAAGTTGAAGCTGAACTTCTCGGCGAACTTCTTGTTGTCGGCGGCGCTATCGAAGGACGCGCCGAGGATGACGGCGTTCTTTCGATCGTAGTCGGCTTTCAGGTCGCGGAACCCGCAACCCTCGGCCGTTCAGCCCGGAGTGTCGGCCTTCGGGTAGAACCACAGCACGACCGTCTTGCCCTTGAAGTCCGACAACTTCACGGGGTTGCCGTTGTGGTCGCGCCCCGTAAAATCGGGCGCCTTGTCTCCAGGGTTGAGCATGAGTCCTCCTTGTCAGTTCGCTGACCGGGCGATGCCGGAGTGCGGGTCCCGCCGCTACTGGGATGCGGCCGGCGGGGCGTCCGGGGCGCCGAGTGGCGGCGAGGAAATCGTCTGGTTCGAAATCCACACCCACTGGTATGCGGTCGCGATGCCGTCGCCCCGGAGTTCGTACCGTCCGTGCGGATACTGGAACACCGTCGGCTGCGCCGGACCTGGCGCCGCATAGGTCTGGCGAACGTAGGCCGCCGGCGCAGAGAAGGCGGACGGGGCGTCGGGTGGCGGGGGGAGATTCGTCGGGTTCGGGATCCACACCCACTGGTATGCGGTCGCGATGCCGTCGCCCCGGAGTTCGTATCGCCCGCCCGGATACTGGATGACCGACGGCTGCGCCGGAGCTGGCGCCGCATAGGTCTGGCGAACGTAAGCCGGCGCCGCAGAGTAGGCGGGCGGCGGCGCAGAGTAGGCGGGGGGCGGCGCATAGTAGGCCGGCGGCGGTGCGACGACGACCGCGGGCGCCCGATATGGCGGAACGGCGAGGGAGAGGATCTCGCCTACGATGATGAACGGTGCGAAGATCGCGAACGTGGCCAGACCGATGGCGACCCTCGCCGCCCCATGACCTCCGGCGTGAGCCGCGGGCGGGGCGAGGGCGACGACACAGGTGACAACGAGCAGAACCGCCAGCATTCGACGCATGGTTACCTCTCCACTCGGCACCTGGCCTGAAAATGGGCCCGTCTTGCACCTTGATTTACGCACCCCGGAGGAAGGCCCGTCAAGTCCTGTCGCGTCGCGCGCGTAGGAGGCAGTCGCGGCCCTGCCGGGGCCAGGGGTAACTTAGGTCTTGCGGACAGCAGGAGCGCTTAGCGCGCGTTACCTCACGAGCAGCCCGTGGTGGTGCCGCAAGTGAGGCACTTCAGGCACGTGCCGTTACGGACCATGGTGAACTGACCGCAGTCGCCGCAGGCATCGCCCTCATAGCCCTTGAGCCGGGCGATCTCGGAGGCGGAGAGTAGCTTGGCTTCGGCCAGCCCGCCGCTGCCCCCGCTCACCGGGCGCGCGGCCCTCGCGGAGGCGATGTCGCCGCTCGGCATGGGCGGCCGCGCGCGAATGACCGGCTCCGGCACGCCGCCCATGTCGGAAGGCGGCTCGATCTTCGAGCCGACGGAGTCGCTGCGCAGATCCTCGTCGGGGACGTGCGAGAGATCGGTCCGGCCGAGGTAGTTGATGGCCAGCTCGCGGAAGACGTAGTCGATGACCGAGGTCGACATCCTGATCCGGTCGTTGCCCTGGACCATGCCGTTGGGCTCGAAGCGCGTGAAGACGAAAGCGTGCACGAACTCCTCGAGGGGGACGCCGTGCTGGAGTCCGAGGGAGATGGCGATGGCGAAGCAGGCCATGAGGGAGCGGAAGGCCGCCCCTTCCTTGTGCATGTCGATGAAGATCTCGCCGAGGGAGCCGTCCTCGTACTCCCCGGTGTGGAGATAGACCTTGTGCCCACCCACCACCGCCTTCTGGGTATAGCCGGTGCGCCGGCCGGGCAGGCGGTGACGCTCGCGCAGGTACTTGGTGACCACGCGCTCCGTCATGCGCTCGGCCACCTTCTCGATGTCCGCCGCAGCCGCCTCCTCCTCGTCGTCGCTCACGGCATTCAGCGGCTGGGAGAGCTTCGAGCCGTCGCGATAGAGGGCCACCGCCTTGAGCATGCTCTTCCAGGAGGCGCGGTAGGCGTCCTTGACGTCGGCGATGGTGGCGTCCTGCGGCATGTTGATGGTCTTGCTGATCGCCCCCGAGAGGAAGGGCTGGGCGGCGGCCATCATCCGGATGTGAGCGGCGACCGGAATGAAGCGCTGCCCCCGACGTCCGCAGCGGTTGGCGCAGTCGAAGACGGCCAGGTGCTCGGACCGGAGGAAAGGCGCGCCCTCCACCGTCATGGTGCCGCAGCAGTAGTCGTTGGCCGCCTCGATCTCGGCGGGCGTGAAGCCCAGGGCCCGGAGGAGATTGCCGTTCCACTCGGCGAGCTGGGCGTCGTTGAGACCGAGCTGCTGGGAGACATAGCCGTCGCCGAGCGTCCACGAGTTGAACACGAACTGGATCTCGAAGGCGGCCTCCAGGGCTGCCTCGATCCGGGCGAGCCCGGCCTCGTCGAAGCCCTTGGCCCGCAGCGTCTCGTGGTTGATGAAGGGGGCGCCCTGTAGCGTCTTCCGTCCCACGCAGTAGGACACGATCTCGGCGATCTGGTGGGGCGGATAGCCGAGCGTGCCCAGGGCCACGGGAATGCTCTGGTTGATGATCTTGAAGTAGCCGCCGCCCGCCAGCTTCTTGAACTTGACGAGGGAGAAGTCGGGCTCGATGCCCGTGGTGTCGCAGTCCATGACGAGGCCGATGGTGCCCGTGGGCGCCAGCACGGTCACCTGGGCGTTGCGATAGCCGTACTTCTCTCCGAGCTCGAGGGCCCGGTCCCAGGTCGCCCGCGCGGCCTCGAGAAGCGCCTGCGGGCAGTGCTCGGGGTCGATGCCGAGCGGGGTGATGGTCAGCCCCTCGTAGTCGCGGGCGGGGGCATTGTAGGCCGCGCGCCGGTGGTTGCGGATGACCCGCAGCATGGGCAGCCGGTTCTTCTCGAAGCCGGGGAAGGGTCCGAGGTCCTTGGCCATCCGGGCCGAGGTCGCGTAGGCCTCGCCGTGCATGATCGCCGTCAACGCCCCGCAGATGGCCACGCCCTCGGGCGAGTCATAGGGGATGCCGCTGCGCATGAGCACGGTGCCCATGTTGGCGTAGCCGAGCCCCAGGGTCCGGAAGTCCCAGCTCTTCTGGGCGATGATCGGGCTCGGGTAGGCGCCCATGAGGACGCTGATCTCGAGCACTATCGTCCACAGCCGGCAGGCGTGGCGGAAACCCTCGATGTCGAAGCTGCCGTCCTCGCGCAGGAACTTGACCAGGTTGATCGAGGCGAGGTTGCAGGCGGTGTCGTCGAGGAACATGTACTCCGAGCACGGATTCGAGGCATTGATCCGTCCGTCCTCGGGGCAGGTGTGCCACTCGTTGATGGTCGTGTCGTACTGCACGCCGGGATCGGCGCAGGCCCAGGCCGCGTAGGCAATCTCGTTCCACATGTCCTCGGCCGGGATCTTCTTTGCAATCTTCCCGTCCGTCCGGCGCCGGAGGTCCCAGCTGCCGCCCCGGTCGAGAACCTCGAAGAAGCTGTTGGGGACGCGGACCGAGTTGTTCGAGTTCTGGCCGGAGACCGTGAGATAGGCCTCGCTGTCCCAGTCGGTGTCGTATTCGGGGAACACAAGCTCGGTCACGCCGCCGGCGGCCAACTGGAGCGTCTTCTGGATGTAGGCCTCGGGAACGAAGGCGGCCCGCGCCTCGCGCATGGCCGCCCGCAAGCCCGGGTTCTGCTTGGGATCGGCTTCGATGCGGTCGCCGATATGGCAGGCCTGCAGCACTGCCTGGAGCCGCCGCTTCCCGAGCCGCGACCCGGCCACCAGGGCCGCCACCTTTTGCTCCTCAACCACCTTCCAGCGAATGAACTGCATGACATCGGGGTGATCGAGGTCAAGGCACACCATCTTGGCCGCCCGCCGCGTCGTGCCACCTGACTTGATGGCCCCCGCGGCCCGGTCTCCAATCTTGAGGAAGGACATGAGCCCGGAGGACTTGCCGCCGCCCGACAGCGGCTCGTTCTCACCGCGAAGACCTGAGAAATTGGAGCCGCTGCCCGAGCCGTACTTGAAGATGCGGGCCTCGCGAGTCCAGAGGTCCATGATCCCGCCGTCGTTGACGAGATCATCGGATACGGATTGGATGAAACACGCAGAAGGTTGTGGACGCTCGTAGGCGCTGCTCGCCCGCGTCAGCGCTCCCGTGTCGGGATCGACGTAGTAGTGCCCCTGGGCGGGTCCGCTGAGGTTGTAGGCGTGGTGCAAGCCCGTGTTAAACCATTGTGGCGAGTTGGGCGCCGCGACCTGGCGCGCCAGCATGTGGCAGATCTCTTCGTAGAAGGCCCGGGCATCGGCTGGTCCATCGAAGTAGCCGTACTTCTCCCCCCACTGGGTCCAGCAGCCGGCCATCCGGTGGAAGACCTGCCGGGCATCCCGCTCGCCCCCGAGCACCGGCTGGCCGTCTCCGTCCAGGAGCGGCCGGCCATCAGGGCCGAGCTGGGGTACCCCTGACTTCCGGAAGTACTTCTGGGCCAGGATGTCTACGGCCACCGATGACCACTCGGCCGGCACCGCGATGCCCTCCTGGCGGAAGACCGTGGTCCCATCCGGGTTCCTGATCTCGGAATTTCGCTCGACGAACTCGATCCCGGCGTAGGGGCTCTGGTCTTCCGTGGTGAACCGGCGCGAGATTCTCATGCGTGCCTCCTCTTCTAACCGCCGACTCTAACCGCCGACTCTGAATCGCCGACACTTGCGATGACGACTCCTCGTCTGCCGCGAACGGCCCTCGCGCGGGGAGCGCGAAGGCCGCGAGTTATCAGTGTCTACGTGGGCCCTATCGTCGGGAGCATTGGGTAAGCTCGACAGCGCGTGACGCACAACATATTGTGGTCGGCCGGCCAAGTCAATCTTTATTTGGTGGTTTCTCCTGCCGGGGTGTTGGCGCGCCGCGTTGTGACTGGCCAACCGTACAATCAGGGCGTCATGCGATGGCTCATCGACGGCTACAACGTCATCCGACGCTCGCCAGAGCTCAGCTCGCGAGAGATGGTCAGCCTGGAAGCGGGCCGCCAGGCGCTCTGCGAGCTCCTGAGCGCGACCGCGCGCGCTTCGGGTGATGCGTTCACGGTGGTCTTCGATGGCGCGGGCGCAGGTGGCACGGGCTCCGGCAGGGTCGGAGTCAATGTGGTCTTCTCGAGCGCCCGCGAGAACGCCGATCGCGTGCTGATTCGCCTCGCCCGCCAGGGGGGCGCCGTCGTCTCCAACGACCGCGAGGTGCGCCAGAGGGTCGCGCGCGCGGGGGCCGTGGTCGTCACCGCCGACGAATTCCTGGCCCGTCTCGGCGGGCAGAAGCGCGCGCCCGAGGTTCCCGACGCGAACGCGCCCGACGCGAGCCTGCCCGACGCGAGCCTGCCCGACGCGAACCTGCCCGACGCGAGCCTGCCCGACGCGAGCCTGCCCGACGCGAGCCTGAAGGATGAAGAGGAAGCGCCACGCGGGCCCCGCAAGGGCAATCCCAGGCGGCTCGGAAAGAAGGCGCGGGCCGCCCGGCGCGCCCTGGGACGTCTAGGCCCGCGGCGCCTACCTTAGTCGCCTACCTCAAAGGAGGGTGACCGACCGACGCTCTACGAACGGATGGGACAAACGAGGGAGGGATGGACCGGGCTCCACGACGAGCCCACGACGTGCGACTCGGCTACTCGTCTCCCTTGATCAGCCGCTCGCGACGCTGGAGGTAGCCGTTGCGGACCGAGCTGTACAGGTCGATCGTCGTGTCCTCGAATCCCTGGAAGAGGTCGAGGTTCAATGAGCGCTGGTTGAGCTGGTCCCCGGCACCCATGGCGAATCGGTCGGGGAAGAAGGGGATGTAGTAGTTCAGCGGACTCATGGCCCCGTCCACGAGAAAGCCGATCCCGTCACGCACGGTCAGGGGCGGCAGGAACGGGAGCACCAGATACGGACCGGGCCCGGTCCCCCACTTCCCGAGCGTCTGCCCGAAATCCGCCTTCTGGGGCTCAAGCTTGAATTCCTGCTTGGCCACGTCGAAGAGACCTCCAATGCCCAGGGTCGAGTTGATCAGGAAGCGGCCCATTTCGATGGACGCGTCCTTGAGCTTCCACTGCAAGACCTTGTTCACGAACCGGCGGGGCATGTTCAGGTTGGTGAAGGCATTGTCGATCATCTGCTGGACGATGTCCGGCGTGATCGCGTTATAGCCCTTCGCGGCCGGCTTGAAGATGTACTTGTCGAAGTTGTAGTTGAAGCTGAACATCTTCTCGTTGAACTTCTCCCACGGATCGTACTCTTCGACGTCGTAGTCGGGCGGGGTCGGCTCGGGTGTGCCGCGCAGCGCCGCGTCCACCGGTCCGGCGAGGGCCACGACCCACGAGGGGGCGTTGTCGGAATTCATCGCCTCGACCGTGATCGACGAGGGCGAGAGCGCAGCGGTGGGCGCGGGCCCCGAGAACTCGTCGATGACCTGCGCGGCGGTTTGATCGGAGGTCTGCTCGGGCGCGGGCTCCACCGCGGCGGTGCTCTGCGCCCGCGCGGCCAGGATCGCGGATTCCGTGCGCAGGCTCGGCGACAGCGAGCCGCAGCCCCCCAGCACCAGGGCCAGAGTCCCGAACACGAGCAGCGCCGACCACGTCCCCGTTCTCGAGCCCACCGTGCCTCCTTGCCTCATGTCAGCGGTTCCGGCCGTGCGCGGCGCTTGCGCCCGAATGCACACGGTCGAAAGACTAGCTTGAAATCCTGCATTGCGCCAGACTTTTTTGAGCTTTCCCCTCGTTCCGACGGGCCCCGCGTCGAGGCACCCGCGGCGTCCTGGAAACCGCCACGGCGCTCCCTCACGTCGAGAGCGCGCCACGCGCTAGCAAGAGCAAGGCGGGTGCCATGGAGATCGTCGCGGGAGCATATCCCGGCAAATACGTGTTCGTAAAGAAAATTTCACGAGAGCTCGCGGGCGGTGGACCCGGAAAGTGGGCGGTGGTCAAGCGCAAATTGTCAAATTCTCGGAGAACGAATACCCAAAGTCGGTGGTGTGCGGTCTCCCCCAGACACGCGAACGGGGGTGGGCAGCAGTCGCCTGCTCCCCGAGCCCCCGTGATGTGTGCGCAACCTCGGTTGCGCGTCCCGGCAAGAGTCGGGACCTTGATCCTGCGCGCCGGCGCCGCGCGAGCGGTGCTGCGTCGTGCCTGTCACTCGGCGGCGCCTATGGCTGGTCCGGTGGCGTATCCACCATGGGGCAATCTGAATCCCGATGAGGGCGGCTGTCAAGCCGCCCTGCGGCGCCGCAGCGAGCCAAGTCCGTCCTCGAAGCGTAGTATCTCCGGGAGCGATGAGTCGACGCGATCCGCGGGCGTTTCTCCAGGTGATCCTGACGGGCGGCTCCCTCCCGGGAGCAGGCGTGTGACGCCCGCCGCTCTCAAGCACCTCGCGCTCAGGGATCCGATCATGCGACGGGTCATCCGGACCATCGGGCCCTGCACACTCGAGCCGCAGGCGCGCCGCTCACCTTACGAGGCCCTCGTGCGCGCCGTTGTGTACCAGCAACTGCACGGCCGCGCGGCCGCGGCCATCCTCGGCCGCTTCATCGCTCTCTTCGGCGGCAAGACCTTCCCGCGGCCGCGGGCCGTACTCGCCATGAGCACGCGCAAGATGCGCGGGGCGGGGCTCTCGCGCGCCAAGGTGCGGGCGATCAAGGACATCGCCAAGCGCGCGGCGGCACGACAGATTCCGTCACGCGCGGCCGCGCTCCGCATGGCCGATGACGAGCTTGTCATCAAGCTGACCGCAGCGCGAGGGGTGGGACGGTGGACGGTCGAGATGCTGCTCATCGGCACCCTCGGCCGCGAGGACATCCTGCCCGTGGACGATTTCGGGATCCGCGAGGGTTTTCGCCTGGCCTATGGACTGCGCATGCACCCGCGGCCCAAGGCCGTCCACGCGCACGGCGAGCGGTGGCGGCCCCATCGGACGACGGCCGCGTGGTACCTGTGGCGCGTGGCTGATCGCGCGAAGCGGGTGGCCCGGCCGAAGCGGCAGCGTTAGTGTGCCGGCAATGCGGCGGGTGGGGCCGGGGGCATCCCCCGTAGACCACGCTGACTCGCGGCCCGCTGGAGTTCTCGCCGCCCCGATTCTTCGCGCACGCGTAGTTGTACGCCCCCTCACCCTGCCCTCTCCCCCGCGACGGGGGAGAGGGATCAAAGAGAAGAATGCCCCGAGGCCAGCACCAATTCATCCCTCTCCCCCATTGGGGGAGAGGGCAGGGTGAGGGGGAAGATTCTGGCGAGGCGGCGATGCTCTAGCGGGAGATGGTCAGGCGTTCTCTTCCGTAGTTGTGCTCGTCGACCCAGGGCTTGCCTTCGGCGAAGCGGGTCGAGCGGAAGCGGGAGAGATCGGCAGTCTCCGGCTTGCCCTTGACGATCCACTCGGCGAGGCAGCGCCCGATGGCCGGCGAGGTCTTGAAGGACGTGCCCGAGTCGCCGAGCATGACCCAGAGGCCGGGCACCGAGGGGATCTGGTCGATGACCGGGCGTCCGTCAGGGCTCATCATGATCATGCCCGCCCAGCCGCCTCTCATGATCGAGTGCTGGAAGGCGGGGAAGCGCGTGGCCAGCTTTTCCCGGCACAGCGCCACGTAGTCCTCGTCGACGCCCTCGTGGAACTTCTCCGGGTCGGTGTGCGCCGCCCCCAGCTCGACGCCAATGAGGGTGGAGCTCGCTCCCTCGGGACGCATCCACGCCTTGTGGAGGGCGTCGATCACGACGGGATGGCCGCCCTGGAAGCTCGCCGGCCAGCGGAAGACGGAGATCTGGATGCGGTAGGGCTCGAGCCCGAAGTCGAGCCCGAGCGGTCCCAGGAGCGTACCCGCCCAGGCGCCGGGGACGGCGACCACCACCGGCGCGGTGATCCTGCCGCGGCTCGTCTCGACCCCGGCCACCCGCCCGCCCTCGGTGACGATGCGAAGCGCCTCGCACTCGGTCTCGATGGTGGCGCCCAGCCGCCGCGCGGCCTCGGCGAAGCCGAAGGTCGTCGCGTTCGGATCGGCGAAGCCCGAGCCCGGCTCCCAGCAGGCCGCGCCGATGTCGTCCACGCGCATGGCGGGGACGAGCCGGCGGAGATCGTCCCTGGAGATCGGCTGCGTCTCGATGCCGATCCGCTGCTGCATGGCGACGTTGGCGTGCAGGGCCTTCTCGTACCCGGGGGCCACCACCTGGACGAAGCCGATCGGCTGGAAGCCGCAGTCGCCGCCCACGATCCGGGAGAAGTCACGGAAGACCTTGAGGCTCTCGAAGGCCAGCCGGGCCTCGGCGTCGTTGGTGTAGTGCATGCGGACGAGCGAGCCCGACTTGCCGCTGGCCCCGGCGGCCAGGTGGCGCCGCTCGACGAGGATGATCCGCTTGACCCCGAGGCTCGCCAGGTTGAAGGCCGTGCTCGCCCCGTTGACGCCGCCTCCGATCACCACCACATCCGCGCTTCGCATGCGCCATTGTGACATGCTTGACAGGCCTCGTGGAAGGTCCTATAACCATCGCCACACATCGCTGTGGCAGCAGCAAGCTGTGCCCGATCCAACTCATGGAGGTGCATCCCCTATGGAGGTCACTCGACGCGAGCTGATCAAGGGCGCGGCAGCCCTTGGGGCGGCGGGGGCGCTGTCGCACGCGCGGCCGGGCTCGGCCCAGGCCCAGACCACGCAGAAGAAGGAGCTCGTCGTCGCCCAGGGCGGGGATATCTCGAAGTTCGATCCGCACTACAGCACCTCTTCGAATGACATCCGCTGGAGCTTCAACATCTTCGACAACCTGACCTCGCGTCACCCCGACGGCAAGCTCCACCCGGGACTGGCCACCGAGTGGAAGCTGCAGGGCCAGACGCAGTGGACCTTCAAGCTGCGCCCGGGCGTCAAGTTCCACAACGGAGACCCGTTCACGTCGGCCGACGCCAAGTTCAGCCTCGAGCGCACGTACGATCCCAACGTCAAGACCATGGTCGCCACCGTCTTCACGACCATCGACCGGATCGAGGCGCTGGATCCGACCACGCTCGTCATCCATACCAAGAAGCCCGATCCGCTCCTGCCCGCTCGCCTGGCCTTCTACGGCGGCCAGATCGTGCCGAAGAAGTACGTCGAGGCATCGGGCAACGACACCTTCAACGCCAAGCCCGTCGGAACGGGCCCGGTGCGGTTCGTCTCCTGGGTCAAGGACGACAAGCTCACCGTGGAGGCCAATCCCGACTATTTCGGCGGCAAGCCCGATTTCGACCGGCTCATCGTCCGCGCGATTCCCGAGACGGCCCCGCGCGTGGCCGCCCTCCTCAAGGGCGAGATCGACATCATCACCCAGCTTCCGCCGGATCAGGGCGAGCGGGTGGCCGCCAACCCGGCGACCCGCGTGACGGGCGCCCTGTACGCGGGGCTCTACGTCCTCTCCGTCAACAGCAAGCGGCCGCCCCTCGACAATCCGCTCGTCAAGCAGGCGCTGTCGCTCGCCATCGACCGCGACCTCATCGTCAAGGAGTTGTGGAAGGGGCGCGGCATCGTTCCCAGTCAGCCCATCGCCAGGGGCGACAATCACTTCGACCCGAAGCTCCCCCCCCTCGCCTACAACCCGAAGGAGGCGCGCGAGCGCCTGAAGAAGGCCGGGTACAAGGGCGAGGAGATCTTCATCGAGACCACCGTCGCCTATGTGTCGCAGGACAAGGCCATGTCCGAGGCCATCGCGGCGATGTGGAAGGACGTGGGCGTCAACGTCAAGGTCGAGGTGATCGAGTACTCGGTGCGCGCCCAGAAGAATCGCGAGAAGAGCTTCAAGGGTGTGTGGTGGGCCGACCCGACCTCCACCCTCGGCGATCCGGACGGGATGATGTGGCGGCTGCTCGGTCCGGGCGGCATCACGGACTACTGGCGCGACCCCAAGTTCGACGAGCTGGGCAACGCCGCGCGCTTCTCGGTGGACGAGAAGTTCCGCGGCGAGGCCTATCGCGAGATGACCAAGGTCTTCCTCGAGAACTTCCCGTGGCTGCCCGTGATCCAGCCCTACGAGGACTACGGGTTGCAGAAGTACGTGGAGTTCACGCCCAACCCGAATCAGCAGTTCGAGATCCGGCGCTTCAACTTCAAGTTCCGCCGAGCCTAGAGCCGTCCCGTCCTGCCTCTCCCCGCCACGGGGAGAGGCAGGGGCGGGGGGCTTCCCCCATGCGAGGTCTCCTCCCGTTCCTCAGCCAGCGGCTCCTGCGAGCGCTGATCGCGCTCTGGCTCGTCTCTACCGTGGTCTTCGTGGTGATGCGCCTGTCGGGCGACCCCGTGCCGCTGCTCCTCCCGCCCGATGCGCCCACGAGCGAGATCATGCGCGTCCGGAAAGACCTGGGCCTGGACCGGCCGCTCCCCGTGCAGTACGCGGTCTTTCTCAAGAACATCGTGCGGGGTGATTTCGGCCGCTCGCTCCACTTCCGAGAGCCGGCGTTCTCCGTCGTGCGCGGCTACCTCGGCGCGACCCTCGAGCTCGGTCTCACCGCCTTCTTCTTCGCCGCCCTCGTGGCCGTCCCCGTGGGTCTCCTCTCGGCCATGAAGCGGAATACCCTCCTCGATCAGGCGGCCATGGGGGTGGCCCTCATCGGCCAGTCGGCGCCGACATTCTTCCTCGGCATCCTGTTCATTCTGCTCCTCTCCCTCAAGGCCGACCTCTTCCCGACCTCGGGGCGAGGAGACTGGAGGAACCTCGTCCTGCCCGCCATGACGCTGGGCGCCTTCACCATGGCCTCGATCGCGCGGCTCACGCGCTCGGCCGTGCTCGAGGTGCTTCGCGCCGACTACATCCGCACGGCGCGCGCCAAGGGCCTCGGCGAGGTGATGGTGGTGGCCAAGCACACGCTGCGTAACGCCGCCATTCCCATCGTCACCATCACCGCGCTCCAGTTCGGCACCTTGCTCGGCGGGGCCGTGGTGACGGAGACCGTCTTCTCCTGGCCCGGCATCGGGCGCCTCGCCGTGCAGTCGATCTACAATCGCGACTATCCGGTCGTGCAGTGCACGGTCTTCATCGCCGCCGTCCTGTTCATCGTCATCAACTTCGTCGTGGACCTTCTCTATGGCTTCCTCGATCCCCGCGCCCGCACCGGCTGACCTGGCCACGGCGATCGTCGAGGCGATGCCGCGCCCCCGCGGGCGCCGGGCGCCATGGCTGATCCGCCTGGGCGTGGCGTTCGTCCTGCTCCTCGCCGTGGGAGCGGTGGTGGCACCGTGGGTGTTGCCCCTGGACCCGGAGCGCCAGTCGCTGCGTTCGCGGCTCAAGCCGCCGACCCTCGAGGGCGCTGACGGCCGCGCCCATCTCCTCGGCACCGACCATCTGGGCCGCGACGTCTTGACCCGCGTGGTCTACGGATCGCGCGTGTCGCTCGTGATCGGGCTGGCCGCCGTGCTGGTCGGAGGTCTCATCGGCTCGTCGCTCGGGTTGCTCGCGGGCTATCAGGGCGGGCGCATCGACGGGATCATCATGACGGTGGCGGATGCCCAGCTTGCCTTCCCGTTCATCCTGCTCGCCATCGGCATCATCGCGGTGCTGGGGCCGAGCTTCCCCACGCTCATCGTGGTCATTGGCCTCAGCGGCTGGGTGTCCTATGCGCGCATCCTGCGGGCCCAGGTGCTGGTGCTGCGCTCCCGCGAGTTCGTGGAGGCCAGCCACGCTCTGGGGGGCTCGCCCGTGCGCATCATCCTCCAGCACATCCTGCCGAACGTGCTCGCCTCGCTCGTCGTGGTCGCCACGCTCGAGCTCGCCCGCTCCATCGTGCTCGAAGCGACGCTGTCCTTCCTGGGGCTCGGCATCCAGCCGCCCACGCCGTCCTGGGGCGGCATGATCCAGGAAGGGCGCGACTACCTCGACTCCGCCTGGTGGATCTCCACCGCTCCCGGCATCGTGCTCATGATCACCTCCATCGTGATCAGCCGCTCGGGAGACTGGCTCAGGGACGTGCTGGACCCGACCCTGCGCGGCGAATAGCAGGAGAGGAATCGCTCGCGGCAGGCGAAGCAGGATGGTCAGCAGGTTGTCGCTGCCTGGTCAGCTCGGTGGCGATGGTGTCGAGCTTCGCGTCAATCGAGGCAGCCACCAGGCTGTTCTTGTACGACATGATGATGAGCTTCACGGAGACCATGAACACGCCCGCCTCCAGGAGCAGGTCGTGGGTGAGCCCTTTCTCGAAAAGGGCCCACACGAAGAGCACGAGTGTGATCGCGACGACCACCAAGGAGCCGGGATCGAAGAGAACTCGCCCTTTCATCCGACGATCGTATCACGAGGCCGAATGCTCTTCACGGAGGCGCACGTGCACTACATGATCGTCGAGCATTTTCGCAACGGGGATCCACTGCCCGTGTACCGTCGCTTTCGCGACCAGGGCCGTCTCGCGCCCGAGGGCTTGCGGTACGTCTCGAGCTGGGTGACGAAAGACCTCGGGCGCTGCTACCAGGTCATGGAGTGCGAGGATCCGCATCTGCTCGTCCAGTGGACGGCCCGCTGGGCAGACCTCATCGAGTTCGAGATCATCCCGGTGATGACCTCGGCCGACGTGGTGGCCGCGACCGCTCCGCGCTTGTGATCGCGGACGAGGGGAGGCTTCGGAAGGGGGGCGGGGCCCCCCTCCGAATGACTTAACCGCCCGCCTTCAGTTGCCCGCGCACGCCCTGCATGACCTGATCCTGCGCCCACTCCATCGCGCGCCGAGTGGGCATGCCGTTGACGGCCTTGGTCACCATGTCCGGCAGCACGTAGTTGTTCTCCACCCGCCGGACGGCATCGTTCGGCCTCGACGGCCAGCCGCGCGCGTGGGCGTACTCCGCCTCCTTCGGCAGCATGGCGAACTTGGGGTTCTTTACCCAGATCGGATGATCGGCGAGGTCCCGGA
>WNFG01001986.1_pt1 | contig 17473 bp, 19 predicted proteins | sample 5400431 | NCBI WGS metagenome assembly WNFG01 (sample SAMN13153346, study PRJNA577476) | soil metagenome | isolation source: 120 cm saprolite under Douglas fir tree site 2 hole 3 replicate 2 | place: USA:California | collected 2015-04-18 | reverse complement strand
CGAGCTGGGCCTCGATCACTTCGAAGGTAGAACCTACCCAGGGTGGCACCACCACGTGTCGGTCGCGCTGTGCTGCAATGCATTCGTTGTCGGTGAGAAACTTCGCGCTTTTTTTTCCGCGCCCGGACGGCAGCGTGGCGCTCGTGCGAACCAGGGCGCGCCCCGAGCGCCACTTCGCGGATTCATTCATCACCTGCCGATTGGTGATAGCTCGCCACCTCAGCAAATGGCTTCCTCGCTGTCCCCTATGCCATCAACAACGAGCGCCGACAGAACGACGATCGAGGGGCCGACCGAGATGACCCAGTAGTGCTAGGACCTGAGCGGGGCCGCGGACTGCCACTTACCCACAGACCTCAGGATGCCCGCGCGGACGATGGACGCCCAGCGTCGCACCCGCCAGATGGATCAGCTCATCCATTGGAATCGTCCCTGGAGCTCGAGCGCTGAGCGATCACCTCTCTTGGAATATTCGCCGGCGGTGGAGAGGGCTTAAAGCGCGACGTCTCGTTTTGTCCGGGAATCGACACCGATGCGCCACTCAAGTGAGCAGTTCTCAAAAGTCCGAAAGCAGGGGATAGGGTCGAGGCGGCAAAAGGCAGCAAACTGCGGGAATGAATGCAGCAGGGCAACGAGTCTGAAGGCAATGGGTCATGTCCGAAGGCCACAGACAAGAAGTCACCATAGTAATCAGGCAGTTGGGCCAACGGATCCGCGAGCTGCGCAGGATACTGTCCTTGACGCAGGAAGAGCTCGCTGCGAGAGCCGGGATCAGCGTTTCCTTCCTCTCGATGATGGAGCGTGGGGATCGGGTGCCCCACATCGAAACCCTGGCGAAGCTTGCCGACGCTCTTCGAGTCCCACTTCCCGAGATGTTCCTGGGATTGGGTGAGACCCCCGAAAGCAGCCCAAGATTGTTGCATTCATTGATCGAGTACCTCGAGCACCAACCTCTCGACGCCGACGACGTCGAAGTGTTGCTCGTGGTCGCGAAAGCGATGTTCAAGGACAAGCGTCCAAACTCTTCTCCCTGAGCCATACTGCCAAGCCCTCGTCCGTTTGACGCGCGCGCACAAAAAAAGCGGCCCAGAGCGAGAAGTGCCCAGGGCCGCCGATGCATTAACCGATAATGCTCTTGTTACACCCGCGGAGGTTAGTGCTTATTGCGGTAGATGGCGCGGCTGGCACGGTTCTGCTCGCGGTTGATCTTCGCGCGCTCCGCGGGAGTCAAATGACCACCGTTCGCGGATCGATCGCGCTTGATCTCGTTGTGGATCTTGGCTTCGCGCCCTTCGAGCCTCGCGGTCTGGCGCGGGGAGAGGGAGCCATTCTCGACGCCTTCTGCGATCCGCTGCTGTTGGCGAGCTTCGCGCCGATCGACTTCCGCTCCGAGAGCGGGAACGGCGAGGGTGAGAACGAGAACAGCGAGGCGGGCAATCGGATTTGTTTTCATGGTGTCTCCAGATAGGTGATACAGATTATACGGAGGCACGAATTCACAAATTCAGGCCTGGATTGATGTCAAAGCTGACGGTAAACGGAGGGTCGCTTTGCACCGCGCATTCGTGTACAGGCGAATGCGACAGTGTGCGGTTTAGCGGCGAATTGCGACCGGCGGGAGGCTCGTCAGCCAACGGTGCGCAAGGCGCCGAAATGCTTGTTCCCTCCGGACGATGGGTCTGAATCCACCGCACACCTCCATCTCCCGTTCGGGGCAAAGCTGACACGGAGACCGATGAGGCCCCCTCCGGCGATAGACCCAGGACATGACCGCCAGGGTACCCAGTGTGAGCGCGACCACGATGGGCGGGGAAGTGAGCGCGATTCCAAACAGGATCGCAGGCAGGAAGCGGGACGCGGATTTTGGCAATCGCGCCTCCATTGAGCTCCATGCGAATGCAATCGCCAGCAACAGCAACCCCAGGGCGACCGCGCTCGTCGGGCGAAGGATGAATCCGAGCACCATTCCAAACGCGGCGCCCAGCGCGAAAAAAGAACAGCCGCGGCAGATTCGAACGCGATGACCGAGAGAAATGAGCTCGCCCGAATATCGGGAGCAGAGGGGATGGTGCGCGAAGCGATGAAAACGGTGCGCGCGCCCGGAGAGCCGATCGATTCGCCCCGCGAGAGAACGGGGGATGTGAGCCGTCATCCGCTTCTCCGGAGCTTGACCGCGGTTCCATAGGCGATGATTTCGTTGGTGTTCTTCATCAGCTCGCCGGAGTCGAAACGGAACCCCAGCACCGCGTCCGCGCCAAGCTCGATGGCGTGGCGCTCGAGACGATCCATTGCCTCGCTTCGACTGTCACCTGCCAGCTTGGTGAGAAAGGTGATTTCGCCTCCGAAGAAGGTTTGGCAACCGGCGCACGTTTGCCCGACTACGCTTCGCGAGCGCACCGTGATTCCCCAGCAGGGGCCAATCACTGCTGTGATCGCGGTGGTCGGCGGCGGCTCGAAGGTGGTGAGAATGGGAATCTTGTGTGAACTGACTTGAACGGGCATCCGCGCATTGTGCCCCTGCGGCGTATCTCGGCAAGAAAATGGAGGCCGGACGCTCGATCGAAAAAGCCGCCCTTACCTCGCTGATGAGCTCGCCATCTGTTGCGTGCTTTTTGAGTGCCGCTTGCTCAAAGCGGCAAGGAGTAGCGCCCCGACCAATGAAGCCGCGGCGACGTCCCAATGCAGAAAAGAGCCGACCCGGAAACGCCTTGAGCGCATATGCCGCGGCAGCCTTCGGATCGCGGTCCGATTTGCTTGACGCAGCCCGCGGCTCCGTCGGATGGTCGCGCTGCGTTGGAACTCATCAAGCTGGAGAGGGCGGAGATTGGCTACCAGAAGCCGCTGCTTCCGCCGTTTGACCTCTCTGTACGAAGCGGCGAGCGGCTGGCGGTGCTGGGTCCAAACGGCGGCGGAAAGAGCACGCTGCTCAAGAGCCTGATCGGCCTCCTTCCACTGCTGTCGGGGAGGCGGGTGTTCCCGAACGGAAGAATGCCTCGCTCGGGCTACGTGCCCCAGGTACATCGGGTCGATCCAGTGTACCCGCTCACCTCCCTGCAAGTGGTCCTCCAGGGCCGCTACGGTTTGATCGGACTGGGGCGATTCCCCAAAGGTCGAGACCGGCTCGCGGCATTGGCTCAGCTGGAAAAAGTGGGAATGGCGCACGTGGCCAGCGAGCCGTTCCGCTCCCTTTCAGGCGGGCAACGCCAGAGGATCCTTCTCGCCCGCGCCCTCTGCGGTGAACCGGAGCTCCTGGTGCTCGACGAGTTCACCTCGGACCTTGACCCGGTTGCGTCCGCGGCGCTGCTGGCCGAAGTGGCTGAGCTGGCAGACCGGGAGAAGGTCTCGGTCATTTTCGTCACCCACGAGATCTCCTCCGCAGCGATCTACTCCACCGAGGTGGCGCTGATGGACGCGCGGCGCGGAGTATTTGCAACCGGGCGCAGCGACCAGCTTCTGACCGCGGAGGCGCTGTCGCGGCTCTACGGGCAAAACGTCTCGGTCGAGCGCCGGGGCGACCGTACGGTCGTGTTCGTCGAGTCGGGGCGACCCAAGTGAGCGAGTCCATCAGTCTCACGGATTTCTGGGCGCTGTTCGGGAATTCCATCGTTGCCGCGCTGCTCGCCGCGGCGCTGTGCGGGTACCTCGGCTTTTTCGTCGTGCTCAGGCGGCTCGCGTTCGTCTCGGCCGCGCTCGGACAAATTTCGGGGCTGGGGGTCGCCTTCGGCTTTTTCCTCGGCAGCTACTTCGGCGTCGATCCTCATGCTCCCACGCCGATCTATCTGGATCCAGTCGTGCTGGCGCTCGTCCTCACCGGGATCGCCTCCGCCGCTCTAGGATACGTGATCCGGGTCGAGCGAATCTCACCCGAAAGCGTGATTGCCTTCGCCTACCTTGCCTCCACTGCAATGGCGATCATCATCCTGGCAAGCCCAAGAATCGTTCAAGAGGCTCACGAAGTGGGCGATCTTTTGTTCGGGAACGCGGTGGCGATCCGACGCGAGCACTTCCTCGAGCTGGTCGCCGTCGCATTCGCCGTGCTTTGCTCACACGCATTTCTCTTCAAGGATCTGTTATTCGTCTCCTTTGATCGGGAGATGGCTCAGGCGGTAGGCCTCCCGGCGACGAAGATTGACATCTTGCTTCACGTGTCGATCGGGATCTCGGTGGCCGCGGCGACTCGTGCCATCGGCGCCCTGCCCGTGTTCGGATTCCTCGTGCTGCCCGCCAGCGCCGCACTGCTCGCGTCGAATTCGGTGCGCGGGGTGCTCGCGCTGTCGATCGCCGGCGCGATGCTTGCCGCCGGCGGCGGGTTCTATCTGTCCTTCCTGCAGTCCTGGCCAACCGGACCGCTGATGGTGGCCTGTGCCGCCGCATACTGGCCGCTGGCCGTTCTCTATCGGATCGCCCGCCGGTCTTAGCGAATCGCACCATCCAGGTTCTTGAGCACTGCGCCCACCAGATCGAAATATGTTTTTATCTCCGGCCTTGCGCCGACGTCGGAAGGCATCGGAACCAGCTTAGCGCCGGTTTGCGATGCGACCTCCTGGGCGATCCCCTTGTTGTAAAAGTCCTCCATCAACAGGGCCGAAATCTTTTCAGCCTTCATCAGCGCGACCAGTCGCAACAAGTGGTCGGGAGCCGGTGGAATCCCGGGTTTGATCTCGACGTACCCGACTTCGTCGAGCTTGAGCCACTTCGATACATAGGTCCAACTCTTGTGGTACGTCACAATCTTCATTCCAGCCAGCGGCTTGGCGTTGGCCTCCCATTCGGGCGCTTTGGCTTTGATCTCGGAGAGGAATTTGTCGAATTGGGCCTGGAAATAGTCTCGATCCGCCGGCCGAAGTTGTTTGAGACGTTCGGCAATTCCTTTCGCGATTCGAACGCCGTTGAGGGGAGGAATCCAGAAATGCGGGTTGCCCTTCGGATGGATGTCCCCCATCGCCCGCGTCACCTGAGTGGTCGGAGTATCCAGTACTTCCACCAGGGTCGACGCATCGAGGTCTCCCGTCTGCCCGTTCTGGATTCGGCCGTTCCGTGCTTCCGTTGTCAGGATGGGCAGCCAACCGATCTCCAGATCCAGACCCACGCGAACCAACAGATCGGCGCGGTGCAGCGCAATGGCCAGACTCGGCTTTGCCTCGACAAAGTGGGGGTCCTGGTAACCGTGTGACAGCGACTCGACCCAGACCTTCTCACCACCCACTCGCCGGGCGAGATCTGCGAACGTCTCAATGGTGGTGACCACGTTGAGACGCTCTCCCGCCAAAACCCCTCGCGGAACAAGTCCCGCGCACAATACAAACAAAAGTGAAATCCGTTTCATGTTGGTCCTAAAACTTGTGGGCTCCATGTGCCCCAATGGACACCTCGAATTGAAGGAAGGCAGCAAAACTGTTTACCGGAGAAAGGGAGAGTTGTTGGATGCGGGGGGCCTGTGAGTCGACCGCGTCGTATTGCACCGAACCCCGCAGTTTCGAGAACTCGCTGGGATAAAAGGTCACGTCCAATGCAGTCCGGGAAGTGAGTGGCTGGAACTCGGACGAAGGGACGCCGAGCAGGTCCTGCCGGATCCCCACGAACCAACGCCGCGCCATTTGCATCACGAGCTGCGTGTAGAACCCTCCATCGGTCACGCGATTGTCTCCCTGCGCCGCGCCAATGGTTCGCAGGAAGTATTCGGTCGTCCAGGCGAGGCTGAAATAGGTGACCGCCTCGTTTGGCGGCTTGTACTTCAGGTAGAGATCCGCTCCGTACAGCATGCTCCGGGCGCCCCGGTACCTCGTCACCTCCGCGTCGACGAGCCCCGGCGTCACCCCGGTCGCCACGTTGAGGCCGCCCAGAACCGAAAGGCTCTCGGACGTGGGAACGAAGAGCTTCACCTCTCCGGCGTAGGTGAGGTCCGTTCGCCGTCCACCTCCAAAGCTGAACAGCGGCTGGAACACCGGATTTGCCGGCACGTTGGGAGTCGCGACGCTGAAGACCTCCCCGATCAGCTGCACGAACACCGGAATTGGAAGCATCCACGAAACCTGGACGCCCGGAGGGCGCAGGCCGTCTGTCCCCAGGTATGCGGCGTTGATCAGTGGCCGCTCAACGAAGTCCTGAACGTGAAGATGCATGCCGTTCTGTCGACCGAATGCCGAGCGGAATATTCCCGCCTTGACCTGGACTTCGGGCAGGCTCGTGGTGGTGAGAAATGCCTCCTCGATTTCCAACCCCGCCAGATTCGGGATGGTGAGAAAGACGTCGGCGCGGAAATACGGGTCGACGATGGATTGGAACGCAAGCTCCAGTTCTTGGAGGGTGAACCCAGCGGAGTGATCCGAAGCGCCGCCTCCGAGATCCGGATCGTCTCCCGCCAGAATCAGAGGCGCGCGTTGGCTGAATCCGGCTACACCGTCGAGAATCACCGCAATATCGGGATTGAGGCTCTGAAAAAACCCCCGAGAGCCGGTTTGAACCGCGGTGGCAGACGGCGGAGCGCCGGTTGCCGGAACCGGTTTTCCGGCCGCCGCATCCATTTGCTCAGAGAGCGATGGCTCCGGATCCATCAGGATGCCGCCATCTGGAGTTGCGAGGACGGCACTTGCGCCTGGCGCGACGCCGCCGTCTTGCCCTGGCCCTCCCCGATTCGAGGGCGTTGGCTGTGCGAATACCGCTGCTTGCCAGGATGCGAAGCTCACCACCGCGAAGATCAAGCGCATGCCACGCTCCAATTTCAGCATCGGTGCCCCTCGAGCATCGACAGCTTTTCACGTCCTGCATGCTGCGTTGGCATTGTTTTGCAGGCAAGGGCGAAGCCCGTCGCTGGCGAGGCTTCCAATAGCCGGGGCCCACGACCGGGCGTGCGAGACAGCAGCTATCTTGGCTCCCGCTTCAGGCGAGCCAACGCTTCCGCCGCCGGTAGTGTTTCCCTTCGCGGAAGCTCTTGCGGCCCGAGGTTGAGATGCCAAGGTAAAATTCCTTCACATCTTCGTTCGCGGCAAGGTCGCCGGCCGTCCCCTCCATCACCACCCGGCCGTTTTCCAGGATGTATCCGAAATTGGCGTAGCGCAGCGCGACCATGGTGTTCTGCTCCGCGAGCAGGAAAGTGACCTTCTCGCGGCGATTGAGATCGCGGACGATCTCGAAAATCTCCTCGACGATCTGCGGCGCCAGCCCCAGCGATGGCTCATCCAGCAGAATCATCTCCGGACGGGCCATCAGCGCGCGCCCCAGGGCGGCCATCTGCTGCTCCCCGCCCGAGGTGTAGCCGGCCACCGAATCGCGCCGATCCTTGAGCCGCGGGAAATAGCCGTAGACCCTTTCCAGGTCCTGCTTGATCTCGCTGCGGGGAGACCGGCGCGTGTAGGCGCCGGCGAGCAGATTCTCCTCCACCGTGAGGTGCTGGAAGCAATGGCGGCCCTCCATCACCTGGATCACGCCCTTCTTCACCAGATGGGAGGGCGTGAGCTTGTCCACCCGCGTTCCCTTGAACTCGATGCTGCCCTTGGTGACGTCGCCGCGCTCGGCCGACAAGAGGTTCGAGATCGCTTTAAGGGTGGTGGTCTTCCCCGCGCCGTTGGCGCCGAGCAGCGCGACGATCGAGCCTGACTCGACCTTGAGAGAGACGCCCTTGAGGACCAGAATCACGTAATCATAGATGACCTCGACGTTGTTGACGTTGAGGTACGGCGACTCGCGGAGGGGCGTCTGGCTCAGGCTCATTTCGGCGCCGGGATCGAATTGCTACTTCCCTAGAGCAGCATGCTCCTGGGAGCAGTCGCGCAGGGTGATTCCCTTCTCCTTGGCGTACTTGGCCGCCGACTCCTCGATCATCGGGCGCACCAGGTCGCGGTCAGCGGTGATCCAGTCGCTGATCACCTTCCACTTCTTGCCGTCCCACTGCTGGAATCTGACCTTGCCCGAGCCCTCGTGGTCGGCGCAGCTGATCTGGATCGGTGGCATGAACCCCTCGGCGCCCAGGGCCTTCAGCTTCTTCTCGTCGATCGCGAGGTTCTCCAGGGCCCATCTCATCTGCTCGCCGGTGATCGGCTTGCCCTTTCCGAATTTCGTCTGCGCCAGGCGGATCGCTTCGACATGGATGATCCCGTGCACCACGCCCCGGTTGTAATACACGCTGCCGATCCGGCTCTTGTCCTCCATGTTGCCCTTGTTCTTGGCATAAACGTATTTCTGGATCTCTTTGATCACCGGAAAGTCGCTCCCCGGCGTGTTGAATCCCGCAGCGATGTAGCCCTTGGCGGCGTCGCCGGCGGGGATGGTGTCTTCCTCGGCTCCGCTCCACCAAACACCGATCATCTTCTCGCGCGGAAAGCCGACTTTGGCCGCAGCCTTCAGGGCCGTCGGGTTCATCACGCCCCAGCCGCGCAAGATCACCCAATCCGGTTTGAGCTGCCGCACTTGAAGCCATTGCGATTGCTGCTCGTTGCCGGGTGGTGTCACCGGGATGTGCGTCACCGTAAAACCATACTTCTTCGCCTGCGCGTCCAGCACCGGAGTGGTCTCCTTGCCGTAAGCAGAGTCGTGATAAAGGTTCACGATCTTCTTGCCCTTGAGCTTGTCCATTCCGCCTTCCTTCATTCCGATGAATTTGATCTTGGCGGTGTTTTGACTCCAGTAATGCGTGATCATCGGAAAGACATAGGGGAACACCCGCCCATCGGCGGAGTCGGTCCGGCCGTAGCCGATGGTCACCAGCGGGATCTTGTCCACCGCGACTTTGTCCAGCACCGCGTAGGAAATGCCGGTAGACAGAGGATCGAAGGCGATGTTGCCGGTCGAGCCCCTGGTCTTCAGCCGCTCATAGCATTCGACCCCGCGCGCGTTGTTGTATTCCGTCTCGCACTCTTCCCAGACGAGCTTGACGCCGTTGATGCCGCCCTCGCGTTCGTTGATCAGAGTCATGTAGTCGATCCAGCCCCCGTAAATGCCGGAGCCGCCGGCCGCGTAGGGCCCGACGCGATAGGTAGGCAGCCCGATGAACTGCTCGGCTTCCGCAGATGAACGGGTCGCCGCCAGACCAGCGACGACTGCTACCGCGAACAGAGCCACTCTGCTGAGCTTCATCATTTCTCTTCTCATTTCTTGCCCTCCTCCAACAACGACGTGGTGAGACGACTAGTGCGGGAACGGCCACAGTCTGAGCTTCTCCTTCGCGATTTGCCAGAGTCGAGCCAGGCCGTACGGCTCGACGATCAGAAAGAAGATGATCAACCCACCAAAAACGATCAGCTGCAGATTGGACGTCAGCCCCGCCGGCAACGAGTGGCCAAACAGAGGCGGCAAGAAGTTGTCGAGAAAGATTGGCAACAGGACGATGAAGGTAGCCCCCAGAAACGAGCCAAGGATGCTGCCCACCCCGCCGATGATCACCATGAAGAGGATCCGGAACGAAAGGTCCAGGCCGAAGCCCTCGGGGTCCACCGTGCCGAGATAGGTATAGGCATAGAGGGCGCCCGCGACGCCGCAGTAGAAGGAGCTGACCGCGAAGGCGAGCAGTTTGGTGCGCAGCGGCCGGATCCCGATCACTTCCGCGGCGACGTCCATGTCGCGAATTGCCATCCAGGCCCGGCCGGTCGCGCTGCGAACCATGTTCTTCGCCGCCAGGGCGAGGATGCTGACGACACCGAGAGTCAGCAGATACTTGTTCGCCGGCGAAGCGAGAACGTAACCGAGGATCTTTACTTTCTGGGCGGTGATCACACCGGACGAGCTGTAATTGGAGAACCAACCAAACTTGGTCAGCGCCCAGAGGATGAAGAACTGCGCTGCCAGGGTTGCCACGAACAGGTAGAGGCCCTTGATCCGCAGCGACGGCAAACCAAAGACAATCCCCACTCCCGCGGCGCACAGGCCGCCGAGGGCAAAGGCGACCAGAATCGGGATTCCCGGGATGCGGAGCATGAAGTTGTAGGCGCCAAAGGCTCCCAGCGCCATGAATGCCGCCGAACCCAAGGAAAGCTGTCCGGCGTAACCGGTGAGGATGTTGAGGCCGATCGCCGCCAGCGAAAAGATCAGCGTCGGGATGAGGATCGCTTGCAGCCAGTAAGGGCTGGCGACGATCGGGGTGAAAACGTAGAAGACGGCGATGACCAGCGCGATCGCGATTCGATCCTGGCGAATCGGGAAGATCCGCTGATCCTCCGCATAACTGGTCCGGAATTGCCCCGCTTCACGGTAGAGCATTCCTTCAGACCCTCTCGATGCGCTTCTCGCCGAACAAACCCTCCGGCCTGACGAGGAGGAACAGCAGGGCCATCACGTACGGGAACCAGGACTCGATCCCTCCACCCACCAGCGGCCCGACGTAGACCTCGCCCAATTTCTCCGACGCGCCGATGATCAGGCCGCCGAGAATCGCACCGGCGACGGAATCGAGCCCGCCGATGATCAAGACTGGTAGCGCCTTCAGGGCGAGGAAGGTAAGGGCAAACTGCACGCCGTTGCGCGCCCCCCACATCAGCCCCGCCACCAGGGCCACGCAGCCGGCGATTGCCCAGACGATCCGCCAGATATTCTGCAGCGGGATGCCGATCGACAGCGCCGCCTGGTGGTCGTCAGCCACTGCCCGAAGCGCCCGGCCCACCCGGGTCTTGTTGAAGAAGATGGCAAGAATGGTCACCAGCACCGCCGAGACGCCGGCAGCGAACAAGTCGAACTTGCTGATCCCGATCCCGGTCCGGTCCATCACCCAGGTGATCGGTTGGTCCTGGATGCCGAGCTCCAGGCCGCGAACCGCGGCGCCCCAAACGCCCTGGGCCAGGCCCTCGATGAAGAACGCCAGACCGATCGTCGCCATGAAAAGAGTAATCCGCGGCTGATTCACCAGTGGGCGCAAAACGAGTCGTTCAATCGCCACCGCCAGAAGCACCATCACCGCGCAGGACAGGATCAATCCCAGCCAGAAGGGTACCCCCATCTCGAGCAGGCCGACGAAGGTGAGCGCGGCGAAAAACACCATCGCGCCCTGGGCGAAGTTGAAGACGCCGGAGGCCTTGTAGATGAGCACGAACCCCAGCGCCACCAGGGAGTACATCACGCCGCTGAGAAGCCCGCCGATAAAGACCTCGAAGAAGAACTGCATTCTCCCCTCCTCCCATCAATGCGCGTTTCCAAGGTAGGCCGCGATCACCTCGGGATTGTTGCGCACCTCATCGGGAGTGCCGTCGCCGATTTTCCTGCCATAGTCGAGCACCACCACCCGGTCGGAGATGTCCATCACCACGCCCATGTCGTGCTCGATCAAGACAACCGTCGTGCCGAGTTGGTCGTTCACGTCGAGGACGAACCGGCACATGTCCTGCTTCTCCTCGATGTTCATCCCGGCCATCGGCTCGTCCAGAAGCAAAAGATTAGGTTCCATCGCCAGCGCTCGCCCAAGCTCGACTCGCTTCTGCAAGCCGTAGGCAAGTCGACCGACCGGCGTTTTGCGGATGTGCTCGATCTCGAGGAAATCGATAATCTCCTCCACCTTCTTGCGATGCGCCAGCTCTTCCTTCCTTGCGGCGCCCCAGTACCACGCGTGCTGCAGCAGATTGCACTTCATCTTCAGATTCCGTCCGGTCATCAGATTATCGAGCACGCTCATGCCCTTGAACAGAGCGATGTTCTGGAAGGTGCGCCCGATCCCTAGCGCGGCTGCCTGGAACGGATCCATCTCGCGACGCGGTTGGCCGCGGAAAGTGATCCTGCCTTGCTGCGGGTGGTACACGCCGTTGATGATGTTGAGCATGGAGCTCTTGCCGGCCCCGTTTGGACCGATCACCGCCCGGATCTCGTGCTCGCGCACGTCGAACGAAACGTCGGTCAGCGCCTTAACGCCCCCGAAAGCGAGCGAAATGTGCTCCAGCGTCAAAATCACGTCGCCGCCTTCGCGCCTCATCGCCGCTCCTAGGCTGCCCGTCTCGCCGGCTGCGGCGGCGAAAGGATCGGCGCGTCCCTGATTCGCAGCTCGGCGCTGGTCGTTCCGGTGCGGCCGTCCTCGAACCTGACCTGGGTTTCAATGAAGCAGCGGTCTTTGTCCGAATAAAGGGCGTCGATCAGCACCTTGTATTTCTCGGCGATGAATCCCCGCCGGACCTTGCGGGTTCGCGTCAGCTCACCGTCGTCGGGATCGAGAGGCTTGTGGAGAACGAGAAATCGACGGATTTGCGAGTTGGCGAGCTTCTCGTCGTCGGCGAGATCGCGATTCACCTGCCGGATGCAGTCTTCGATCAGATCGTAGACTTGAGGCAGGGCTGCCAGATCGGCGTAGCCGGAGTAGGCCAGGTGGCTCCGGTCGGCCCAGTTCCCGACCGCCTCGATGTCGATGTTGATGAAGGCGCAGACGCGATCGCGCTGGTGACCGTAGGCAACCGCTTCCTTGATGTAGTGATGAAATTTGAGCTTGTTCTCGATGTACTTCGGCGCAAACAGGGTGCCGTCGGTCAGGCGCCCCACGTCCTTGGCCCGGTCGACGATTTTCAGGTGCCCGTCGGCATCGAAGAAACCGGCGTCTCCCGTATGCACCCAGCCGTCCGGCGTTTTCGCCAGGGCAGTGGCTTCCTGATTCTTGAAGTAAGAGTGGAATACTCCGGGGCCGCGATACAGCACCTCGCCGTCTTCGCCGATCCGGATCTCGACGCCCGGCGCGGCCGGTCCCACCGTATCGGCTTTCACCTGACCGTTGGCCTGCATCGCCACGAACACCGAGGCCTCGGTCTGGCCGTAGAGTTGCTTCAGGTTGATGCCGAGCGAGCGATAAAAGGCAAAGAGCTCGGGGGAAATCGCCTCGCCCGCCGTATAGCCCACCCGCACCCGCGTCAGCCCGAGCACGTTCTTCAGCGGCGCATAGACGAGGATGTTGCCCAGGGCATAAAGCAACCGGTCGACGGCGGCGACGCCCGGCGCGCGATCCAGGATTCGGGTACCGACTCGCCGCGCCACTCCCATGAAGTAATGAAACATTTTTCGCTTCACCAGCCCCGCATCTTCCATCCGGATCATCACCTGGGTCAGCGTGTTCTCGAATACCCGGGGTGGCGCGAAATAGTAGGTTGGTCCAATCTCCCGCAAATCGATCATCACCGTGTCGCCGGACTCGGGGCAGTTCACGCAGAAGCCGGTGACGTAGCACTGAGCATAGGAAAACACGTGGTCGCCGGCCCAGGCCATCGGTAGGTAGGAGAGAATCTCGTCATGCTCGTCGAGACCGTCGAACTGCGCCGCGTTGCGGGCTGAGGCGAGCAGAGCTTGATGGGTGATCATCACCCCTTTCGGCACGCCGGTCGTGCCGGAGGTGTAGAGCATGATCGCCACGTCGTCCGTCTTGCCTTGAGCGATCTGCTCTTCGATCAGCTCGGGGTGTTCCTGATTGTGGATGCGCCCCAGCCGCAGCTGTTCGTCCAGCCCGTGGAGGAAAGGCTGGTTGTAATGGCGCAGGCCGCGTGGGTTGTCGTAAAGAATATGGGCAAGTTTCGGACACTGCGGCTTGATCTCGAGCAGCTTGTCCGCTTGCTCCTGGTCCTCGACAATCGCGATCGTGATCTCGGCGTGCTGCAACAAATTGATCAATTCCTGCGCGGTGGTGTCCTGATACATCGGCACCGGCACGCCACCCAGGGATTGGGCGGCGCACATCGCCCAGTACAGGCGAGGCCGGTTGTCACCGATGATCGCGAGGTTCTGGTGACGCTGGAAACCGAGCTTCGCCAGGCTGCACGCCAGCGCTCGAACCTCCTCGGCGACCTGAGACCAGGTCCAGGTCTGCCAGATGCCGGCGTCCTTCTCGCGGATGGCCGGCCGGTGCGGCCGGACTTGCGCGTGATGCATCAGCAGCCGGGGGAACGTGTCGAGCGCCGAGGCCACCGGGGCTTTAGGCATCGCTTCCACTCCCTGTTCGATCTCCCTGGCGCCGCGCATTTGGCTTTTCCCGCTTCTTCCCGCTTATAGAGATCGAGGTCGTGGAGTCAATCATTGTCTCCGCAGTGACAGTTACCCATGGCGATATTTTCGTCAAATAGACGCGGCGCGCCCTTTAATTGGCACTTGAGAATGTCGCCCGCGACGGGGCCGCCCGCTTTGATCCGCACAGTCGAGTTGATCGGGAACAGCGCGTTGCAGACGCTCAGACCCTCGAGCGTAAACTGTTCCACGTGAGGTCCGCCGGTCGAATCCCAGCCTCCTCGTCCGATGACAGCGACCGGTCCCCCGGCGGTCATCGTCGTCTTTGGACCCTACGCCGCGTCTGGTCTATTGAGAAGCTCCTCACCTCGCAATTATTGTTGGTCCAACATGAACCAACCGATCGCGCCCCGAGAGCTTCCGCTCACCCTGAAGAGCGACGGTCGTTCTCTTCAAGTCCTCATTTGTGAGGCGCTCCGCTCCGCGATGCAAGAGAGAAGGCTTCGGCCTGGAGCGCGGCTGCCCTCTTCAAGAGACCTCGCGCGGCAGCTTCGGGTCGCGCGTGGGACGGTGGTCCTCGCCTACGAACAACTCACCGCGGAAGGATATCTGAGGGGCGCGCGCGGCGCGGGGACGATGGTGGTGGAGAGCCTGCCGGAGAAGTGGTTCATGCCCAGCGGAGCTCGACCCCCGGCTGTCAAAGCGGTACGCCGGATCGCCCTCTCGAAACGCGGCAACCACCTTTCGCGCTCGCCTTTTCCGCTTGGGCGGTTACCCGCCCCTCGGCCATTTCGTCCGCACGCGCCGGCGGTGGACGCCTTCCCGGGCGCGCTCTGGGGGCGCCTGCTCGCGCGGCATGCGCGCGACGCCCGACCGGATCGCCTCCGCGAAGCGGACGCCAGGGGTTACCGCCCTCTTCGCGAGGCCGTCGCCGAGCATCTGCGGGTCTACCGCGGCGTCGTGTGCAGCGACGAGCAGGTGGTGATCGCCAGCGGCACCCAGCAGATCCTCGACCTGGTAGCGCGGCTCCTCCTGGACGAGGGTGACCCGGTCTGGATGGAAGACCCGGGCCACTTCGGCGCCAGCGCCGTCCTGCGCGGCGCGGGCGCTCGCCTGGTGCCCGTTCGGGTCGACCGGGCCGGCATCGACGTCGAGGCAGCCATCGCGGAAGCCCCCGAGGCGCGGATGGCCTACCTCACTCCGGCGCGGCAGTCGCCGCTCGGAGCAACCCTGTCGCTCGAACGGCGCATGAGGTTGCTCGAGTGGGCGCGCCGGAACGACTCCTGGCTCTTCGAGGATGACTACGACAGCGAGTTCCGCTACGAGGGGCGCCCGCTGCCGGCGCTCCAAGGCCTGGATCGCCACGGCGTCGTCATCTATACGGGCACGTTCACCAAGACGATGTTCCCCGGCATCCGCCTGGCCTGCGCGGTGCTGCCGGATGCGCTGGTGGACCCCTTCGCCTCCGCGCTTTCAGTGGTATCGCGCCACGTGCCGCTGCTGCCCCAACTGGCTCTATGCGACTTCATCAGCGAGGGACACTTCGGCCGCCATCTGCGGCGGATGCGAATGCTCTACGCCGAGCGGCGAGAAGCGTTGCTCGGAGCGTTGCAATCCGAGCTCGCGGAGCAGCTCGAAATCGTTGGCTCGAGCGCGGGGCTCGAAGTGGTCGCGCGACTGCGCCCCGGAATGAATGACCGCGCGGTAACAAAGATCGCGCTGGGCCTGGAGCTGGAGATGATTCCCCTCTCCCGATACGCCCTCCGTCCCCTCCAGCGCGGAGGCCTGGTGCTCGGGTTTGGCGCCGTCTCGGCCGCGCGCAGCCGCCGCGCCGTCCCCATGCTCCGCCGCGCCATTGAGCAGGTGCGCCCGCGCACCCTGGGACTTGGACCAAACATCAATCGATAGATTGGACCTTCCCGCCGGACCAACTTCGACGCATTAGTTCACCGGTATGATCTTCGCGATAGACGATCAACTGGAGGAGCTCCCATCGTCCGACGACCGGACCGACCAGACGCTCGTCGAATATGCCAGACAGGGATCCCACGCGGCTTTCGCCGTTCTGATCGGCCGCTACGGCGATGCGGTCTACAGCATCGTGCGGAACATGTGCGCCACCTCGAGCGAAGCAAATGAGCTGACTCGTCAGACCTTCGTCTCCGCTTGCCGCGAGATTGCCTCGATCGAGCGCAATGCCAGCCTTAGGACCTGGCTCTGCGGAACCGCAATCAGGACAGTCCTGGCGCAACGGCAGCGCGGTGGACGCACCGCGGCGAGGCCTTCGCTAGAACCGTTTCCCGTGCGATGCGATGGATCCGGCCGCCTGATCCCGCTCGCCGGAAAATGGCGCGACCTCGGGGACCCCGCTCTTCAGGGCAGCGAACTCACCGGCCTGCTTCGCGAGGCGCTCGAGCACATCGACGACGGCGTTCGCGCGGCTTTCGTCCTATGCGATCTCGCCGAGCTGCCGGCGAGGGAGGCGGCTACCCTCCTCCAAACTTCCCCTCGGGAAATCCGCCGACGCGTCCATCGCGCACGCTTGATGCTAATCAGCGTGCTCGACGTTTTCTTCAAGAGTCGCAGCAAAAATGAAACCCGTGCGCGCGTTCTCGTGCCGCGGCGGAACCGCCCGCTCTAGCACCCGACGCGGGCGCCAGGCTTTCCAAGAGTTACTTCCGGAGGACGAAATGAATCGTCGACAATTTCGCGCCCGAGTCCGCACCAGATCCTTTCGAAGGCGGGCCGGGTTGCATTTTCGAGCATGACGAAGGATAGGTTTGCCTGGTAAAGGCGGGTTCGGAGGAGACCACGCGGTGACGCTGCCAAGTGTCGTGTTCCTGGTCGACGTGGACAACACGCTGCTCGACAACGATCGGGTTGCCGCCGATCTGAGGCGATATCTGGAGCGCGAGCTCGGCCGCGAGCGCCAGGAGCGGTACTGGGCGATCTTCGAGCAACTCCGCTCCGAGCTCGGATACGCGGACTACCTGGGTGCGCTCCAGCGGTATCGCGTCGAGTACCCTCGCGATCCGCACGTGCTTACCGTCTCGTCGTTTCTGGTCAACTACCCCTTTGCCAACCGGCTCTACCCCAACTCGCTGGATGTGCTGGAGCGCTTCGCCGCCTGGGGGCCAACGGTGATCTTTTCCGATGGCGATGCGGTATTTCAGCCGCGCAAGGTTCTACATCCACAAGGAGCGCGAGCTGGATGACGTGGAGCGGCGCTACCCGGCCGAGCACTACGTGCTGGTTGACGACAAGCTGCGAATCCTCACCGCGGTGAAACAAATCTGGGGTGCTCGGGTGACGACGGTCTTTCCGCGCCAGGGTCATTACGCATTGGATCCAAAAGAGACGGCCCCCTATCCCCCCGCCGATATCGACATCGGTCGAATCGGCGAACTGCTCGACTGCGACCTGCCATCACTGATCGAGGCAGGACGATCAAACCCTGGAAGGCGCGCGGGGGCCGGGGATTACGAGGAGTAGTACTTCCCGTTCGCCTCTTCCCCGATGATGGCGAATTTCGCGTGAGAGGTCTCGATCGGGGCGGATTTCCAGGTAGGCCCGAGCGAAGGCACTT
>WNFG01001932.1_pt1 | contig 17477 bp, 12 predicted proteins | sample 5400431 | NCBI WGS metagenome assembly WNFG01 (sample SAMN13153346, study PRJNA577476) | soil metagenome | isolation source: 120 cm saprolite under Douglas fir tree site 2 hole 3 replicate 2 | place: USA:California | collected 2015-04-18 | reverse complement strand
TTGCCCGCCGGCTCTCCTGACCCCGCCACGCGACTGCTACCTGTAGCCGGCCGCACTCAAGCGCTGTTGGCGGCCCTCAGCACCCGCTGCGGCTGCGACACCCCGTACCCCTGCGCGTAGTCCACCCCCAAGCTCTGCAGCATGTTGATGATCTCTTGGTTCTCCGCGAACTCGGCAATGGTCTGCTTGCCGGTCAGATGCCCGATTTCATTGATCGAACGCACCATCTCCCGGTCGATGGGATCGTGCAGTATCTCTTTGACGAAGCTGCCGTCGATCTTCAAGTAATCGACCGGGAAGTGCTTGAGATAGCCGAACGACGACAGCCCGGTGCCGAAATCATCGAGCGCGAACTTGCAGCCCAATTCCTTCAGCGCCTGAATGAAGCGATTCGCCTGCGAGAAGCTCGCGATCGCCGCCGTCTCCGTGATTTCGAAGCAGATCTTGGTGGCATCCAGGCCGCTGCGGTGGAATTGATCGATCACATAGGGCAGGAACTTATCGTCGCCCAGGCTCTGCCCCGAGAGGTTGATCGAGCACATGGTCAATTTCTCGCGTTCGTCGGCCTCGGAGACCAGCCACCGGAACGCGTTCTCGATGACCCAGCGATCGATGCTCGGCGTGATGCCGTAGCGTTCGGCCGCCGTCATGAACTGATCCGGCGCGACGATCTTGCCGGCTTCATCGCGCATGCGCAGCAGCAGTTCGTAGTGGGCGCCGGATTCCGTCGTCTGCAGCGGCAGAATCGTCTGCCTGAACAGCTCGAAGCGGCCCTCCTCCAAGGCATTGTTGATGCGCGCCGCCCATTGCATTTCACGGCGCCGGCGCATCAGGTCGATGTCGTTCTCTTCGAAGCTGTGGACGCGATTGCGGCCCGCCTCCTTGGCCGCCTGACACGCGCTGTCCGCGGCGCTCAATACCGACGCCACGTCGGCATTGTCCGCGGAGATCGGCACCACGCCGATGCTCGCGCCCAGGCGGAAGGTGCGCTCCTCCCAGGTGAACTTGAAGTTGCGCACCGCCTCGCGCAGCGCTTCCGCGGTGCGCATGGCCTCATCCAGAGAGCAGCTTTCCAGCAGAATGCCGAACTCATCGCCGCCCAGGCGTGCGAGCGTATCGCGCCAGCGGACTTTGGATTTCAGCAGCGCTCCGACCTGCCCGAGCAGGGCGTCGCCGGCGCTGTGCCCGCAGGTATCGTTGACGATCTTGAACTGGTCCAGATCGAGGACGCACAGCGCGTACGAAGTCTCGCGCGCCTTGGCGCTCTTCAGCGCCCGTTCCATGCGGTTTTCGAACTCGCGGCGGTTCACCAGCCCCGTCAGGACGTCGTGGCTCGCGTGATAGCTCAGGCGCCGGTTGAGCTCGCGCGCCTCGCTCACGTCGTGGAACACCAGCACACCGCCCGAGACCGCGCCGCTGCCGTCGCGTATCGGCGATGCCGTGCTCTCGACGTAGATTTCGTTGCCGTCGCGCCGAATCAACAGCATCGGCCGCACCGATTTGATCGACCGCGTGCGCCGAATCGCCACCGCCAGCGGATTCTCCAGCGGCTCGCAGGTTTCTTCGTGGAAGGCGCGGAAAATCTCTTCGATGGCACGGCCCTGGCTGTCCTCGAGACGCCACCCCGTGAGCGCCTCCGCCACCGGATTCACATAATCGATCACCCCTTTGGCATCGGTGGTGATGACCCCGTCACCGATGCTTTGCAGAGTGATCTGCGCGCTCTCCTTCTCTCGAAACAGCGCTTCCTCGTACAGTTTGCGCTCGGTGATGTCGAGCTCGACTCCGACCAGGCGCAGCAAGCGGCCCTTGTCGTCGACCTTGGCCTTGGCGCGGCTGATCACCCACCGCCACTCGCCGGTGGCGTGGCGCATGCGGTGCAGGCTCTCGAAAATCGGCGTCTTTCCCGCCACGTGATCGCGAATGGCGGCCTGCACGCGCGACATATCGTCCGAGTGCACCAGGGTTCGCCAGTCCGGTGCCTGCCCCACGTCGGCTTCGTCGTACCCCAGCATCGCTTTCCAGCGCGGCGAGAGATAGACGCGATTGTTGAGGGTGTCGAAGTCCCAAAGCCCGTCGTTCGCGCTGTACAACGCAAGCTCGTTGCGCTCCTCCAGGTCGCGCAGGTGGTGCTGGATCTCGATGCGTTCGAGGCCGGTGGCGATGCTGCTGCCGACCAGCTTCATCAGGAGATGCAGCTGAACCTCCCAGTTCTCGCGCGGCTGCGCACCGGCGATCCCCAAGAGGCCGGCCGCCCGGCCTTCGATGAAATAACCGATGATCAGTACCGATCCCACCCCAAGCTGATTCCACACGGCGGCGTCATCGGTCTGATCGCCGCGCGGCTTGGCGGTATCGCGCATCTCCGACACCCGCAGCGGCGCCAGACGCGATTGCAGCCACGGGAAGGATTCCAGGGACTGGCCGCGCAGCTGTTCCGGGTTGCCGGTGGCGAGCATGCCGCGCGCCACCTGAATCTCGTTGAACAGTCCCGACTCCGCGTCGAGGGGGATATGAAAGGCGGCGTCCGTGCGCGTCGCCTCGCGCAGCAGCTCCAAATTGGCGGCGATGACCTCGAGAGCAGTTACCGCTGTCATCGATTGGAAATCAACGGCGATCTTGGTGCAGATCACATCGAGCCCCGTGGCCGGACGAATACCGCGCTTCGGCCAAGTCTGCGGGGACAATACGTCCGAGGCGGTCAAGTCTGGGTGGCGGGGATCGTGCGGTGCTATTGCCATGCGCCTTCGGAGGTCCCAGATGAATTGTTGCGGTTATGAATCAACAGTTTGCCACTGGATTCAAGCGAAAAACCGAATGCGCCACACAGTTCCTTTGATTTCGCTTGTTGCACATGCACCCGGATTCTCGCATATGTTATAAGGAATACAAGCTAAGCAGTTGATTGTTAGGGCCTGATGACAAATCTCACCCGAGAGCGCTCTGCGCCTCCTCGAACAGCGCCGCCAAGCGATGCTCCATGTCCGACTGCAGGCGTGCCAGCCCATCGGCATTCAACCCCTTGGCAACATACACCGGTTCGCCGACGGCGATCACGATTCTCGAGAGCGGCCATGGAATCACGAAGCGATCCCACTTGATCTTCCAGGCGTGCGACGCAGCGTAGCTCAAGGGGATCATGGGCCGCCCCGACAGTTGCGCGAGCAGCACGGCCCCGGGTTTGAACTTCCACGGCGGACCCCTCGGACCGTCCGGCGTGATCGCGGGGGACACGCCCTCGTGCGCCAGCGCCTGATAGTAGTCGCGCAGCGCCCGGGCGCCGGTGTGCGAGGACGAGCCGCGAATCACCTCGCCGCCCAGGTTCCGCACGATCATCGCGCCGATCTCCCCGTCGACCGACGGCGAGATCAAGAAGCCCAGTTTCAATCCGGCGCGGCGCTCACGCAGCAGCTGTTTCACGCAGAAAAGCGTGTGTTGGTGCCAGTAGACCGGTATGAACGAGGGCGCGCGCTCGAGCGCCGCGGCAATGTGCTCCGCGCCCGTGACTTGTATGATGCGCGACCAGCGCCACACCAATCGCAGCAGGGACACGCCCACGGGCACGAGAATCTTGTACAGGAACAAGCGGCCGCGGGTCAGCCGCCTGCCGGAGCGGGTCTGCTGTTCGTAAATGGTATTGCGAAGGCCGCCACCGGGTTTTTCTTCCACGACGGGCATTGTCGAGAACGCCGCTGGGCTCCGCAAGCCTTGTCCCCCTCCTACGTTACAATATGACGATGCAAACCCTGGCACTGCCCCCCGGCCCCGTCGAAGGCTTCGATCTCGGCGGCAACGACGAATCGCTGGCACGCTTCCGCCGCTATTTCGCGGAGTTCGGCGACATCTATCGAGTCTTCGCGCCCGGCCGAGGTGTTTACAACTACGTCATCAACCACCCCGACGACATCAAGCGGGTGTTGCTGTCGAACCATCGCAATTACACCAAGGGCGAAGGGATGGATCGCGTCAAGATCCTGCTCGGCAACGGTATCATGACCAGCGAGGGTGATTTCTGGCGTAAGCAGCGGCGCATGATGCAGCCCTCGTTTCATCGCCGCGTCATCGATCAATTCAGCGCGTTGATACGCAATGTCAACGACAAATTCGCCGTGCGCTGGGCGGACAAGGCGGCGCGCGCCGAGGCCGTCAATCTGAGCGACGATGCCAGCGAATTGACCCTGGAGATCGTGCTGCGCTCGATATTCGGCACCGACCTTGCGCGCCTGGAGGCGCAGTTCGGCGCCAACCCGTTCGAGGTCGTCGCCAAGGAGCAGAACCGCGACCTGAAATTCGCGTTCCGGTTCCGCTCCTTGACCAAGCTGGTGGCAGAGCTCATCGAGCGCCGGCGCCGCTTGCCGGAGGAGCATTTCGATTTTCTGAGCATGCTCATGGCAAGCCGCGACCGGGAGACGGACGAAGCCATGAGCGACAAGGAGCTGATCGATGAGGTATTGACGCTGATCGTCGCGGGGCACGAGACCACTGCGGCGGCGCTCACCTGGACCTGGTATCTCATCAGTCAGCATCCCGAGACCCAGGCGCGGCTGCAGGCCGAAGCCGATCGCACGAGTCCCGATCAGACGCTCGGGCTGGACGCCGCAGAGGCGCTCGAGTTCACCCACCAGGTGCTGCAGGAGGCGCTGCGGCTCTATCCGCCGGGTTGGCTGATCACGCGCCGCACGCTCGAGGCGGACGAGCTCGGCGGCTATCCCATTGCGCCGCGCACCGATGTATTCATCAGTCCCTATATGCTGCACCGGCATCCGGCCTTCTGGAGCGAGCCGGAGGAATTCAGGCCCGAGCGCTTCGCCGGCCCCGACGCCGAAGAACGCCATCGGTTTGCCTACATACCCTTCGCGGTGGGACCGCGGCACTGCATCGGCGAGAATATCGCGATGTTCGAGATGCTGGTCCACGTCCAGGCGATGTCACGTCGCTTTCGCCTGACTCGCGCCGGCGACGATCCCATTGAACTCGAGGCGCAAATCAATTTGCGCCCTCGGTCCAACCTCATGATGACGGTACAAGCACGTTAGGAGCTATGCAGTGGTAATTCAAGTTACGGAGCGGCACTCTTCCCCGGCCTACGGACTCGGGTTTCCGTGCCGAATATCTGATGAATGATGTCAGCAAAATGACTTACGCGACCTTGGTCGACATTTTGGAGAATAACCGCGGCGTCGATCGCGCCGTCACCTACGTCGACGGCGAAAATTCCGAGCGGCGCGTGCCCTACGGCGACCTTCACTCGCGCGCGCTCGGCATTTTGTACCACCTGCAGGCCATGGGTGCCCAGCACGGCGACAAGATGATCATTTTCTTGAGCAGCAACGAGCAATTCCTCGACGGCTTCTGGGCCGCGGTCTGCGGCGGCATCGTCCCCGTGCCCCTTGCCGTCGGCATCAGCGACGAGCACCGGCACAAGCTGCTTCGAGTGGCGCGAAAGCTCGGCAGGCCGCTTCTCTACACGGACGCCAAGAATCTCGAACGCCTGGAAGCCCTCGCCGCCCAGGTGGGCGAGACCGACACGTTCAACGAACTGAAATCGCGCGCCTTCCTGGTCGGCTCCATCACCGACATTTCGAAGCCGGGCAAGCTGCATCGGCCGGCGCCGGACGATCTGGCCTTCATCCAGTTCTCCTCCGGTTCCACCAGCGAACCGAAGGGAGTAATGCTCACCCACGGCAATTTGATCGCCAACGTCAATGGCGCGGCGGCCATCGGCAAGTACAACGAAAAAGATGTCACCTTGAGCTGGATGCCCCTGACGCACGACATGGGATTGATCGGATTTTTTCTGATGCAATTCGCCTATCACGCGCACATCCATCTGATGCCTACCGAGTTGTTCGTGCGGCGGCCCCTGCTCTGGCTGCAAGTGGCCTCGAAGAAGCGGGTCACCATTACCTGTTCGCCGAATTTCGGGTATCGGCATTTCCTGAAGGTGCTGGGAGACCGCCGGCTCGACGGAGTCGACTTGTCCTCCATCCGGCAGATCTACAACGGAGCCGAACCGATCTCGGTGCCGCTGTGCAACGAGTTCATGAGCACCCTCGCGTACACGGGCCTCAAGCGCCATGCCATGTACCCGGTCTACGGACTCGCGGAAGCCTCGCTGGCCGTGGCGTTTCCCGAACCGGGGGTGGACTACCGCTGGGTTCGCGTGAATCGTCACAAGCTCGGAGTGGGCGCGACGATCGACTTGAATCCCGCCGACGCACGCGATGCGCTCGAGCTCATGTGCGTGGGGGGCGTGGTGCCCAACGTTGAGCTGCGCATTGCGGACCCGACGCGGGCAGCGCTGCCCGGCGGACAGGTCGGGCATATCTTGATCGGCGGCCCCAGCGTGACCCGCGGCTATTTCGGCGACCCGGAAGCGACGGCGCTGGCCATCGGCGCCGGCGGCTGGGTCGACACGGGCGATCTGGGTTTCATGCACGAGGGGGCGCTGTACATCGCCGGGCGCAGCAAGGAAATCATTTTCGTCAACGGCCAGAATTACTATCCCTACGATTTGGAGAACATCGCGCAGCGGGCGCCGGGATTGGATCTCAACAAGCTGGTGGCCGCGGGCGTCGCCAAACCCGGCTCCCAGGGCGAGGAATTGGTGGTGTTCGTGCTCCATCGCGGCAGCATGGCGGATTTTCTGCCGACCGCCGCGGCGGTCAGCCGTCTCATCAACGAGCACACGGGTCTCGAGGTCGCGCAAGTCATCCCGACCAAGCGCATTCCCAAGACCACCAGCGGCAAGGTGCAGCGGCATTTATTGGAACAGGCCTACATCGACGGCGAATTCGACGCGGAACTCAAGGAGCTGGAGGCGCTGCGCCAGGCGCCGGGAGCGGGGCCCCAAGTTTCCGGAACCGAACTCGAAACCCGCCTGCAATCGATTTGCGAAGCGGCGCTGCCGGGCAAGAGAATCGACGTGAACGACAACTTGTTCGAGATCGGCGCGAGCTCGCTCAAGCTGATCGAGATTCACGAGAACGTGGACCGCGAATTCCCCGGCCTCATCGATCTGACCGAGCTGTTCGATCACCCGACCATCGCCGATCTTGCGAGGCATCTCGACGCCAAGCTCAAGGCAGCGCCCGCGCGCGCCTAGGTTTCGGTGCGGGGATTGTGGCCCGGCAGGGTTAGGAAGCCTCACGGCAACGTAAGAACACAGTTGCCGTGAGGCTTCCTAACCCTACCGGGCTACTGCTGGACTCGGTCAGCGGTACGGTGCCGCAATGAGGATTGCGTTTAAAGTGACGTACTCGCGCTGAAGGTGTCGCAGTTGTCGATTTTTCCGGAGTCGAAGCCGCGGCGGAACCAGCGGACACGCTGCGCCGACGTGCCGTGCGTGAAGCTGTCCGGAACCACCGTTCCCTGCTCGCGCTTTTGCAGAGTGTCATCGCCCACGGACGACGCGGCCGTCAGTCCCTGCTCCAAATCGCCGGGCTCGAGGATTTTGCGCGCATTGTTGGCCTGCGCGGCCCACACTCCGGCGAAGCAATCCGCCTGCAGCTCCATGTCGACGGATACACGATTCGCGCCGATGCGCCCGGCGCGCTGCTCGGCCTGATCGGCCTTGCCGGTGATACCCAGTAGATTTTGCACATGATGTCCCACCTCGTGCGCGATGACATAGGCGCGCGCGAAGTCGCCCGGTGCACCGAATTCCGTGGCGAGCTGCCGATAGAACGACAAATCGATGTACACCTTCTGGTCTCCCGGGCAATAGAACGGTCCGGCCGCGGAGCTTGCGAAGCCGCAGGCGGATGCCACCTGTCCGCTGAACAGCACGAGCTTGGGGCGAATGTAGGTCCTTTCCATATTCCTGAAATAGGCGCCCCAGACGTCCTCGGTCTCGCCGAGAATGGCGCGGACGAAGTCGACTTGCGGATCGTTGCCCGGCGCGCGGTCCGCCGGCGTAGTCGGCGTAACGGCCCGGGGCTCGCCGCCGCTCAACAAGCTCAGCAGGGTCGACGGACTCACGCCCATGAAATAGCCGATGACAATGACCGCGAGCGTGCCCCCTAATCCCAGATGGATGCCGCGGATACCGCCCCCGCCGCCGCGGTCATCCTCGACATTATCGCTGCGGCGGCTGTCGTCCAGTTTCATCGGAATTCTCCGGGCCGGATACCGGCCTTGATCCTGTGGAGAAGGGACGGGCCCAATACTATCATTCGGCGCCGTACAAGGGCTTTTTCAAACGCCAGCGGCGATACGACCAGAGCCAATCGGCGGGACTCTTGTGCACGTCGATTTCGCAGGCGCGGGCATAGCGCTCGGTCACCGCATTGGGTTCGGTCACTTCCCGTCCGTCCCACAACGGCCTCAGCTCGACATCGTAGTAGCCGCGGCGAATCCGGCGCACCGCCACGTACAAGATGGGCAGGCGCGTCGCGCGCGCAATTTGCTCCGCACCAATGTAGAAGGCGGTGTCCTGCCCCAGGAATTGCGTCCAGTAGCGCTTGTCCGTCGACACCGGGGCCTGGTCGGCGTTCATGGCCACCGCGCGCACGATGCCCCGCCGCCTTAGAAAATCCGCCAGCAATTCCTTGGCGGGCACCAGGCGCGCCCCGAAGCGAGAGCGGATCTTGAGCATGAGCCGCTCCGCCCATTGATCGTGCAAGGGCTTGTACGCGGCGTCGACGGGGTAGCCCAATTGCAGCGTGACCCCGTGCAACAGCCACTCCCAATTACAGAGGTGCGAAGTCACGAGCATCACGGATTGGCCGGCGTCCAAGTGGCGCCGGGCCTCGCTTAAGTTCACGATGTTCACATGGGCGCGCATCTCGGCTTCGGTCATGGACACCGACTTCAGTACCTCGACCACGACATCGCAGAAATTCTTGAGGAATCGCTTGTGGATGCGCTCGCGCTCGGCGTCGCTCGCATCGGGAAAGACCTTCTCGAGCTGTCCGCGAATCACCTGGTGCCGGTGCCGAACCACATAGAACGCCAACAGGTACAGAAACGAAGAGAATGCATAGAGCGCCCGCAGGGGCAGGCGGGAGAAGAATTTGATCATGGGCGGCTCATTTTACGGTATCTGCGGCAACGGCGGACGACTTGCCTTGCAGTGTTCACCGCGCTGCGTCAAACTTCAACGATAATTAGCCAAGCCCGCGGTACCCACCGTTGACCGGCAGTGTTATATGAAATCATTGCCCGTGTTTTGTTCGAGTACACAACCCGGCTTCTCGAGCGTGGTCAGCAACGACCCGCGCCGAGTCTTTGCGCGCAAGCTGGAGCGTGAAATCGACGTGCGGTTCACGCCGATCGCCTGCACCGTGCAAACCTCCGAAGGCCTGGTGCATGCGGGACCCGGCGATGCCATCATCACCGGTACCGCGGGGGAACACTGGCGCGTCTCGCGCGCCCGGTTCGCCGATAAATACCGCCCCGTGCCGCCGACCGTTGCCGGCGAGGCGGGACGCTACGTCAGTCTGCCCAACCGCATCATGGCAGTGCCGATGACGGAAGCGTTCGAAGTGTTGCTGGCGGATGGTTTATCCCGCTTGAGCGGGCGCGGCGGCGAGTGGCTGGTCGACTATGGCGACGGCAGTCTCGGGATCGTGTCGCAACCGATCTTCGCCACGACTTACGTAATCGTCGATTGAGGCCTATGGCGCTGCACCAGGGCATTCAGCGGCTGCTGCTGATCGGCGCGCAGATCGAATCGCTGCCGCCGCCTCCGGTACCACAGCCGCCCCCGGCGCTATTGCCGCTCATCGAGGCCATCGCGGGCACTCATCGACGATTCGATGAGCTCGCGCTCCACTTTGGTCACCGGTATCGGAGCGGCTTCTGGGCGATTTATCTCTTGAGCGCGATCGCCGTGTTGTGTGCGGTGATGCCGCTGGCCCTCGGCTGGGATAGCGCGAGCCATTTCCTGCACCCCTTCGCGGGACTATGGGCTGTGGCCGAAGTGGGGGTGATCGGCACGGTCAGCGCCATTTACTGGCTGGGTCACCGGCGCGACTGGCAGGCGCAGTGGCTGCGCGCACGGACCACGGCCGAGTTGAGCTGGTATCTGCCCATGCTGGCGCCCCTGCTCGACTTTGCGGCGCCGGCGGCGGATGCCAATTGGTATCTGCGAGTATTCGATCCCGGGCAGCACCTGCGCGGCTCCGACGACGTCGCCGCGCTATGCGCGGCCAACGAGCCGCTGGCGCGAAAGCTGCTCGCGACGGCGTGGTCGGATGTGGCGTTCATCTCGAGCTACGCCGGGTGGACGGTCGACATTCTCGAGCAGCAACGGCACTACCACTACCGCATCGCGAGCAAGCACCACGCGCTGCTGCATCGTGTGCACGTCGTGAACACCGCTTTGTTCGCGCTGACCGCCTTGGGCGCGCTGCTGCATCTCGTTCTTCATACGCTGTGGCTGTCGCTGGTAACGACGTTCTTCCCAGCGCTCGGTGCCTCGCTGCACGGAGCGCTGGCGCAATCCGAAGCCTACCGGCTCGGCACGACGTCGGAGCGCCTGGTGGCCGAATTGCAGGGAGCGATCGATCGCATTCGCGCCGCGCTCCATTCCGTGGATCCGCCGCGCGACGTCAATGCGCTCAAGGCGGCGATCGAAGCGGCGATTGCGCTGATACTCGAGGAGCATCAGGACTGGCATCTGCTGGTCCGGCCGCACAATCTGCCGCTGGGGTGAGCTAGGAGCTGAGCACCGCCGATGGAGACTTTGAGAAAGTCGACGATGATGCCCATGGTCTGCCTCGTGGACCAGGGCAGGCCGGACTTGGCGTCGCCGAGGAATGACAGATCGCCGTGCCCCGCTCCGTCCAGCACGTAGCGCGTGCTCCGGCCGCCGGCAGCGATCAGCGCGTCGTGAAGGATGAGTGTTTGGCTCGGTGAGACCAGCCGGTCTTGGCTGCCGTGAAAGATCAGAAATGGCGGAACCGATGCTTTGACATAGGTCATCGGGTTTGCGGCGGTGCCGGCGATATGCGTATCAAGTACATGGGTTCCCGGCGCCATTCCGATGTATTGAGCGATGGGGTTGTCGTTTGCATTGTCCGCCTCCTTCGCCTGCTCATCGAAATCGGCGGCAAGCTTCGACATGTCGGAGGTGCCGAATTTGTCGACGACGGCTTGAACGTCGCTGCTTTGTTCGAGGTTATTGCCGACGTCAAAGGCCTTGATGCCGCTGGTAACCCCCGCCATCGCGGCGAGATAACCGCCCGCCGACTCGCCCCACACCGCAACCTTGCCGGGATCGATGCCATATCTGTCTGCGTTCGCGCGCAGGTGCCTGACCGCTGATTTCACATCGGCGATGCCGTCGCGATAGTTCGCTCCATTGCGCACCGTGCGGTACTGAATACTGGCGACGACGAAGCCCGCCTCGGCGACATAGGTCCGAAGATTGAGCGCGGCTTCCTTCGGCGCCTGAATGAACCCTCCGCCCGTGACGTAGACGACCAGGGGTTTTCTCCCGGGCAGCTCCGGCATCTGTATGTCCATCAACAGATCCAACGATTTGCCGTTTGCCAGCGTGCGTGTGCTGAAAACGACGTTCTCGACCGTCTTGATCGCAGTCTTGCCGCAGGTGATCTGGTCATTCGGATCGGGGCGGATGACGAGGCTGGTGCTCGTGTCGCTTGCAGCAACCGTCGACGCCATGACCGGCCGCGGAAAGATTCCGATCCAGATCAAGAACGGAAGCAGGCCGTGGAGCGGCGTCACCGTCCGGCAAGCTGCGGACGAGTCCGTCCCGGCTTGCGCGTCGGCGCCCGCGGCCGGCAATGAAGTCCCGATGAGGGCGCTCAAGGCGAGAGATGCAGTGCCCAGAGTGACGCCGGAAGTGTTGGCCATGGTCATATGCCTTGGTGAGATCGCGACAATCGTCCTGCGGCCGCGCGCTTGCGCAATCGTCGATACATTTTAATTGTAGAGTATCGTCATTATGACGATTCGTCAATATGACTTGAATCGCGTACAGGCCGAAACCGAACCCGCCTGGCTGGAAACGCGTTCAATGCCGTTCGGTCCCTGCCGCACGCTGCGTGAAAGTCAGCGGTTTCCGAAATTGCCTATCACGGCCACCCGCAACGGAATCTCCGGCAACTGAGGCAGCGGCAGGCGCGATATCCGTCTGGCTTCGATTTCGGGGACGCCGAAAGCCCGCATCAGCATGAGGCCTGCGGCCTCTATCTCCTTGAGGTCCACGCCGGAGTTCAACGCTCGCCGGATCATCACGGTGACGAGACCGTATCCAAGATCCAAAGCGACGGCCGGCGACGGAACATCGATGAGTTTTCGCTTGGCCGAGAGCCGCATGCTCTCTGCCGCGTGTTGCCGCATGGTGTCATTGAGCGGACCCACCAACGGTGTGACGCGCACGAGGATCTCGCTGCAGGATCGGTCCGACGCCGCCCGCAGGATGCCATACCGCACGTTGAACCAGGTGCGCTCCGTCAAGTTCGCGACGCTGTCGAAGCGTTCCGACTGCTCGATGTTGATTTGACGGCCGATCTGAGCCGCCAATTCCGTCAGCATGTGTTCATAGGTCAAGAAATAATTGTAGAAGGACCCCCGTGCGAGTCCTGCCGCTTCGCGCACATCCTCGACGGTCACCTGATCGACGCGGCGTTCATCGATCAGGGCAAACGCCGTTGACAGTATCTTGGCCCGCGTGCGGGCGCGCCGCGCCTGGCCGGTCCGCGTTCGAAAGTTCACTACCGTAGAATCAGTCACCTGTCCCCCGCTCGCTTCGCTTGCCTCATGACTCCTGATTACCGAAGTAGCGAGTCCGAGTCAATGGCGCTTAGTCATATTGACTATATGTCATCTTGACACAGAATAATATTCAGACATACTCGGCACCGAGCGGAGTCGAAGAGCCGCATTGCGTCGCGTCCAAAACCGACTTTGCCGGGGGAATGAGATGGCCAGGCGAACCACGCACTTGGGACTATTGTTCGGCGCCATCGCGCCCGTGGCTGCGCTGGCACAAACGGCGTCGCAGCTGCAGAACGCAGGCCCGGGACCGACGGAAACGCTCGGGGAGATCGTCATAACCGCCCAACGGCGGATCGAACGGCTCGATCAGGTGCCCATCGCGGCGTCGGTGATCTCCGGTACCGAGCTGACCGCCCGAGGCGTCTCCAACCTGGATGACTTGGGCAATCTTGCTCCCGCACTCAACGTTCAGAATCAGCAAGCCCTGTCCTACGTCAATATTCGCGGCGTGGGCCTGCAAACCACCAATCCGACTACTTCCTCCGGCGTAGCCAATTATTCGGACGGATTCTTCATTCCGCATGAAACCGCCATCGCCGACGCCTATTACGACGTGGGTCAAATCGAGGTTCTGCGCGGCCCTCAAGGTACGTTGGTGGGACAGAATTCGACCGGTGGGGCGATATTGGTCAACTCGGTAAGGCCGAGTGTCGGCCGCCTGACGGGATTCCTTCAGCAGACTTTCGGGGACTACGGATACACCCAGACTCAAGGCGCAGTGAATGTGCCCGTATCCGATCATCTGGCCATCAGGATCGCAGAGAATGTCTACCGCAAGGATAGCTTCTATGATGACATCAATGTCGGCGGTTCGGCGCTCACCGCCGGTCTCCAACCCGGCGACGTGGCATCCCAAAGTGGGCGCATCGCCATCAAATGGCAGCCGAATTCCGATCTCGACATCTACCTGAAGTACGAAAGCGCAACCAGAAATGGGGACGGCTATGTCGGCAAGCCTTACGCCGAACTTGCCGGATCGAACAACCGCGTCGACCCAAGGCTGTCGAATCCATTCGTCGTCAGCTACAACGTGCCTAGCTGGGACAAATACAGACTGTGGCGCGCGACCGATGAAATCAATTGGAACATTTCCGAGAGCGTCACGCTGCGATCGTTGACCGGTTATCAATATACGGAGAATAGGAACCAATGGGACAACGACTTCACGTATTTGCCCATCTCGGTCGCCAATCAGCAATTTCGCGAGAGTACGTTCGAACAGGAATTCAATTTGATCTCGAACGGCGCCGGCGCTTTCAACTGGATTCTCGGGGCTTTCTACCTTCGGGACAGCACGCCTACTCTTCTGACCTTGACGGTTCCGCCGACGATACAGATCAACACGGGTCCGCACGAGCGTTCTTACGCATTGTTCGGCCAAGCGACTTATAAATTCACGGACCAGTGGCAGCTGCTGGTGGGCGGCCGCGCCAATCGCGACGAAAAGACGTCGACGGGAACCGAGCAGCTCGTGGGTTTTCCGTTTCCGCCTGTGTCGCTCGACGCGACGGTCAAGACCACGAAGCCGACGGGAAAGATCGCTCTCAGCTACCTTCCCAGTCCCGACTCAACCGCTTATGTTTCGGCATCGAGAGGATACAAGCCGGGCGGCGCGAACCCGAGCAACAGCGCCAATTTCATTTTCCAGCCCGAAGAGATCAATGCTTACGAGGGCGGCTACAAGGGGAGCTTCTTCGGCCGGCAGCTGAGAATTTCGAGCGCCGGCTTCTATTACGACTATAAGAATATGCAGACCGCCGTGTTCGATCCCGTCTCTCAGAACGCGATCGTGAATGTGCCGAGCGCCAGGATCTACGGTGCGGAATTGGAAACCGATGCGCAGGTCGGCCCTTTGACGCTCAATGCCGGGTTTGCCTATACCCAGTCTCGAATCAACCAGCAGCTATCGCTGATCGACTCCAGAAACCCCTTCGCCGGCCCGCAGGACGTCACGGGACGGCAACTAGCCTACGCTCCCAAGTGGACGGCGAACGTGGGGTCGATTTACACGGTACCCACCAGCATCGGTAAGGTCACCGCCACGGCGCAATATTCTTACACCAGCCGGGCCTATGCGTCGGTGTTCGAAGCGGCGCCCGTCGACGTGCTTGGAAGCCACTCGCTGATCAATCTGAATCTCGCGTTGACGCTCAACAACGGACTACGCGTGGAGGCCTACGGCACCAATGTGAGCAACATTCTCTACGCCGCCGGAACGATTGGAACCGGTTCCGCGATCTGGGGCGCACCGCGCCAGTATGGCGGCCGGTTGAGCTACAACTTCTGACCCGACGGCTACGGAACCGCTTCTGCGATTTTGGGGTGCACCACGTCAATGTGGCGCCCGGTTGGTTACAACTTCTGACCCTCAGAGGTCCCCGAGCGCGCCTCGGTCACGTGGGCTGCCGCGCCGGATACGCTACATTGGTGAACCCCGGAATGAACACTTCCGCCGGTCGATTACCGTGTTCGGATAGCTGATCGATGATGTAGGACGCGACCGAGTTCGCGAGCAGTTGCCTCGGGTCCTCCATCACCATGCGCAAGCGCGTGATCGCCGTGAAGCGGTCGTCCGGTGAGCGCAGCGGCGGCATTTCATGGATGATCATCTTTCCGGCGGCATCGACGGTGGGCGCGGGACGAACGGTCGCCTCGAAGGCCGGGAAGCCCTCGAACATACCGCCGGCAAGTTCGACGGTGGCCCGCGTGCTGGTCCAGATCTGGCGGAATTCCGTGTTCAGTTTCCGTAGTTGTTCGTCGTCATGCATGTCGGCCAGCACGAATGACGGCGCGTGGGGCGCTATGTAGACGCGCTCCGGCAATAGCCGCTCATCCGAGGCCTTCCAAAGCAGATGGCACATATTATTGCTCGCCCACGTGAGCCCTGCCGTCGCCCGCCCGGAGCGGCCGCTGAGCATGACCATGAGCCGTCCCCAGTCAGTCACATGCTCGCGCATCCATCGGATCATTCGATGGCCTATGTCGAGGAACGCCAGGGCGAAGGTGGCGACCATCATGTCGTTGATGGGAATAGGGACCACCGCGGACTTCACCGGCTCGAGATAGTGCTCGCGCAGACGCTTGAAATTCATGAGCGATTCGTCGGCTAGACCCGCGACCAGAAATGCTCGGGTGACGACACAGCTGTAGTCGATCAGGTCCGCGATCTTAGATTCATGGCCGGCAAGCGCCGGCACCGCAATCTCCTCCTGCCAAAGCTTTTCTGAGTTGATTCGGCGCGTGCGGTCGATCTGATCGATCAGCCGCGCCGCGTCGGTACGCCACACGGGATCCCCGAGTTCGCGCAGGCGAATCAGCCAGGCAACGGCGGTGCCGAGATGGGACACGCTCGCGAGTTCGATGAAGCCGCGCGTCGATTTACGAAAGCTCTCCACGACCGGCGGTTTTCCCGAGCCGGGAAACAGAACGGCGTCCGAGCCCGTGATCACCAACAGTGGATCGTCATCGGTCAGTGTGGCCATCCGCGAAGTCAGATGTTGCCCCATGCTGCCGGGGTCGGAGGTGTAGATCTTGTAGAGTTTGGCAAATTCGGGATGGGGGCTGTATGTCATGGCGATCACTTGATCTCACAATTCGGGTAAAACGAACAGTAAACTAGGCCGTCGCACTTCATGCCCGCAGGCGGTAAATCACCGTGTCCTCTCGGAACCGGATATCACGGCTCAAGCTGTTTGATACTGCGAGGTAGAGTTGCCCGTCAGCGGCGAACACCGCGGCGTCCGTGCCGCCGGACGTCGGGAATTCTTCGACTGCCGCCAGTTGTCCGTCCTTCCACTGATAGATACACGACTTGAGATCGGTCTTCGGCGCAGCCGGCGTACCATGAATGAAATTGATTTTGACGAGATAGAGAGCCTGCGCCGTCTCGACCACGGTAAACTCGCGGGCGCCGGGTCCGCCCAGAGATTGATGCGGCACGAAACGGCCGGCGTGCCAGCGATAGAGAAAGGACTCTCCCGTCAGATTGGCGAAGGCGAGCCAAGCGTCGCCATCCACCCGGAAAAATTCGTAGGCACGCCCGCCCTGCGGTGAGAACTCCTGAAACGGCGCGAACGACTGACCGTTCCAAATCATGAGGCCCGACGGACTCGTGTGATCCGCATATCCCAGGAAATGCTGCCCGTCGATGTCGAAATCAACCCAGTTATAGCCCCACCCTCCGTCCAAGGTCTGAAAGTCGACGAACTTTTTTCCATTCCATTCAAAAAGGCACGAGCGTCGGGCGTTCCTCGCCACGGGGCCGTCGATGGTCACGCCTTGAGCCAGCGCCAGAAAATGGCGATCTCCCACGGAGAAATAGTGCCATTGCTTGGCCGCGAAGGTTGGAAACCTCTGGAAGACCTCCCATCCGACGCCCGCGCGCCGATAGAGAATCGAGTCGACGTTGAGATCATACGGTCCGGAGCCGGTTCGAATGCTGGCCGTCGCGAGAAATTCGTCGCCGCCGATTTGGAAGAAGAGCGCGTCTTCTCCCCCGGGCACCGGTAATCGCCCATCCTCGATGAACCGGCCGCCCGACCAGCGGTAGAGCGGCATGTCGACATTGCTGTCGCCGCCGTTCATATGCGGCGGCGTGCCGGGAATGTCGATGGCAAGCTGGGGTATGGCCAAACACAGTTCCGAGTCCGTGTGAAACGGCAGCACGGCGCGCGCGCCCGATGTGGCCAGGCGTTGATGCTCGACGAGCAATGTGCCGGCGAGACTCTGTG
>WNFG01001931.1_pt1 | contig 17483 bp, 15 predicted proteins | sample 5400431 | NCBI WGS metagenome assembly WNFG01 (sample SAMN13153346, study PRJNA577476) | soil metagenome | isolation source: 120 cm saprolite under Douglas fir tree site 2 hole 3 replicate 2 | place: USA:California | collected 2015-04-18 | reverse complement strand
CGATTTGTGAACGCTGATTATTTTGTATTGGCCACTGATCACTAGCCACTGGCCATTAGTTAAACGTTCGCCTCGGCCGCGCCGGCGGCTCTTCGCGTCCGAATCCCGGCTCAGCGCGCTTTGGCTGCTTTTCACCCGCGGTAAACACGCGCTCCTCGCTTCGCCCAATGCGCTTATGGGCGTACAAACCTTCGAGAATGAATTCGGCGGCTGAAACCTGGGTTTCTGCGCTGTCCTTGGGACCAACGGCAACCTTGCCCAATTTGTCCGTCAAACCCTGAATGCCTCGGAGCGACTGCATTACTTCGTTTGCACTCGCGCTATCCGCCAACTGGATTTCACCCCCCAGATCAAACCATTGAACTACCTGCTGCATATTTACGCCGTTGAAGTAGTCATCGTAAGTTTTGGCGATGGAAGTACGGATCAGCTCTCGCCCTACATTATCCGCCCCTTTCATCTCGCCCTCGTACTCAAGTTCCAATTTTCCAGTGATCGCCGGCATTGCCGCGTAGACGTCGCTGATTCTAGGAACGACGAGTTTCTCGTTGTGCTGGATAGCGCGGCGCTCAGCGTTGGAGATCACGTTTTCCATGCAACTGATCGGCAAGCGTTGGCTGACGCCCGAGCGCTTATCAATCTTCTTGTCTTCACGAGCTACGAATGCAATCCGTTCGATGACCTGCTGCACGTACTTCGGCAGATGAAGGCGATATCCATTGCGTTGCGTCCAGGCCTCCTGCGCGGTGATCGCGATGCCTTCCTCAACACTTGACGGGTAGTGAGTACGGATTTCAGAACCCACACGGTCTTTCAGCGGAGTAATAATCTTTCCGCGAGCGGTATAGTCCTCTGGATTCGCGCTGAATACCAGCGCGACATCAAGTGGAAGTCGCAGTGGGTATCCCTTAATCTGCACATCTCCTTCCTGCATTATGTTGAACAGACCAACCTGAATCTTTCCGGCAAGATCGGGTAATTCATTGATGGCAAAAATCCCACGATTAGCCCGTGGCAGAAGTCCGTAATGAACTGTGAACTCGCTGCCCAGTTCGTGTCCACCACGCGCCGCCTTGATGGGATCAATGTCTCCAATCAGGTCGGCAATGGTTACATCGGGCGTTGCCAGCTTTTCCACGTAGCGCTCATCTGGCGCGAGGTAGGCGATAGCGGTCGCGTCTCCCAGTTTTGTGACTTCCTCACGGCAACGGCGGCATATGGGTGCGTACGGGTTATCGTGGATTTCACAACCCGCGATGTACGGGAGGTCCGGGTCAAGCAATGTGGTTAACGCGCGAAGAATACGGCTCTTGGCCTGTCCCCGTAGCCCTAGAAGGATAAAGTTGTGACGCGACAGGATCGCATTCACGATCTGCGGCACTACGGTGTCGTCATAGCCAACGATTCCAGGAAAAATAGAGCCGGGCTGGCGCAGCCTTGCCATTAAGTTGTCGCGCAACTCATCTTTAATGCGCCGGGTCTGCAAACGCTCTTCGGAAAAAGTACTGCGGCGAAGTTCACTCAGAGTCCGCGGAAGACTCATGACCAAAAACCCCCAAAACGAACAGCTTTGAACTAGATTATACGCTGGCTAAGTTTGATGCGAGCCGCTCCATAGTCAGATGTGTTATGCAGAGTCTACCGAGAGTGCCCATTCCCGCCGGCTTTCTGGCGAATGTGCAGAGAGTGTCGCAACTTGGGGAGAATGGCTTCAAAATAAGTGATCACAGCCCGCGTACGTTTCGCCTCGGAGCGCATGGCCAGGAGATTTTGTTTGAAGTCGAGATCGAGCGGCAGCGAACCCGCGAGTTGGAACGAAAGCTTCGATTCGTCCTGTTCTGAAAGATCCTGCTCGGCGCCGGCCAGTGAGAGAATTTCGCCATGCAGCTTTACGGCGTGGGCCACTTCTTCCGCCGTAGCTTTCTCCGGTTCGTCAGCAAAGAAGAGAACGTCAGCTTGCAGGAATGCGCGTTGCCGATTGACTTCCAGCACTTCAAATCGCTCGCGGCCCTCGGTAACAATCTCCAAACGGCCGTCCTCATACTTTTTTGTCACTGCGATAATTTCCGCGGTACACCCAATTTCTGTTACACCCTCATCCTGTGCCCGCACCACACCAAACAAACTCTTTCGGGTCAGGCACTCGCCGATCATCTCCTTATAGCGGGGCTCGAAAATGTGGAGAGGCAAAGGAACGCCCGGAAACAGCACTGCCTCCAGCGGAAATAAGGGCAGAAGCGGGCTCAATAATCTCCAACCTCCAGGAAGCGCTAGCGCGGAAGAATACCCCGATTGTACGACACCGCTTGACTTCGCATCATGCAGAAGAATAAAAGCTCGACATGGAACTTGCGGGGAAAGTGGTAGTTGTTACTGGTGCGTCGATGGGAATTGGCGAGGCCATCGCAAAGATCTTCGCTGATCACGGAGCCAATCTGGTAGTACTCTCACGAAGTGCGAGCCGGGCCGAAGCCGCCAGCGGTCGCATCGGACACCCGCAGCGCAGCCTGGCACTTTCCTGCGATGTGCGCAACCGCGAGGAAATTGACCGCGTCATCAGTCTCACCCTCCACCATTTCGACCGCATTGATGTTTGGGTAAACAATGCAGGCTTCGGATTGCGGGATACGGTGGCGCAAATGGATATGGCCGTGTTCAGAGATCTTTTCGAGACCAATTTCTTTGGAACAGTAGCCGCCATGCAGGCAGTAGTTCCAGTGATGAAGCGACAAGGCACGGGGACAATCATCAATATCTCTAGCGTGGCGGGTCATCTTCCCGTGGCCTTCAGCGCAGCCTATTCGGCTAGCAAATTCGCCATGAATGCCATTGGGAAAGCAGCGGGAGTTGAGTTGCGAGGCTCGGGAATTCATGTCATGACCGTTTGTCCGGGATATGTGAGCACCGACTTCTCCGCGAATGCCGTCAAAGGCCGGGAGATTAAGACCGTGCGGCCCTCGTCCAGTCGGGGCATTACGGCCGAGCGGGTCGCGCGGGCCGTCTTTGAGGGCTATCGCAAGAAGAAAAGGGAAGTGATTGTCCCTTGGATCATGCATCCAGTGATCAAGCTATATCAATTATTTCCCAGAGTCGTGGAGTGGGGAATGACCAGGCTGGCAAAAAAAGCCGGATAACTCACTCCAACTCTGCCAGCATAGCTTCCATTTCTGACTGAGCGTGGGCGTTTCCGGTGCGTTTGGCTGACGAGATACCGTCCGTTAGCATCTTCTTCGCGTCTTCCGTGCGATTCGCGCGGGCAAGTGTCTGTGCCGCCATGAAATATCCCGCAGTGTAATCCGGGTTGCTCGCCACCAGCTTGTCGAATTCCAGGAGCGCGTGCTCTACATCGCCGCTTTTCGAATACTCCATGGCGAGCCCGTAGCGTGCGAAGGCGTCGTTCGGATTCTGGGCCAGGAGTTCACTTAGCATGGCAATGCGATCCATAATCAAAACTCTCAGGTTCGTCGGCGATGAGTCTGGAACTTGCAAAAAGATTACTACACCTTCCACCACCACGTGCAGCGTTGCGTGCGCCCTTCAAATGGTCTGGCGAAAAAACTAGCGACCTTCCAATCACGCCGGGTACAATGGCCCTCATCCCGACATGAAGGAGACCGACCATTGGCCTGTCCGTTCTTCCTGCCAAGTGAAAAGTTTGACGATGGTGGCTGGCTCCATCCTTCACGACTTCCTCTGGGAGGTGGCTGGCGTGGGGTTTGTACTGCGTCCAGTCAGGCAGCGACTGTTCCAGTGGACGAGCAACTGAAAGAATTTTGCAACCTCGGTTATGCCGCAACTTGTCCACACCTGCCGCCAGAGAGGCCGTGGGATGCAGTGCGATTTTCAGTAACCCGCGACTGCGAAGGCCGCATCTTCCTGGATTACGTTTGCGAGCGCAGCCATCGACCCATGGAGCACGGTAGTCTGGAGTACGTCTTCGACGGAGCGCAATGGATCCAGTCACACCGCGATGCTCGTATCCAAAAAATGGCGGAGTGTTATCTGGATTCCTATCTCCACAAGACGTCATCCCGTAAGAGCGTTGGGGTTGCCGTTGGGGTCTCGAGTTAACCCGACATGAACGATCATCATCCGCCGCAAGATCCGCGCCCGGTTCGTGATTCCCAGTCCGAAATGGCCGAAATTGTTCTTCCCAACGACGCCAATCCGCTCGGAGCACTACTAGGCGGACGCCTCATGCATTGGATTGACCTTGCCGGCGCTATGGCCGCGCATCGCCATTCGCGAAATTACGTAGTCACTGCTTCTATCGATCATCTCGATTTCCTTGTTCCTGTGCGAGTCGGAGACTTGGCAATTCTGCGATCGTCCGTCAACCGTGTCTTTCATACCTCGATGGAAGTGGGAGTGAAAGTGTGGGTGGAAAATTATATTTCCGACAGCTGTCACCATGTCAGTTCTGCTTACCTGACCTACGTGGCGGTGGATCGCGAGGGGCACCACATGCCCGTCGCGCCCGTAATTCCGGAATCTGATGAAGAACGGCGCCGCTATGAGGATGCCGGCCGTCGTCGCGAAATCAGGCGCGCGGAACTGGAACGCCGTCGCCAAAGATCGTTGTGATCCTGAATTACCCATCCCATTCACTTATGATCCAGACTGATTTCGCCTATGAGCCCTCGTCTCAAGAATAAAATTGCGCTTGTCACTGGTGCGGGTAGTGGCATCGGACGCGCGTGTGCCTTAGCTCTGGCCCGTGAAGGCGCCCGGCTGAGCCTCGTCGGTCGTCGCAAAGCACCTCTCGATGTGGTTGCGGGCCAAATTGGCAGTTCTGCGCTTGTCGTCCCCGCCGACATATCCAAGAAACCTGACATCGAGCGCGTCATCGAACAAACTGTTGCGCACTTTGGTGGCCTGAATGTTCTCCTCAACAATGCTGGAGTCATGCGCCCGGGCACTGCGGAACAGATCACCGAACAACAATGGGACGAAACTTTCAACCTCAACGTCCGTGGCCTGTGGCTGCTTTCGCGGGCAGCCCTGCCGCACCTGAGGAGAGCCGGCGGAGGTTCGATTATCAATCTCGCCTCTGTTCTCGGCATCAATGGCGCGCGTAACCGGGCCGCCTATGCAGCGTCGAAGGGTGCAGTCGTGCTCCTCACCAAGTGTATGGCCCTTGATCACGGACACGAAAAAATCCGCGTCAATTGCATTTGCCCGTCGTTTATTGAAACCGAGTTGACGGCCGCGGTGATTAGCCAGGCGCCGGATCCGCAAGCCGCTCGCCGCGAAAGAACCGCTGTTCATCCCTTGGGCCGCCTGGGCGAGCCGGAAGATATCGCAGGACTAGCTGTGTACCTCGCCAGTGATGAGTCGTCCTGGGTGACCGGTACCGCGTTGCCCGTGGATGGCGGGTATTTAGCGGTATAGCCACGACGGCACGGCTCGGTACCGAACGGTATAATCGATGGGTAAGCCAGTCCCAGTAGATGTTAGGAAGGATACTTCTTGAGCTCCCACATGCCTCCCCGTCCCGGACAGCCCGCGTCAGGTCCCCAGCCTCTGCCAGGTGTAGACACAATCATTGCCGTCGGTTCCGGCAAAGGCGGAGTGGGGAAGACCACGCTGGCTGTGAATCTAGCGGTTGCTCTCGCTAAACTCGGTCACAAAGTTGGCCTGCTCGATGCCGATGTCTATGGCCCTAACGTTCCGTTGATGCTCGGCATCAGCGCGCAACCCAAAGTCGTGGGGGATAATCGCATCCTGCCGCTCGAAGTATTTGGCCTCAAGGTCATCTCTGTGGGCTTCCTGAATCCCAGTGACAAGCCACTCATCTGGCGTGGACCCATGCTGCACTCGATCATCAAGCAATTCTTGGGATCGGTGGAGTGGGGACAACTCGAGTATCTGGTCGTCGATCTGCCGCCCGGTACGGGCGACGTTGCTTTATCCCTCATCCAGACTGTGCCACTGACGGGAGCAATCGTGGTCTCCACGCCCTCCGATGTTTCGCTGCAAGATGCCCGCAAAGCCATCGAGATGTTCCGTCAAATGAAGGTGGATGTGGTGGGCATGGTGGAAAACATGAGCTACTTTGTCTGTCCACACTGCAATCATGAGATCGACATTTTTTCTCGCGGTGGAGCGGAGAAAACCGCCGCTCAGTTCGATGTCGCTTTTCTGGGAAATGTTCAACTCGATCCCGATATCCGCAAGTCAGGAGACAGCGGTAAGCCTTCTGTCCTCGAGGGTGAAGAGTCTCCTCACGCCAAGTCACTCTATGAGTTTGCGCGCAAGGTACTGGCGCGTGTGAACGAGATTAAAGCGAGTGCTCCCGAAAGCGTGATCCAGATCCAATAGCTACTGCTTTCTCGAATCTGGCCAGGCGAAAGATCGGATCAGTCTCGCGATCCTTTAGCACTAATGCCGCCATCATCTCCCCTATGGCTGGACCGTGTTTGAATCCATGCCCCGACCCTCCGCCCAATAGCCACACGTTTTCTGCCAGCGGGTGCCGGTCAACAATGAAGTTGCTGTCCGGACTCTGCTCGTACTGGCAAACACGGGTTTCAAGCAATGGGGCATTTTTCATCGCAGGGAATCGGAACGCAAGGTATTCACGCATAGCTTTCAATCCCTCAGCACTGACCACTCGCTCTCCTGAGGTCGGCTCGAATTCCGGCCCGCGCGTATCGTCTGCCATCTTGAATCCGCGTCCCTCAGCCGCAGGAATCCCATAAATAAATCGGTCGCGGTGATCGGCCCATACCGGCAGATGCCGGTCATCAAAGCGGGTGTCGCCCGAGGGGGTCCCAAAGAAAAATACTTCCTGCTTTGTGGGTTGCACCCGATCTCCGATTGTGTCGGGAAAAAGCTGTCCCAACCACGGCCCGCACGCGAAAATATATTGATCTGCCACCACAGTCGATTGATCGGAAAGTTTCAGCTGCTTCCACTTGCCTGTATCCAGACCTTGCGGAAGCACAGCCAATTGCCGGTAGTCCCCGCCTTCGGCGATAAACGCCTGCACCACAGCTAGACACGCCGCACGGGCGCTGAGATATCCGCTCTCCGGCTCGTAGATTGCCCAGCTCACGCCCTCGAGATTTATCTGCGGCCATCGGTTTTTCAAATCCCTTGCCGAAAGTTGCTGATAAGGCATCCTTTCCTGGTGAAGCACCTCAAGCGACCCGCGCTCATAGCTATCCTCACCATTCCGCGCCATCCACAAGACGCCGGTTCGATGAAAAAACTGACGCTTCCACTGCTTTTCATGTTCTTTCCAAAGTTTCAGGGCGCGAGCTGCCATCTCCGTATAAGGTTGCGCGGGGCCATATGTGCCGCGGATGATGCGCGTTTCTCCGCCAGACGAAGCCCGTAAGTTGCCCGGTCCCCACGTATCCAGCAATGTCACGCGGGCGCCGCCGCGCAATAGATAAAGAGCCGTCCATCCTCCGAACGCTCCCGCCCCGATCACCGCCACATAAGGTCTTTTCTTTCGCATGTTTGTGGGATAAAGATTTCAGACTTGCAGAGCATAATGGCAAGCCATATGCAAGGTAAAGAGAAGCAGTATTCCCAGGGCGCTGACACTATGGTTCCAATGTCGCTTCCTGTAGCTTGACATGTCTTGCAACCGTTCCTAGAATCGCAATTGGGGCGTGACTGCGAATCCAGCATCTAAGTTTTTGCATCTAAAGGGAGTTAGGCGGAGTAAGCTTGTATCATCAAGTAATCTCGGACACTAGACTCAAGTTGATACAAGCCAAGTAACTATGCCAAGTTCCGGACCCATTGGCGAACGGGAGCGTGAAATCCTGACGGCGGTCGTGGAGACATTCATAACCACGGGTGAGCCGGTAGGATCGCGTACCCTCGCGCGCTCCAATCGCGAGGGGCTCAGTCCCGCGACCATCCGTAATGTCATGGCCGACCTCTCGGACTCCGGATATCTGGAACAACCTCACACCTCGGCCGGTCGCGTGCCCACCAGCGAAGCGTATCGCTATTACGTCGAGCAGATTACCGGCAACGCCAGGCTTTCGCAGCAGGACGAAAGCATTATTCAGGACTCCTTGTCAGGCATCTCCGACGTGCAGGAATTCATGGAGCGCACCTCGCATGTGCTGTCCCTGATATCGCGAAATGTCGGTGTCGCCGTGGCTATTGGAGGCCCCAAGAACGCACTGGAGCACGTGTACTTCTCGCGCCTGGGTGATCAGAAGGTATTGGCTGTCGTCATCACGCGTTCTGGTCTGGTGCGTGACCGCGTATTGCGGTTGGACTTGCCGCAGGATGATCTTGATTTGGCCGCTCGTTACATCAATGAAAACTTCCGCGGCTGGACGATGGAGCAGATGGGGATTGAAATTGCGCGCCGCCTGGAGCAGGAACGCAGCGAATACGACCGGCTAATGCAATCCATCGAACAGTTGTACAAGCGGGGCGCTCTGGCTGCGGAGCAGTCTACCCAGGTCGTGTTCGTTGAAGGCGCAGCCAATCTTGTGACGGGAGAGCAGGATCGCCAGCGCTTGCAGGAAATGTTAAAGACGCTCGGAGAGAAGGAAAAGATCATCCAACTGCTGGGCGCTTATCTTGACGCCAAGCAGGAGGCGGTGCGGGTTGTTATTGGATTGGACCAGACGTTGCCCTCAATGCGCAACTTTGTGCTGATCGGCGCGCCCGCCCGCGTAGGTAACGAAGTGATGGGTTCGCTGGCGGTGATTGGCCCGACGCGTATTGACTACCAGCACACCATCACTGCCGTCTCTTACATCGCGCGCTTGTTTGACCAAATTCTTAACGAACCAGAGTGAGTAAAGCCATGGCAAGAACAAATGGAAAATCCGAAGTGGATCCGCAGGAAATGGATGTTGCCCACGAACTGCCGCCCGGGGAGGAAACGGACGACAACATAGTCGGCGCAGGTCAGTCGAAGACTTCTGAGGACTCAGAGCTTGGCGCTGAAATAAAGAAACTCCAGGCCGAGCGGGATACGCTCGTTGATCGCCTGGCCCGTCTACAGGCTGAATTCGAAAACTCGCGCAAGCGTGCCGCCCGCGAGCAACAGGAGTTTCGCGAGTATGCGGCGGCGGACGTGATAAAGAACCTGCTGCCTATTCTAGACAGTTTTGAGCGCGCCCTGCAATCGCCCTCTTCGCAGAGCGGTGAATTTCGCGAGGGCATTGAGCTCATCTACAAACAGTTGCAGGACACGTTAGCCAAGCTTGGCCTCCGTCCCATTCAAGCCCAGGGTAAACCCTTCGATCCGCATCTTCACCAGGCCATCGAACTGGTGGAAACCACTGACGCTGACGATCACACGGTACTTGAGGAATTGCAGCGTGGGTACATGTTTAAAGATCGTTTGCTTCGTCCCGCGATGGTGAAGGTAGCAAAAAACTCCAAACAGTAAATTTGAATACTCCAAGCACAAGAGGATTATCCCATTCTGACCAGTAACGGAAAACGCGACTATTACGAAGTTCTGGGCGTGATTCGCTCGGCCAGCGATCAGGAGATCAAGAGCGCCTATCGCAAGCTTGCGCTGCAATATCACCCCGACAGAAATCCGGACAAGCCCGAAGCCGAGGAAAAGTTCAAGGAAGTCACCGAAGCTTACGCGGTACTCGCCGACACGGAGAAGCGCTCGCTTTACGATCGCTTTGGCCATGCTGGAGTTGCTAATGCTGGTGGCGGAGCAGGTTTTGATGCCAGCGTATTTCAGGACTTCCAGGATATTTTTGGCGACTTCTTCGGCTTCGGTGATCTTTTTGGCGGCGGTGGTTCTCGCCGTCGCAGCCGGGCCCAACGCGGCGCTGATTTGCGTGAGGACATTACTCTCGAATTCGAAGAGGCCGTCTTCGGCACTGAAACAAAAGTTACGGTACGTCGCCATGAAGCTTGCGAAGATTGTCGCGGTTCCGGTGCAGCACCGGGCAAGGCTCCGGTTACCTGCCAGTCCTGTGCGGGCCGTGGGCAAGTTCGCTATCAGCAGGGGTTCTTCAGCATCGCGCGCACTTGTCCCACCTGCCAGGGCGCGGGCAGTGTGATCACTGATCCCTGCTCCAAGTGCAAGGGCCAGGGTCGTCTGCTACGCCAGCGGACCGTCGACGCCAAAGTACCTGCTGGCGTGGAAGATGGCACTCGCATTCGCTTTTCTGGCTTGGGTGAAGCCGGGGTTTTCGGGGGCCCGGCGGGAGACCTCTACGTGGTTCTACATGTCAAAGAGCATTCTTTCTTTGCGCGTGAAGGTACCGATCTTCATTGCGTCATTCCGATTTCGTTTACCCAGGCCGCTTTGGGAACTGAACTCACCGTGCCAACGCTGGACGGCGATCACAAACTGAAAGTTCCCCAAGGAACCCAGTCGGGCTGTACGTTCAGACTTCGCAACAAAGGAGTCCCGGTGCTCAATGGGCATGGTAAGGGTGACCTTTTCGTCGAGGTGCGCGTGCAGACTCCCGGCAAACTCGACAAGCGGCAGCGAGAACTTCTTCAAGAACTCGAGCAGATCACGCGCGTCGAAAACAAGCCACAAAATCGCACGCTGCTGGGTAAAGTCAAAGATATCTTCGGATAGAGTTTGATTCGATGACCCGCCGCCGCTGGATCGCCGATGAAGTCAGCGGCAGCCGCGCCGCCCTCCTGGGATCCCATGCCGATCATCTCTCTCGCGTCCTGCGCGCCCGCGTAGGCGAAGAATGCGATATCGCAACCGGCGAATCCGTCCGCCGTGGACGCATCGTCTCCATCCAGGATGATCGCATTGAGTTTGACCTCGGAGAGGAAGTTCCCGGCGCCACGCCTCTGCCCATCACACTCGCGCTTGCCATCTTTAAGTTCGACCGCATGGAGTGGGCCGTCGAAAAGTGCACCGAGCTGGGAATTGCCCGCCTAATCCCGATCATTGCCCAGCGCACCGACCAGCATCTCGCGTCAGCAGCGCGAAAACGAGTAGAACGTTGGCAACGGATTGCTAAACAGGCGGCTGAACAGTCGCGAAGGTCGGATCTTCCTGAAATTGCGGTTCCCCTGAACCTGAAAGAGGCCGTGGCACTGAGCGCCCGAACGCGAATTCTCTTGTCCGAACGTGAGACAGACGTTTTGCTGAAAGATGCTATTCGCGCGCACAGTCCGCAAGGAGAAATTGTTCTTGCCATCGGACCCGAAGGCGGCTGGACTGAAGAAGAGCTGGAACAGTTTGTAAGCAATGGATGGCAGCCTGCCTCGCTAGGTGCCACCATCCTACGCGCCGAGACGGCAGCCATCGCCGCTACCGCCATCATGGTTTCAGAATTGCAATAACCACCTCCCCGCCTGTGGCCTGAAACATGGCGAAGATTTTACGAAGATTTCCTCTGCCTTCTCTGGTATCCTCGCCCCAATGCCTGCTTCCAAGCGCACTCCGGCGACTACCCAGTTCTTCCCTGACGAGCACCAAACCAAAGCCATTGAGCACGTACACGGCCCGATGCTCGTGCTGGCAGGGGCGGGAACCGGCAAAACTACAGTCCTGACTCGCCGCATTGCGCGTTTGATTCAGGAGGGCCATGCGCGTCCCTCCGAGATACTTGCTCTTACCTACACCGAAAATGCAGCTCACGAGATGTGCGCTCGCGTTAGCGCCGAACTTAGAGGCACAGACATCGACGGCCTTCAGGCGGTAACGTTTCACGCCTATTGCAACCTTCTCCTTGAACGTTGCGGTAAGAAATTTGGACTACTCGACGACAAGGATCTTTGGATCTACCTTCGCAAGCGTATCCGCGACTTGCACCTTAAGTATTTTGTGCGCGCAGCTAACGTCACTCAGTTTCTGGAGGATCTCCTCGGCTTCATCCGTCGCTGCCAGGACGAGTTAGTGGGCCCGGAGAAGTACGCAGATTACGTCGCACGCCTGGAACGCGGAGAATTGCCGCTCCCCAGAGTCACTTCTTCAAAAAAGGCGCCAACACTAGCTAACGAACAAGTTATCGAGCGTTGCCGGGAGATCGCCGGAGTCTTTGCAATCGTTGAGGCCATGCTCCAGAAAGAAAATCTGGGAACCTTTGGTCACATGATCACGGGTGCCTATGATCTTCTGCGCCAGAGTAATGATCTCCTGGCGACGGAACGAACCCGCGCGCGGTTCATTCTGGTTGATGAGTTCCAGGACGCAAATTTCGCCCAGGTCAAGATACTTTCTCTGCTGGCTGGCAAAGAATGTAACGTGTTTGTGGTCGGCGATCCCGACCAGGCCATCTATCGCTTCCGCGGAGCTTCAAGCGCAGCTTTTGGATTGTTCCAGCGGCAATTTCCCACCGCCCGTATCACAGTGTTGGAAAAGAACCGCCGCTCGGTCACCTCCATCCTGAAATGCGCCTTCGGCTTGATTGAGAAGAACCCACCCGTATTCCCCGTCAGTCAGGATGCCGAACTTCTTTATCGCCGCGCCCCGCTTCTCTCGTCGCGTGATGAAGAAGCCGCTTCCGCTGGGCGGCTCATGAATAATTCGCCCGTCGAAGCTGTGCTGTGGCGAAACTATCCACTCGAAGCCAGCGATCTGGTCGCCAGCATTCTCCAGAAGCGGCGGCAATTGCGATGTAGCTGGAAAGACTTCGCGGTGCTTTACCGCAATCACGTCAACCGCGACGATTTGGTGAAGGAATTGGTGCAACGGGGTATTCCGTTCTCCATCGAGAACATGGACGTGCTGGATACCCCAGAGGTTCGCGACGTGCTGGCATGCCTGGGAGCAATCGTATTTCCCACCGATGCCGCCAGCGTGTTTCGCGTGGCAGCCTTGCCACAATTCAATATCGATCCCGAAAAACTGCGGACCGCCATGAAATCTGCCGGTAAGGACTCCAATCTTGTTGATACTCTCAAGCAGGTCGAAGGCGGCCTCGCGGTTTTGCAGAAAATCGAAGAAGTCCGACATGAGATCGAGCAGGCTAACGCGAAAAGCCGGGCAGCAATGGAGATTGTCATACGCAGTTTTGCTCTTGATCGGACTTCAGCACCCTTGAAAGCCTTGCTGGATTTTGTGAACAGGTGGGAGGAGAAAGCGATCACCGTAACCGGAGAGTTGGGCGAATTCCTCGAATACATCGAATATTTTCGTGAGGCACGTGGAACCATCCCTTTGGCTGCCCGAGATGATGATGCTGTCCACCTGATGACCGTACACGGCGCCAAAGGACTGGAATTCGATCACGTTTACATCATCCGCGCATCTTCCGGCAGCTTCCCTTGTAATTTCCACGAATCACTGGTGGAATTTCCGCGCGATTTGCTCGATCCAGACTCGGTGGCCCAGGACGAAGGCAAGGCCTTACACCAGCAGGAAGAGCGCCGCTTATTCTACGTCGCTATGACGCGCGCGTGTGATTCGCTCACCATCTACGCCAAGGAGGGCGGCGGGAAAGACGACACTCCTCCGGGCTTCTTGCGCGATCTTCTAAAGGCTTCAAGTTTGCAGAAGTGGCTTCGACGGCGCGATGCGCGGCCTTTTCAGGTTGATCTGTTCGGCGAAGCGGAAGCAGTTACTATCTCCATGTCCAATGCAGCGGCATGGCTCTCAATGGATAATTTTCTAAATCCGAACTCGCCGCTCAGCGCCTCGGCGATTGAAACCTATGAGACCTGTCCTTTGCAGTTCAAACTGGATCGCGAATGGAGATTTCCGGGCGAGGTTCCTGCCGCCATGCAATACGGCGCCGCGATGCACCGCGTACTTCGCACCCACTACGATGCTTTACGTTTCGCGCGGGACATGAGCAACGATAATCTGATTGCGCAGTTTCGTTGCGACCTGGCGGGCGCAGGCATTCAGGACCGCTATCAACACGATCTCTATGAGAAACAAGGCGTCGAACAGTTGCGTCAGTTCATTGTGCTTTACCGTCAAGCTGCCAAACCTGAAGTCCTGAACACCGAGCAGTGGTTTTCCATTCGCATTGGCGAGGCCACAGTGAACGGCCGGATTGACCGCATGGATCGGGCCGCCGGGGAAGCGGTTGCGATTGTGGATTACAAAACTGGCAAGCCCCGCTCGCAAGAGGATGCCGACGGTAGTCTGCAACTCTCGATCTACGCTCTCGCCGCTATTCAGAATTGGGGCTACAAGGCAGATCGCCTCGTCTTTTACAACCTGGAAGACAACAGCTTCGTGTCAACGACGCGAAGCGAGATCCAATTGCAGGAAGCCAAAGTCAAGGTCGAGGAGGTCGCACGAAAAATTGCAACCGGGAAGTTTCCCGCCAAGGCCGGCTATCATTGCTCGACCTGCCCTTACCGCAACCTTTGTCCCGCCACCGAAAAATATCTCTATACGTCACCAGCGAAAAAGGCCGCCGGGCGCGCCAACTAGCGTTTGTTCTTTCGATTCCTAAGGAGCCTTCCGAATGGCATGCAAGCCGGGATGCCTGCGTTAAATCTTCACGAGAACTTGTATAGGAAAGGGCGCCGAAAACTCACGGAAAAAAAACTAGGGGACGCTTTTGGCGTCCCCGCTTTGTTTCTTGAAACAGCTTAGTGTTTCTTCTTGCCTTTTTTTGCTTTCTTCTTAGCTGCCATGGATCTATTCTCCCTTCCATTTGTCATGGACTATGCAACGGTCAACTGTTGCACACTGATTGAATGTATAGAGTCAATGAAAATTGATGTCAAGAAAAAAATGATGTGTGCGGACGTGTGTCGCATGTACTAAAGTCACCGCCGAGGTAACGCGCGAACAAAATTTGCGTCATCTCGAACAATTTTTTATATTCCGTCTTCTTTTTGTCTGCTCCAGTCGCTGACAAACACGTGGCCATCTGAAAAAGCAGAAGACTTTCACTTTCTCTGTCCTTTCGTCTGGCAATACTCGCAATTACAACTTTTCTGCGTCACGCTCATCTATAATTGTGCAGTAGGAAATCATTTAGGAGTGCGATTATGGCTGCTTTCGACGATGTCGTCATCATCTCGGGATGCCGCACGGCGGTAGGTAAGTTTCAGGGAAGCCTCTCCGATTTGAGCGCTCCCCAACTCGGCGCTGTCGTAGTCCGCGAAGCCGCGCGCCGCGCTGAGCTCGATCCCAAGCTAGTGAACGAGTGCATCATGGGCAATGTCATCTCCGCCGGCTTGGGACAAAATCCCGCGCGCCAGGCCGCTCTTCTCGGTGGACTGCCTCCAGAGGTAGGTGCCATGACCATAAACAAAGTTTGCGGCTCCGGATTGAAAGCAGTCGCGCTCGCGGCGCAAGCCATCCAGACCGGCAACAGTTCGATCGTGGTGGCAGGCGGCATGGAATCGATGACTAATGCTCCTTATCTGCTTCCGCAAGCCCGTAAAGGCTACCGCCTTGGCAACGCGCAAATCATCGACTCCATGGTGAATGACGGCCTCTGGGACGTCTACAACAACTATCACATGGGAATGACGGGAGAGAACGTTGCCGAAAAATACGGCATCGCGCGTGAAGAGCAAGATCAATTTGCAGTCAACTCTCATCTCAAGGCGATCTCCGCAATCAAAGAGTGCCGTTTCAAATCGCAAATCGTTCCCGTGGAGATACCGGCGAAAAAGAAAGGCGAGCCGCCCGCCGTGTTCGTAAAAGACGAATCGCCGCGCGAAGACACCAGCATTGAAACTCTCCGTTCCCTCAAGCCGGCATTCAAAAAAGACGGCACAGTCACCGCCGGCAACGCTCCGGGAGTAAATGACGGAGCCGCCGCGTTAGTAGTCACGAACGCGCAACGCGCCAAAGAACTCGGTGTTCAGCCAATGGTCCGCATAGTAGCCCAGGCCACCAGCGGCATAGATCCCAAATGGGTCATGATGGCCCCCGTTGGGGCGGTGCGGCAGATATGGAAGAAAACCGGGTGGAAAAACGAAGACGTGGACCTTTACGAATTGAATGAAGCATTCTCAGTGCAGGCGCTGGGCGTGATGCGCGAGTTGGGCCTGAATCCAGAAAAGGTCAACGTGAATGGTGGGGCAGTTGCCATCGGACACCCCATTGGCGCCAGTGGAGCGCGGGTTCTGGTGACTCTGATTTATGAAATGATTCGTCGTGATGTTCATCGCGGAATTGCGGCGCTCTGTCTCGGCGGTGGCAATGCAGTGGCCATGGCGGTAGAGCGCTAGGGTCAACGATCCTGAAGGTAGAGCTGGGAGAATAGAACCAGGCTAAGAACTCGGTGTTGCCGCGCTCTCCGCTGCAGCCGTCGCGCTTCCAGTGGCAATCGGTAGCATCACCGTGAATACCGCTCCGCCTCCGGGCGCCGATGCTGCTTCTATATTTCCCTCATATTCTTTCAGGACAGCCTTGCAGATGCTCAGGCCAAGCCCGGTCCCGCGGCCAGGTCTTTTCGTCGTATAAAAGGGATCGAAGATATTTGGCAGAATTTCCGGCGCGATCCCGGGCCCATCATCCTGGAAAGTAGCCCACACCGAATCATCCGTGTGCCCCAGGCGTACACGAATTGTCCCGCGGTCGCGCGCTTCGCGTATAGCTTGCTCGGCATTGAGGATGAGATTCAGGAATACCTGCATCAACTGATGGGGATCGCCCACCACGGGAGGCAGCCCCGACTCACTAAGGAAATCGACGGTAATATTGCTCTTGCGTAGAGAATAAGCGTGCAAGTGAAGCGTGCGATCCACTAGTTCGCTGAGATTAAGACGGCTTTTCCCCGGCGCTGGTGGGCGCGAGAAATACATCAGGTTCTGCACGATCTCAGCCGCGCGACGGGCCTGCTGTTGCAGCATGCTCAATTGTTTTTTTGTGGCCTCGCTGGCGCCTTCGTCCTGCAACAGTTCCGAGACACCGAGAATTGCGGTCAACGGGTTATTGAGTTCGTGCGCAAAGCCCCCGATCATCTGCCCCATGGCCGCCATGCGCTCGCTCTGGATAATTTGTTGCTCCAGCTTCTTCTCGATGGAGATGTCGCGCACTGAAATGATTGTGCCACTTAAATTACCCTTGGCGTCAAACAATCGGCTGGCCGAGGCGCGCATCGTCCGCCAGCTACCGTCGTGGTGTCGCGCGCCATATTCGCATGCGGCAAATAGCTGCTTTCCGGAAACCACATCACGATAGAGCGTGACTAGCTCAGACGAATGATCCTGCAGATCGTCAATTTTTTTACCCAGCAGATCTTCCGGCCGATAGCCCAGCAGATCGCGAATCCGCGAGCTGACAAAACTGTAGCGTTCCTCCAGGTCAACTACCAGGATCAGATCGGGGAAGCTCTCCAGTAGATACCGCCGAAATTCCTCCTGCTGCTGGATCTGTTTCTCCATATTCCGCTTTTCGGTTACGTCCACCAGCGTGCCCTGGTAGCGAATGATGTTGCCGGAGCCGTCCCACACTGCTCGCGATGAATCCTGGAAGACGACCGGCGTGTCGTCTTTACGGCGCAGCGTAATTTCCCGAGTCCGCGTTCCGCCTCGATCGTCTACGCCCCGCCCCAAAACCGGGTCCTCGTCCGGATTGAGATTGAGGCCCCTGGGTTCAACGGAAAGCAGTTCCTCTTTAGTGGAATACCCTAGCA
>WNFG01001930.1_pt1 | contig 17488 bp, 17 predicted proteins | sample 5400431 | NCBI WGS metagenome assembly WNFG01 (sample SAMN13153346, study PRJNA577476) | soil metagenome | isolation source: 120 cm saprolite under Douglas fir tree site 2 hole 3 replicate 2 | place: USA:California | collected 2015-04-18 | reverse complement strand
GAACAACGCATCCATCGGATCTTTATTCCAGATTTTGGCAACTTCAGTAAGTCTCTTGCCCTGCATCGGCAGTAGTTTGGGGTTCTGCACAACCCCGATCATCACCGCTTCCGGTCCGGGAATTTCCTGCCACTCGTTGTCCCATTCCTTCGAAGGCGTGAGCATATCTTTGCGAATGCGGGCACGCGTGGCGGGATCTTTCAAACGCTCTATCAGCTTGGCGTCACCGCCATCATGGGTCCAGGGCGGAATGAAGGCTGACATGCTGTTGAACCATGCGGTGTAGGCATAAGTATCCGCGGTAATATCCATGCCCTGATTGCGCGCACTATTGATCCTGGCGACGACCTCAGGCATACGTCCCCAGTTGTTTTTGCCTGCCACTTTAATGTGCCAAATCTCGACGGGGATATGAGCTTCCTGGCCGATACGGAGGGCTTCATCAATGGCCGTGAGCACTGCATCGCCTTCGTTGCGCATGTGGGTCGCATAAATGCCGCCAAACTTTGAAGCTTCGCCAGCAAGCGCGATCAACTCTTCGGTCTTTGCATAGGGAGCAGGTGCGTATTCAAGCGAAGTAGAGACGCCGACGGCACCATCTTTCATGGCGTCACGCACTAGAGTTTTCATTTTCTCCAGTTGCTCCGGAGTCGGTTGGACATCTGCATCACCAAGCACCATACGACGTACTTGGGTGGCGCCGACGTAGGTCGCGAGATTGATTCCCATGCCCTGTCTTTCGAGACGCGCGAAATACTGGCGCAAAGTTCGCCAGTCGGCCGTGATCTTCAAGTGCTCGTAACTGGGCCGGTCAGCCTGGATGATGGCATCGTTCAACGGAGCTGCTGATCCGCCCTCACCGGTAATCTCGGCTGTGATTCCCTGAAAGATTTTCGATGGTAGTCGCGGATCAACCAAAATCGTCAGCTCGGACTGGCCAAGCATGTCAATGAACCCGGGCGCGACTACCATCCCGCGGGCATTGATGGTGCTTTTGCGGCGAGCACCCGCTAGATTTCCAATCGCAGCAATTTTTCCATCACGGATGCCGAGATCGCCGGAATACCATGGCGAGCCAGTGCCGTCGATAATGTGACCGTTGGTGATGACGATATCGAATCCCTTGGGTGATTCTGATGTTGCCGACAAAAGTGGGTAGGAACAAACAAGAAAACAAAAAATCACAAGTGCGCTCAATTTCATGAGGACTTTCATTTCGCCTACTTTCGACAGATATATCAAGCTCGCGCTCCTGCCATCAGCGCCTTCTGGCGCCAGCTTAGTGCCGCACCGATCACGCACCATATCCCCAGCGCCAGCCATTCGTAGACACTAAAGTGGCCAGGGACATAAGGCACTATCTTCATCAAAATCATCATCAGTCCCACCGTGGCTCCGATCGCCGCGATGTATCGTTCGCGCGCAATCGGCCCCATTCGGTAATACGCTGCGCAAGCCGCCAGCCATCCGATCGCAGATGCGACTGAACCTACTTCCGAGATAGGCACGAGAATCGCATCTCCCAAAAACATACATGCGGCGGTGGCCAGTCCAATGCAGACCACGGCCACTGAAGGCGTCTGGTTGACCGGATGAACCTGGGCAAGGCGGCTTTCCAGCAGCCCGCGGCGTGCCATGGCGAAAAGCAATCGGCTCGAGGCCACCAAATTTCCATTAAACACTTTGAAAAGTGAAAACAGGGCGGATATCAGGATAATGCTCACAATCCAGCGGGCGCCGATTGCACGTTCGAAAGCCACGGCGGTCATGAACGGCTTGCCTGTGAGTTCCTTCCATGGAGCCACAAAGCTGACCGCAGCAATTACAATCGTATAAAACAAAATGCCCACGACGATTGCCATCCAGATTGCTTTAAAGAACCCGCGGGCACGAAATTCCGGATTCGCCTCTTCAGCGGCCTTTGCAACGGACTCGTATCCCGTCATGTAATAGGGCACAATCTGCATCACCAGCAGTACTGAGACGAACGGCGTGTGAGTAAACAGTGGAGGAAAATTGCGCGCCGTGCCTTTGGTGGCGCCACATGCCACGAAAACGACGAACAATGCCAGAGTTCCGAATGTGGTCCAGTTTTGAAACGTAGCGCTCAGCCGGATCCCGCGGTAGTTAAGCAAAGTCAGCAAACCGGTCAGTGCCAAACCGATAATGACATGCGGAAGGTATACGGGCTTTCCAGCGATGCGATAGAGCTCAAGCGAATCGAGTGATGGGAAGATATAACCAGCAATCTTCCCCACTGCGACGGCTTCCCACGGACAAACGATGAAGTAGGCCAGCATCATTATCCAGCCGGTGGCGAAGCTTACGGATTGCGGGAAAACCTTGGCAGTATAAGCGACCTCGCCAGCTGCGTCCGGCATGGCCATGACCAACTGTCCATACACGTAGCCGATGGGCAAGAGCAACGCGCCGCCGATGGCGAATCCAAGTATTCCGCCCAGTGATCCGCCGCGCACCAGCCAGTCGTCCATGACAACTAGCCAGCCGACGCCGACCATGGTGCCCCAGCCGAGCGTGAAGTAGTCAATCACGCGAAGTTTTCGAGCAAGTGTGGGCGTGCGCATGAGTGGTGCTCAGAACAAGCAAATCAGCTCATAAAGCAAATTCGCGGCGAGAAGCGACGTAATCTCACCGTTGTCATAGGGCGGCGAAACTTCCACGAGATCACATGCCACCAGGTTCAGACCCTTCAAGGAACGTACCAGGTCAAGAATCTGCGCACTGGAAAGACCACCCACCTGGGGCGTGCCCGTCCCGGGAGCGAAGGCAGGGTCCACAACGTCAATATCCAGGGTGACGTAAATGGGGCGCTTGCCGAGCTTTTTCAGATGACGCCTCACCAATTCGACTCCGCGGCGATGAAACTCCTCCGAGGTCACGATTTGAATGCGGTGCTCGCGCGCAAAATCGAAATCGCTCTCTGAGTAGACTTGTCCGCGAAGACCGACTTGCAGCCCATAACCATCGGGAATCAGGCCTTCTTCGACAGCATATTTCACAGGCGTACCGTGGGAGTGGGGGCTGCCGAAGTAGCCTCCCCAGGTATCACCGTGGGCGTCCAACTGTACAAATCCTACGGGGCCGAACTGTTTGTGGATTGCCCGCAGAATCGGCAACAGGATGGAATGGTCTCCGCCAACGCAAACTGGGTGCGCTCCGGCACTGAGCACTTCCCCGAGCTGCTCAGTGATCCGGCGATACGTATCTTCGATCGACAGCGGGTTTATGGAGAGGTCGCCAAAATCGGCGATCCGCCACTTTTCAAATGGATTGACCTTCAGCACCGGATTCCATGGACGAATCATGGCTGACTGCACCCGAATGTTGCGCGGTCCGAAACGCGGCCCCGGACGGTATGTCGTGCCGCCATCAAAGGGCACACCGATCAGCGCTATGTCGAGCTCTTCCGCTTTCGTGATGTGAGGCAGGCGCATAAAGGTCGGCACACCAGAGAATCGCGGGTAGACCAAAGCGTCCACCGGCTTGGGATGTGGGCTCCTCAGTTTCTTCGGCTTCACAAGGATAGGTTTCACAGGTCTGGGTTTTCACAAAGCCGCGCGATTATAAAGCATCGTGGACGTGAATCCCGGTTTTAGTGGCTACGCCCACACCAACGCTGGGTATGCTATGGTTTAGCTTTTCAAGAACTCAGCAACATGCCTCGATACGAATATCGCCCGCTCAAGCCAACTGCGCCTGCCGAGAAGGCCTTCCTTGAATGGATTGACCAACTCGATCGGGAATTCATCAACCGAGACGCCGATCATCGCAGCGATATAGTGCGCGATACCCTGCATCAGCTTTATCTCGACCGTCCTTACAAGGCGCCTAAGTCAGATGCGCCGCTGGCTCAGCAGGCGCTCGTGCACTCGTTTGATCCGCGCAATGCCACGCTTGAGCCTGAGTACTACGGAGATGTGGACGCCACGAAATATCGAGAGCGCCAGCCGCTGATCTGGTTCTGGATGATGTATGACCGGTCGCCCGTCGGCTTGAATCACTGGCTGGGATATCGCGTCCGCGCTATGCTTGCGCGCCATGTTTTCAAGCACTGTGGCAAGAACGTCAAAATCTTCCACGGCGTGGAGGTTTCGTTCGGATACAACCTTACCGTCGAAGACAATTGCACTATTCACAAATACGTTCTGCTCGATGATCGCGGCGAGATCATCATCCACGAGGGTAGTTCGGTCTCCGACTACGCAAACGTCTACTCGCACGCGCATGATCTCAATGACGGCATGATCGTCGACGATCAGCGTACCGAAATTGGCCCCAAGGCACGCATTACTTACCACGCCACGGTGTTAAGCGGAGTGACGGTAGGAGAACATGGAATGGTAGGGGCGATGGGGGTGGCGTCTAAGAATGTGGAGCCCTTCCATATTGTCGCCGGCATCCCAGCCAAGCCGGTGAAGATAAAGTCGATCGCCCCGGAAGAGCTGCGCGACAAATTCAAACAGAAGTAGCGTTGCGGCGGATCGGGCGACGTGTCTCTTTCGGCCAGGCACACTCTCTCCCAGCGTTTCCCATTATGGTAGGGCGCCTCATAGAATCTCGTCACTCTTGTTATAACTGAACTGTTAGACTATATACGTCTCCGTCGGTCACCTATTATTTTCGCAATCGGTTAGTACACGTGCCGCCTATTCCCACACACTCGAAAGTTTCGGTTATTGGGGAGGTCCTCTCCGGGTTGGTCCTGGTCGCTCTGGTCGCCAGCACTCTCTATACCATCATAAGTTACGTCGCCAGATAATACCGTTGGTTCCCTGTCGAATTTCCCGTCAACCTCCAAGCAATAATCCCTAACTGAGCCAACATCCAGATGAGTTGAGAATTAACCGTCACGTTACAACCTGCTAGAATCGAGGCCAACCTCGGATGACCCTGCAGCATGTTGACATCCTGTTTCAGTTGATCGTGTTCCTGTTTGCGATCAGCTTTCACGAATCGGCGCACGCCTGGACGGCGAACCGTTGTGGAGACCCTACCGCACGCATGCTAGGCCGTATCACGCTTAATCCCATCAAGCATATCGATCCGGTGGGAACCATTTTGCTGCCGGCAATCGCCTTGCTCGCGGGAATTCCCGTGCTTGGCTGGGCCAAACCAACACCCGTGAACCCGCTTAATTTCAAGAACCCGGTGAGGAACGATATACTGACGGCGGTTGCGGGGCCAATCAGCAATTTTCTGGTGGCAAGCGCCACAGTTGCAGTATTACTTCTGATTTCCCTTGTATTCCCAACAGCCCGGCAGATCATTCTTGGCATTTCCCAAGGATGGATCGCCTCAGGCAGCGATTCGCTACTGGTGCCACTTTGCCTGTTTCTCTATCAATTGATGGTGATCAATGTGGTGCTCGGAGTATTTAACCTGATTCCCGTGCCACCGCTGGATGGCAGCCATGTATTGCGTCATTTTCTATCCGGCAGCGTCCTTCGTGCCTACGACACAGTAGGCTGGCTCGGTCTTATGGCGTTGGTATACCTGGGTGGTAACCTGCTGATCAGGGTGATCAGTCCCTTTTTGGCTTTTTTCAATTCAATCTTGAGGTTCTGATGCCTCCACGTTCCAATCGTAAACGTGTGCTCAGCGGCATGCGGTCCACCGGCAAGTTGCACTTGGGCAACTTTGTCGGCGCCCTCGACAACTGGGTGCGCATGCAGGACCAGTACGAGTGCTTCTTCTTTGTCGCAGATTGGCACGCTCTTACCACCGATTATGCTGATACATCGCGCATAAAGGAGAATTCGTTGGAGGTACTGCTCGACTGGTTGGCTGCTGGACTCGATCCAGAACGTTGTACCATGTTCATCCAGTCACACGTTCCAGCACACGCTGAACTCCACCTATTGTTCTCGATGATCACGCCGTTGGGTTGGCTCGAGCGCGTGCCCACATACAAGGAGCAACGAGAGAATATTGCCGAGAAAGATCTCGGGACTTACGGATTCCTCGGGTACCCAGTTCTGCAAGCAGCGGACATTCTGATCTACAAAGGTGACTTCGTTCCGGTCGGCGAAGACCAGGTCCCACATGTGGAGTTGACACGCGAAATAGCCCGCCGTTTTAACATGTTTTATCCGCGCCGGAATCGCGGTCACGAAGCTTTTGGCATCAACGCCGAGGAGGCCAACCGTCTTTACCATGTTTTTCCTGAGCCACAGCCTCTGCTGACACCTGCCGCAAAACTGCCGGGCACCGATGGCCGCAAGATGTCGAAGTCCTATGGAAACACGATTCTACTGACCGATCCGGAGTCGGTTGTACGGCAGAAACTCAAGACCATGGTCACCGATCCAGCGCGGGTACGCCGCAGCGATCCAGGTAATCCGGATGTGTGCCCGGTAGGTGATCTGCACAAGATTTTTAGCGACCGCTCAACCATCGCCAAAGTTGATGTGGGTTGCCGCTCAGCGGGAATCGGCTGCATTGAGTGCAAGGGCTGGGCGGCAGACGCCTTGGTGAATATCCTAACCCCCATGCAGGAGCGCCGGAAAAAATACGAGGAGAATCCGCGGCTGGCATGGGATATTCTGGAAGCAGGTTCATCCAGGGCGCGGAAGGTGGCTGGCAACACGATGGATGAAGTCCGCGAAGCAATGGGCATCTCATTGCAATACGAGCGCCCCGCGGTTTCCGCTAAGTAAACAGTTCGAACGCAGCAGGAAAAATGCCTGAACCTTTGAAGATTGTTTCGAGAAAGCCGGTTCCCGCAACAGCGGGACCAGTTTCTACACCCTTAAATCCGCCGGGCACCGAGAAAACCGGGCATGATCAAAGTGATTCACCTTTCGCGGTTAGCGTCGGCGCCGTTTATGAAGGTCCCCTCGATCTCCTGCTCGATCTGATCCGCAAGCAGGATATTGATATTTATGACATCCCTATTGCCCAGATCACCGCGCAGTACCTCGCCTACGTAGAAAGACTGCGGGAGCTGGATGTGAACGTCGCCGCGGATTTCATCTACATGGCGGCTGTGCTCATCCATATCAAATCGAAAATGCTTTTGCCACGCGATCCATTTGCTTCACCGGAGAGCGAAGAAGATCCGCGGAACGAACTCGTGAACCGCCTGCTGGAACATGAGAAGTTCAAATCCGCCGCGCAGATGCTTTTTCAGAAGCAACAGCTTGAGAACGCGGTTTGGTCTAATCCCGCCATCAAGGACTTCATGGATGCGGAAGGCACCGATCCTGAGATGGCGGCCGATGTGATTGATCTGGTCAAGACATTCCAGCAGATTCTAGATCGAGCGCGGTCGCGTCCGATTCTCCAGGTAGATGAGGAAGGAGTCACGGTTGGTCAGATGATCGACTATTTGCGGCGGCGGCTTATGTTGGAAGACCGTCCCATCCGACTGAAGCAATTGCTGCGCAACGTAAACTCGCGTCAAACACTAGTGTGCATGTTCCTCGCGCTACTCGAAATGGTGAGACTGCAAGCGATTCAACTGCGGCAAGACCGCTTGTTCGGCGAAGTCCTGCTGCGCAAGCACACAGGGTTCGAGGCTATGATGGCAGAGCAGGCCGCCGTGCGGGACGATTGGCGGTAACGAATGTAGCCAGTGGACGGCTCCCGCCGCCCTGCCACGGGCCGGGAGATGCAATTCAGTGAAATGACAATCCAAAAATGAGTCTTAAAGCCAAACTCGAAGCCATCATCTATGCAGCGGAAACGCCGATTACTTTGGACCACATGGTCCAACTGGTGAAGGATTCTGCTGCCAACGAGAATGCCTCCGCCAATGACAGCGGGATCAGGGCCCAGGTTCGCGATGCCATCGAAGGGTTGATAGCCGACTACAGCTCTGCCGATCACGGTGTAGAAATCCGCCAGATCGCCGGCGGATACCGCATGTCCACCAAGCCCGAGCAGCATGACGTAGTACGCGCATTCGCCAAAAGTTTGAAGCCGCCAATCCGGCTTTCGCTTCCGGCGCTTGAAACTTTGGCGGTAATTGCTTACAAGCAGCCAGTGACGGTCCCTGAGATCAGCGAAATTCGCGGAGTGGATTCCAGTGGCGTAATTGCGACTCTGCTGGATCGCAAGCTGATTACGACCGCCGGACGAAAAGCAGTCATTGGGCGTCCAATCCTCTATAAGACCAGTAAAGAATTTTTGCTTCGTTTCGGTCTGAAGGATGTTACCGAACTACCCAGCATGGAAGAATTTGAGAAACTGGTAGCGCAGTCTTTTGAAGCAGACCTGCCCGCCTCCCCCGAGGGCGTCTCCGATGCCACCGATGTACCGGATGACGGCTCCGGGGAACCACAGCAAGGCGGCCGAGAAGACGATGCCAGCCACGGCGACCGCGACGACGAATCGGCGCAGCAGGCTGAAACTTCGACCAGCCGCTCGCAGGAGTAGCCCCTAATGCCTGCAGAACGTCTCCAAAAAATAATTGCGGCCGCCGGAGTCGCTTCGCGGCGTAAGGCAGAAGAACTAATCAGCGCGGGACGTGTAGTAGTGAACGGGAAGGTTGTGACCGTAATCGGTTCAAAGGCCGACCCGGAGAATGATCACATCCGAGTAGACGGGAAACTCCTGCATGGTTCCCAGCGCCATGTCTATCTTTTGTTGAACAAGCCCAAGGGCTTCGTGACCACTATGAGCGACCCCGAGCGACGCCCCACGGTCATGGATTTGGTGCAAGGAGTGGGCAGCAGGGTGTACCCGGTCGGACGCCTGGATTACGCCAGCGAAGGTTTGCTATTGCTAACCAATGACGGAGACCTGGCCCATCGCCTGATGAAGGCAGCATCGCACGTCACCAAGACCTACGTCGTCAAAGTGAGTGGCAAACCGCTAGAGGAGAAACTTGCGCGCCTGCGGGCTGGACTTTCGATCAGTACTGATGAGCAGAAACGCGTCAAAACCGCGCCCGCGAAGATCCGTCTGATACGGGACGCGCCGAATCCGTGGTATGAAATTGCATTGATCGAGGGCCGCAACCGGCAAATCCGGCGAATGTTCGAGCAGATTGGGCATCACGTAGAGAAGATTAGGCGTGTGCGTTACGGTCCCTTGGAACTGGATGTCGAGCCCGGAAAATTTCGTCCACTCACACTGCAAGAAATCGCGAAGCTCAAATCCTTGTCACAGACGGGTTCTCCCTTGGCACGCAGCCATCGCGGCCTGTCATGATAGGCATCGAACATGAGCCGCTTACGATCGGTTACGGAACATGCTTGAACTGGATATTATCTAGCAACCATCGGCAATCGCGCCGCGCCATATAATCCTGCATCGCTTCCCAACAGGGCCCGAGTAATAATCGTCTTTCTTCCCCCGCCCGCATCGACTCTGGCCGACGCGCCTGTTGCCTCGCCTAATGGATCCGACGGCGCAGTGGCTGCGTACACCATTGATCGCTGCCGCAGCTCTTCAAAGATGCTAGGTGAGAACGCCTCCCAGGCGCTGGAGACGCCGCCGCCGATCACATAAATGGGCAGGTTAAGCGAGTTCACGAGAGCAGCAAGAACGATTCCCAGAGCCCGTCCGACACGGCGGAAAATTCGGCGCGCTGCCTCGTCTCCCTGAATAGCCAGGTTGTACACCGCTTTCGCGCTGAACTCCGAATTATTGCCGGCCGCAGCCGCCAGCTCGAAAGCGTCACCAATGGCAATTGCTTCACGCGCCATTCGAACGACTGCGGTCGCAGAGGCGTATTGCTCCAGACAGCCCCGGTTCCCGCATCCGCAGAGCTGACCTTCGGGCTCTACCGTAATGTGTCCGAATTCGCCGGCCATTCCAACCATGCCATGCCATATCCGCCCATCTAGTACGATTCCGCCACCGACGCCGGTGCCCATGGTCAACATCGCCATGTCCTCGAAGTTGCGGGCTGCTCCCAGCCATTTTTCGCCAAACGCGGCAACGTTCGCATCGTTATCGAGAACGACCCGCGTGCCCAGGCGTTTTTCAATCTCCGACCGTACTGGAGAATCGGCCCAACCCGGCAGGTTCGGTGACTCACGAATCATTCCGGTCCGCATATCAATAATCCCCGGCACACCGATGCCAATGCCCTCCAACGTCGCGGAATCCTGATACTTTGCAGCGAGGTGCTGGACGGCATCGCACATATCATTGATGACGCGATCGCGACCCAGAGTCACTCGTGTGCCCAACGTAATTTTCTCCAATAAGGAGCCTTGCTCCTCCACTGCCGCGATGCGAAGGTTCGTTCCGCCGAGATCAACGCCGATTGAAAAGCTAGGCATGTTCGCGGATCAGAGTATCATTCGGAATTTTCCATTGCCAATTGGCAACGTTCGAGTGGGGCCGGGCAAAAGCAAATGAACGCGGGATCTTCATTTTTGGCATTTGGGGCAGTAGTGGCTACTCCGGCCGGCTATCACTAAGCGCTTAATGTTTGTTTTACAAATGAGGCATGGTTCGCCCTCGCGGCCATAAACGCGGTGTTCCAACTGAAAAAATCCCTCTGCCCCGTCCGCATCCACATAGTCGGAAATTGACGAGCCGCCCAGTGTAATTGCCTCGTTCAGAACCTCCTGGAGAGATCGATACAACCGATGCAATTGCTCACGCGTGAGAGATGCTGCTCGCCGCCGTGGCCGGATGCGAGCACGGAATAGCGATTCATCCGCGTAAATGTTGCCGACTCCGCTCAACAGTGTCTGGTTCAGCAGAGCGCTCTTGATCGGAGTTTTGCGCCCGCGGAAGAGATCGATGAAATCCTCGGCTGCAACTTCCAACGGTTCGGAACCTGCAGCCGCGAAGTCGCCACTGGCTGACACGCTCAAGCGCCCAAACCGGCGTGGATCGACGAAACGCAATTCCCTGCCCGAGGCCAGTTTTACAATGGCGTGAGTGTGCTTGGCAATTTCCGCGGCTGCAGAACATACGACAAGCTGTCCTGTCATTCCGAGATGCACGATCCACTGAGATGTTTTCTTCACAGTACGACTTTGATCCACAGCCGCGCTATGTCGCTTGCGGGACAACCGACGGGGCTTCGGGTCACTCCTATCAGTCAATAGATCAAAAACAATATGCTTTCCTACTCGACGTACACCCGCAATCCGCTTCCGCTCCAGAGCGTCCACAATTGCCGCCGCGGACGACTTGAGCGGTTCTGGCTTTGAGCCTAGCCAGACGGACTCAATAATGTCGCCTGAGACTCGAGTTGCCAGCCCTCGTGCAATGGTCTCCACCTCAGGAAGTTCAGGCATGAGTCCAGTCTACCGTTGCTGGTTAGTCGTCAGGTGGACCAAACAGTGAAACGGCGCCCTCCATCCTTTCTCGCTTATGCAATTAAACAGCGATAACGGATACGATGTGAGTAGGCTCTTCCAGGAGGAAGTTCCAATTGCCCATCCTGAGCACGGCAATGTATCATGTCCAGTACACACCTGCTCGGCATACATTCCAAGAATTCAGCACTAGCATTTCCCACGTGGGTGCGACAAGTGTGTGCGACCCTGCAATGCGGCCAAGGCGGCCGCGCGACTTACTTCCATGGAGTGGAATTTGAAAAAGGGCAAGACGGCGGTCATCGTAGGTGCGCAATGGGGCGATGAAGGCAAGGGCAAAATAGTTGACGTCCTCTCTGAAAATTTCTCCATTGTGGCACGCTATGCCGGTGGACATAACGCGGGGCACACGGTCATCATCAACAGCAAAAAGTTTATTTTGCAGCTGGTCCCGTGCGGAGTGCTGCGCTCCGGCTGCCGAAGCGTCATCGGAAATGGGGTAGTGCTTGATCCAATGGCTTTCCTCAGGGAGGTTGCTGCCCTGCGCGATGCAGGCGTTAATGTGGACCGCACGATTTCGGTAAGCAACCGTGCCCACGTCATCCTGCCGTATCATCGCATGATCGAATTGGCCGCGGAAAATGCCCCGGGGCGAGTCAAGATTGGAACCACCTCGCGCGGAATTGGGCCGGCATACGAGGATAAAATGGGTCGTCGTGGGCTGCGCGTTGCAGACCTGCTCGACCTCCAGTTGCTTAGGACTCACATCGAGAACGCATGCCGCGAAAAAAATATGATTGGGCATGCGTTGTTCAACTCTGAGCCACTCGATGCCGACAAGATGTACCACGAGTACGCCGCCGCTGCCGAACAAATTTCGCCGTTCGTCTGCGACACCGCAGTCCTGCTCAACGAAGCGTTGGCCGGCGGCGAGTCCATTATTTTTGAAGGCGCGCAAGGTACGATGCTCGATATCGACCACGGCACCTATCCCTTTGTAACCTCTTCCAGTGCTACTTCAGGCGGTGCGGTTACCGGAGCCGGCGTGCCGCCCACGGCGATTGACATGGTGATTGGCGTGACCAAGGCGTATTGCACGCGAGTAGGTGGCGGCCCGTTTCCGAGCGAAGTTAACGATTCAAACGGTGATCTGTTACGCGCTCGCGGAAATGAGTATGGCGCCGTCACCGGCCGCCCGCGTCGTTGCGGCTGGCTGGATTTGCCGCTTCTCCGTTACGCTGGCATGATTAACGGCATCTCCTGGCTGGTGGTCACGAAGCTCGATGTTCTGGATGAACTTGTCGAAATCCCCGTTTGTATGGGTTACAAGATTGATGGCAAAAAGACGGGAGCCATACCGGCACAAGACAGCGGTTACCGCAAGATTGAATGCATCTACGAGAAATTTCCAGGTTGGCGCACTGCAACGCTAGGAATTACTAATATGGACAAGTTGCCCAAGGCAGCACGTGAATACCTGGCATTCGTAGAACGTGAGTCTGGAGCACGCATCGGTATGGTTTCAACGGGACCAGGACGAGAGCAGACTATGTTCGTGGATGAATTCGTCGCTTGGCTAAACAGTGCGGCTCGGAAAGGCGCTCAGGCGAAGGTTCGAGTGCAGTAAAAGGAACGGAGAGGAAGATGGTTGTTTTAGCGGTAACGTGGGTGGCGAAGCAAGGACATGAAGCCGAAGTCTCGGAAATTTTCGGCAAACTGACAGAGGAATCTCGCAAGGAATCTGGATGCCTCATGTACCAAGTGCACCGCCACAAGACCGAACCGCGCCGCTTCTTCATATACGAGCAGTACAAGGACGATGCGGCGCTCGAGGCCCATCGCGCCGCCCCGCACTTTCTTCAGTATGCCCGCAAGGCCCTGACCAAAATTGCCGACAGAGTGGACGGCCACCTATTTGTCCCTCTCGACGAGGCTTCAAAGTAAATAAGTCCTACTTCCCCTTATCAGCCATCAGGATGCCGCCGGAAGCGTAACTTTCCTTCGACACTTCGTGAAAAACCACCACGATTGCTTCGCGGCGCGCGGCTGCTTCTTCAACCAAGACATCGGTGATGCGCTGCACTATTTTTCGCTTTTGCTCGGCGGTGCGGCCTTCGAGCATTGTGACTTGAATCATTGGCATGGGAGCTCGCTCCTGGCGGCTGGTTACTCAGCTTGAAACGTGGTTCAACTTTATTTTGCCAGCTCGTATCCTGCGAAAAAGAAGCTTAATTCGAAACGGGCGCTGTCCTCGGCGTCAGATCCATGAATCGCATTGTGCTCAATGCTGCTAGCCCATTTCTTGCGGATGGTTCCTTCTTCGGCCTTGGCAGGGTTGGTCGCACCCATCAGCTTGCGTAGATCCGCGATTGCGTTTTCTTTTTCCAGCGCCAACACGACGATGGGGCCACTGGACATGAAGTCTGTCAGCGAATTGTAGAAAGGCTTGCTCGCGTGCACGGCATAAAATTGCTCTGCCTGGTGCTTGGAAATCTCCAGCATTTTCAGACAGAGAATCCGAAAATTGTTTTTCTCAAACTGTTCAATAATGTCTCCGACGGCATTCTTGCGAACCGCGTCGGGTTTGACGATCGTGAGGGTGCGTTGCAGGGTTCTCATGTATGAATTCTTTGATCTCCGCTCTAATATTTAAGTTGAATTCCCACCTGTGCCGGGGCCCTAGGCTTTTGCAACAGCCGGCAGCACTGAAAGCAGCGTTTCGCCAATTACCGCTGGTGAAGTGGCAATCTTAATCCCGGCTGCCTGCATTACTTTAATCTTCTCGGCCGCCGTGCCCTTGCCGCCCGAAATGATCGCGCCAGCGTGTCCCATGCGGCGTCCCGGAGGCGCGGTTTGTCCGGCAATGAAGCCGACCACCGGCTTTCGCATATGATTCTTCACATACTCCGCCGCGGTTTCCTCTGCGTTGCCTCCAATCTCGCCGATCATTACCACTGCTTCTGTCTGTGGATCTTTATTGAACAATTCAAGCGCGTCCACAAAATTTGTTCCGATGATCGGGTCCCCGCCTATGCCGATTGCGGTGGACTGCCCAATGCCACGAGTGGTGAGCTGATACACCGCTTCGTAGGTCAAAGTGCCGGACCGCGACACGATTCCGACGGGGCCTTCTTTATGGATCTGGCCCGGCATGATGCCGATTTTGCACTTCCCCGGTGAAATAATACCCGGACAGTTTGGACCGATCAGCCGCGAGCGTCGATCCTGCAGAAACTCCCATGCCCGGACCATGTCGAGAGTCGGAATTCCTTCCGTAATACAGACAATCAACTCCACCTCTGCATCGGCGGCTTCCATAATGGCGTCTGCTGCGAATGGCGGCGGGACAAAAATAACCGAAGCGTCGGCGCCGGTCTTATCTACCGCCTCCTGCACTGTGTTGAAAACCGGCCAGCCCTCATAGGTGGTGCCGCCCTTGCCCGGGGTCACGCCACCGACGATCCTGGTGCCATACTCGGCACAGCCCTTGGCGTGGAACGTGCCCTCGCGCCCCGTCAGCCCCTGCACAATCACTCGCGTTCGTTTATCTACTAAAATTGCCATAACTTTCCAGCATTGCCCTCTAGGCAGCGTTCGCCGCGGCCACGACCTTCTCTGCTGCATCCTTCATAGTTTCAGCCACGATAAAGTTCAGCCCCGATTGCTGAAGTATCTCGCGGCCGGCCTCCACGTTAGTGCCTTCAAGACGAAGCACGATGGGTAACTGAATGTTGGTATTGCGCGCGGCTTCAACTACCCCGGTGGCCAGAGTATCAACCCGCAGAATGCCGCCAAAAATATTAATCAGGACAGCCTTTACGCTCTTATCGCTGAGCAGTATCTCGAAGGCGTGCGTCACCTGTTCAGCATTGGCGCCGCCACCCACGTCGAGAAAGTTTGCAGGCATGCCGCCGGCATATTTGATGATGTCCATAGTGGCCATCGCCAGTCCGGCACCATTGACCATGCAGCCTACGTTTCCGTCGAGCTTGATGTAATTGAGGTTGTATTTAGAGGCCTCGACTTCGAGCGGATCTTCCTCATCCACGTCGCGCAGTTCGCGAATGTCTGGATGCCGGAACAAAGCGTTGTCATCGAAGTTGATCTTGGCATCGAGCGCGAACAGCCTTCCGTCGGTCGTGGTGATGAAAGGATTAATCTCCAGAAGCGAAGCGTCGGTGTCCTCGAATGCCTTGTAGAGATCTGTCATGAATTGCACAGCCTGATTGACTTGCTGCGGCTTGAGCGCAAGTTGAAATGCCAGCTTGCGCGCCTGAAAGGGCTCGAGTCCCATGCCGGGATCGATGTATTCCTTCAATATGGCCTGCGGATTCTCGGCGGCAACTTGCTCAATTTCCATACCGCCTGCGACCGACGCCATGAAGACTGGCTTGCCTTCTCCACGATCGATAAGAATCCCAATGTATAGCTCTTTTTCGATGGGCAAAGTTTCTTCAATCAGCAAACGTTGCACGATGCGGCCTTCGGGGCCCGTCTGATGGGTCACCAGCCTCACGCCCAGCATCTTGCCGGCAAGCTCGACCGCTTCCTCGGCAGATTTGGCAATCTTCACGCCCCCGCCCTTTCCGCGTCCGCCGGCATGAATCTGCGCTTTGATCACAACACCGCTCGCTCCGGCGGCAAAAAGATTTCTGGCAGCCCTGTCCGCCTCCTCGCGAGTTGTCGCCATCTCGCCGCGAGGCACCGCCACGCCATATTTCTTCAGGATTCCCTTGGCCTGGTATTCGTGAATTTTCATAATGATTCTAACTACAAATACTATCTGGGCAGGACCCGCCTTGCGGCTTCAATTGCAGGCAGCAAACCTTTGATTTTATAGAAGGGCCTGACATTGGGCAAACCTGCGACCTCAATCATTGCGGCACACGTCTCGGCCGCAAAACGATGCTAATCTGTACGACGAATGATCACTGATGTTCTCCACTGTGTTGCTAATCACCGCCAGTCGCTTTCGCGAGAAGAGGCGCGGAGCGTCATGTCCGAAATACTCTCCGGAAAATGCACCGATGCTCAAATCGCGGCGCTGCTGGTCGCATTACATATGAAGGGCGAGACAGTGGAAGAGATTGTGGGCTTCGCCGAAGCCATTCGTGCCGCCGCAGTACCTCTCGAACTGGCGGGCAATTCCACACTCGACGTGAGTGGCACCGGGCGCGACGCTTTGGTTGACACTTGCGGCACCGGCGGAGACGCTAGTGGTACTTTCAATATCTCAACCGCTACGGCGTTGGTGGTGGCAGGAGCGGGTGTCCGCGTCGCCAAACACGGCAATCGCAGTGTGACCTCAAAGTGCGGCTCGGCGGATGTGATGGAAGCGCTTGGTGTGAACATCAGTCTGCCGCCCGCCCGGCTGGCCGCTTGCCTTGAGGAAGTGGGCATTGCTTTCCTCTTTGCGCCGGCAATGCACTCAGCCATGAAGCGAGTGCAGACAGCCCGCCGCGAACTGCGTCTCCGCACTGTGTTCAATTTGCTTGGGCCATTGACCAATCCAGCGCAAGCCTCCGCGCAGGTGGTCGGAGTTTATGCAGCGGACTTAGTGGAGAAACTGGCTGAGGCATTAAGCATGCTGGGAGTGCGGCGCGCCCTGGTCGTGCACGGAGTGGACGGTCTGGACGAAATTACGATCACTGGCCCTACCCGCATCGGCGAAGTGCGTGATGGCCAGGTTCGCACTTACGAAGTAACCCCAGAGGAGTTCGGATTGAAGCGGGCCTCTCTTGAAGAAATAGCGGGCGGCGATGCAGCGGAGAATGCTGCTATCATCCACGAGGTTCTCGCCGGTACAAAATCACCCAGGCGCGATATTGTTCTGCTCAACTCCAGCGCCGCGTTGGTCGCGGCAGGAAAGGCGGAGCATCTGGGAGGTGCGCTGCCGCTTGCTGCACAGTCGATTGACTCGGGCGCAGCGCGCAAACGATTGGACGCTCTCGTGCGATTCACGAATGCGCAGTAGCCCCTACGACGCTTGTTTCTTCAGTCTCTCAATCTGTTCCAGGTGATTCGTGCCGTGTCCTGCCATCATTTCGACAAGCTCGGCCAGCGTCACATCCCTGTTGCGCTCAGGATGAAAAGCAGATTTCTCCAGATCGCCTGGCTTGAGCCGCCGCAACAGACGCAGGTTGTTATGACGGTTCAATCCGTAGACCGCAACGAGTTCCGGCGGGGCAGCTTCCATGTAACCGAGATTGCTGGCCCAGTCGTCCTGATCAATCGGCGCGATA
>WNFG01004577.1_pt1 | contig 17492 bp, 21 predicted proteins | sample 5400431 | NCBI WGS metagenome assembly WNFG01 (sample SAMN13153346, study PRJNA577476) | soil metagenome | isolation source: 120 cm saprolite under Douglas fir tree site 2 hole 3 replicate 2 | place: USA:California | collected 2015-04-18 | reverse complement strand
CGAGAAATTGTCTCTGTAGGTAGGTCTACGCCAGCGGCTCAAGGTTCATAGGTTTAATAATCTGCGGCGACCTGAGCACGGCCCCGCCTGATGCGATTCGGATTTTTCGCAAAGGGAACTTGGTGCGTCCGCCACTGAACAGTTCTCAATAGTCCGAAATTCATCATCGACTCCACCAGCAAGCACACGGCTGGCTTTTTCGTGCGCACCCACTGCCGGATTGACCGGCTTATTTTAGAAATCGAAACATGATTGAAGACGAAAAGATTGACTGCATCGACGCGCTCGTATTTGGGCTAAACCGAACCGCCCATTGGCGTCAGAAGATGGCAGCCAAGTATCCCGGCGATCCGCGCAATGTTCGCGCCGCTGAGTGTCTGTTGAAACTGGCAACCGATGCCACCGAACTCAGCGACGGTGCTTGGTCACAGCTTCAACCGCACTGCGGCTGGGCAAGCGAGCGTTGGCGGGAAGCCATCAGTCAGGCCGCTAGGGCTGTTGGATTTGCGCACAAAATAAAAGACTTGTCGTCTTTCGTGAAGCATTTGCTCGACGCGTTGTCGCAGCCGGTTACCGCGTAACAGAAATTGAATTTGAAAATGAATTTTTACCACCGCGACCCGACCGTTCCCTTTTGGCGGTCGAATGTCGATGTTGATTCTCTTTTCACTGCTCACGCACACCGTCTAGACCGGGCACAAGCTTGGCTTCGATACCGCAACGTCTCTGAATCATCTTCAGGCTTTGCACAGGCCGCAATGATGCGCGGACACTTTGAGGCTGGCTCGTTATGCGCTCACACTTATCATTGGACCTTCACACCAACTTACAAAGGTGAACCGGCTATCGTTCTGCCGGTGCATGAGCAAGGAAGGCTCGTCGATTTACTTGCCATTGCTCGCCATGATTATCGAGTCTGGGGGTGCTGCACAGGTGCAGGCCAGTACGTTGGCAAGTTTGCTAATCCGCTGCCCGTGCACGACACGCCATACAGTTGGCTCATGAGCAACTGCGGTGGTGTCTTGCCGCTTGCGAAGGCGTTTTTTCCGCTGATGCAGTTCGCGCCAAGTATCATTGCTCAAGATGGCGATCACGCATGGGAAATTGCCCATCAGGCTTTTATCTATCCGGCAGAACGTTTCGATTTGGATTGCAATGCTGCAGAACAGGCCGCGTTTGACCGGATCAGCTTTGAGGATGCCGAATGACAACCCTTCGCGCATACGGTGTTCGGGACGGATCGATTCCCGCCAATGACAACGTGCCGAAAATATCCGCACGCGGTGCGTTCCTCAACATGGTCAAAGAAAGGGCGGGAACGCCGATTCAAAATCAAAAAGACCGCTTCCAGATCACTTGGTTTGACGACGTAGACCAATCGACCGCGAAGGAAGAAATCCTTCAAGGTGTGCTTGGTGCTGGCGAGTTCTCTCTGTTCGTCGCAAAACCCGGCATGGGCAAAAGCGTTCTAGTCGGAGATATCGGCTGCCACATCGCGGCTGGGACCGAATGGCATGGCCGGAAAGTGAAGCAGGGTCTTGTCGTTTTCTTCGCTGCAGAGCGCAAGAAGCTAACGGAGAGGCGCGTTGCGGCATGGCGTAAGAAGCACGGCGTGTCTGGCATTCCATTCGTTGTAGTCGGTGGCAAGCTCGATTTAACCACCGGCTTGATCGATGCTAAGGCGCTGGCCAACACTATCAAGACTCTGGAAGAAAAAAGCGGGCAGAAATGCGTGCTGATAATCTTGGACACCGTGACTCGGACGTTTGGGCCGGGTGACCAACACCAGTCCCGCGACATGCAGCGTTATGTGCAGTCGGTCGACGAACTAAACCGGGCCACTAGCGCTCATATCGCGGCTATCCATCATTCGCCCTGGAACGATGACCGGGGCAAGGGCGCGATCGACCTAGACGGCGCTATCGACGTTTCGTTCGTGGTCAACGTCAAGGGCACAGGACCGAGTAAGGTTTTCACCCTAACGTGCACGGGCGCAAATGACGGTGAGGAAGGCGTGGTAACGTCGTTCCAACTGGAAAGTGTTGCTCTGGGTACAGACGCCGAAGGCAAGATCACCACAGCCCCGGTGGTTGTTCAGGCCGATGCCGTGACCAATGACGGCTCTAACCTCAAAGGCAACAGCACCAAGGCGCTTGAATCCTTGGAGCGGGCCATTGAGGAGCATGGTGAATGCCCCCCAGACGGCTCTCCGGGCTTTGCTGATGGCGTTGCCACCGTCACCCGCGAGCAATGGCGTGCACAGTTCTACGCGGATGCTCGGGCCAAGGAGCCCAAGGCACCGGATGATACGTTGCGAAAACGCTTTAATCGAAGCATCCAAGAACTGATAGACGCAAAGAAGATTTGCAACGTGGGTGAATGGTTCTGGACAGCGGGACATTAGGGCGTGACGTGACACCCCCTTTGTCCCGGTGAATGTCCCGCTACAAAATCCGTAGCGAGACATTGGTCTTTTCCGGCATGTCCCGCACAATCTTCTTTGTTCTCAAGGATTTACTTGCTACCGGGACATGCGGGACGTAGCGGGACATTTGCGTTTTTGTCCCGGGACCATCCTACCGGGACATGCGGGACAGGGGTCTTTAGACCCTGTCCGTGTCCCGGTGGTTTTGAAGGGGTTTGTAGCTATTTTTTATTAGACACCGCGCACCCATTCCGGGGCCACATCGCGCCCGGCCTGCGCTCGGAGAGGCACTAAGCTGATGTCAGCTTTCGGGGGTATTTCGGAAATCTCGTTTCAGGACCGTCATGACCGTATTTGACCCTTAGGCGACCTCTGACCCTTAGGCGACCTCAACCGCATTTGCGTTAAATGCGGGCCTAGGGGACTGATGATAGAATGACCATTCTATAACCGGTCGGCCCGGTCACGGCTCAACGCAAGGGGAGTCCGCTTTACCTCCTTGATCGCCAACCAAAGGCGGTAAGTCGCCACCGGATAAACTAGCTTCACCGGGTGAGTTTCTGCGCATTTCTGGCATTTCGCGAACCAACGGCATGGGATAAACTCTGTCTGTTATCCTGACTTCATTTTCTCAATGGCAGACAATAGGAGAGGAAAATGAGCGCGAAATCATTGATCTTCGCATTGCTTCTCCCGCTTCTAATGTGGGGCTCATCTGCAAGAGCGGATGATCTTCGTACAGCGATGGAAGTTTCCAACCAACAATGGCTGAACGCATTTAACACTCCAAATACCGCGGCATTTCCGGCCATGTACGCTGACGATGCCATCTTGGTACCAGGAGGCTCCCCGGTCGCAATTGGGCCTGAGGCAATCAAGCAATTTTGGGAGGGTGGCATCAAAACGGGCTTCAAGGATCACACCTTCGAGATAATTGAGACCCGCGCCGATGGAAATCTCGCGTACCTCCTGTCGAGTTGGACTGTGAATCAAGTCAAGAGCGGGGGCGAGGTAAGGACGATGAGCGGGCACACGTTGCGCGTTCTGCTTAAACAAACTGACGGGAACTGGAAGACCAAGGTCCACATCTTTATTCCGCAAAATCCGCCAGCACCCAAAGAAGCAAAAGACTAACCTCGTTGTAATAGAAGACAGTGCCCGTTTACGAAATGAGCAAGCGGGCGCTATCTCCACTTACGGCGTCGCGAACTCCTCCAACAACGCCTTCGCTCCACTCAGGTCACGGGTGTCGAAGCCCTCGGTAAACCAGCCGTAGACCGGAGCGAGAAATTCTCGAAGGTCCTCCGTCTCCCTTGATCGCGCCGCAGCCGCGCCATGCTAATTGTTGCGCGCAGCTCAATTCCGGCGCTATATCGTGTGCGTCGGACTGAACTATCACTTACGCTGATCTGTTTACGGCGACTTCCGCTTCTGGCACTTTTCGGACATAGCGAGCTGTCAGCTTTGAGTCCGTAATGCGCTCGAAACCGGACGTCCATGGCCTGCCACCGTGCGAACTGTGCGCCATCGCGTGCGGCATGAGCGGCGTTGCCGAGAATAGGTTTATGGAAACGGCTCGCAAATCACACCGAATTTTGCTAAGCACCTTGCACGATGAGGCGCGACAGAATTAGCTCAACCACGTTGAATTTTGTACGAAAATTTCGTACAACCCCAGACGTTGAGACGCGACGAATTAGCTAACGCACCTTTTAAATTGTACCAAAATTGCGTACAACGTCGATACTGATTTTAGACCAAAGCATTTTTGATACCGCCGCGTCGGGCGCGCGGCCTGATCTAACAAAGCAAACAGAGCAAGCGGCGTTGCCACGCGGGCGGCATAGCCGTCTATTGGCAAGGAGTTCTCGCGCACGCATTGGCGGGCGACGTTATTTTTGACTCACGACCGGCGCTGCAGAAGCAGCGTTGGAAATTACAAGCATTGGGGAAGATATGGATACGTCAGTAATTGCTCAACCGAACAAAAGGCCGAAACGTGCCGGGAAAGTCGAAGAGCCGCCGAAGTGGCTGGAAGTGCAATCGCGTAAGTTCTTCTCTCATATCAACGAACAGGGCAGCGAAAGCGTTCGCATCGACTACATGGCCAACTCCGTTTCTTACAAAATGTGGCTGTCTATTCTCAATCGCAAAGACCGTTCTGACAGGTTTTGGCGCGAACACAACGGTGTCGAGCCATACCCGGCTGACGTGGCCGAATGGCTGGCACGTCAAGATGAGCTAAGAGCGACTACCGAAATTATGGTCAGGCCGAAGGGAAGGTATTTCGAAATCGTTGGCATCAAGCCAGCGCAACACTAGACTCAACCACGAACAACGTGGGCGCGACCTGACTGCCGATTAACGGTGGCGGGATATTTGTCATTTTGAAAGTGAATCTTTATGGATGCGATATTTCAAACACCTATAGATGATCCAGTTGTTCTTAAAAAACCGCTGCACCCGGTGCTCCAAGCCGCTATCGATAATCCTCGTTTTCCTGCGCGTTATAATTACGACGGTGATTTCCTGCCTTCGTGGCAACCGGGCCGTTATGTAAGCCCACCAAATTACCTAGCAGACTTATTGCTCTTGAGTGACGAGACGCTCATCCCAGACAATTCGCCGTTAAAAATAGAGTCGCCAAAAATTACTATTGAACGGCCCGATGGAAAGGCTGCAAAGCCGATATCAATAATTGCATCAAAAGCAGTAAAGAAGGTTGAAGGTGCACCACTCACCGCACGTGCCGCCAACGACAATGAAAAGGGCACACCATGGCCACTGTATGATGAATACGTAGCAGAGCGGCTTGGTAGAGATGCCTACGCAAATTCCAAGAATTGGAATACCGCGATGTGGATCGACAAAATCTACGCTATAGCAATGCTTCCACCGATTGCTTTAGGTCCTCCCCATTGGGTTTCGAGCGCCTTATGTGCGGAAGAGCTAGACGGATACAAAGCGGAAAGTGTCATACCGCCAGAAGCTGTTGCGTTATTAAGTGTCATCGAAAAAATTGAACGGATTAAACGCAAAGAAATAGGATGCGACCCCGTAGGAACGCACGAGGTGAGCACGAGCAAAGACACGAGGCTGCCTACAGGCGTCGAAATTCGTGCCGACGCCAACAAGATATTGCGCCTTCTACAGGTCGGTATGCGTGGCCTGTGGAGGCCGGTAAAACTGGCCATCGTGGATCATGTCGAGATTTGGACGTTAGGCATCACTCAAGGTGTTAGTCGCGGCATGGCCCCTACAGCCGGTAGGCAACGCATTCTAGATGGGCTCAGTATCGCAGCGGATATTCGGCAAGACGTTCTCAGATGGGAAGGACTCGATCATCGTGTTGAAGAAGGTACTTGTAGCCCACTTGGCCGAAAAGCGTCAGATTTACCAGCAAAATGGCGGCAAGCTGCCAATGTAGACTGCCGTGCTTTGAAGGTGGCGTGACCCCCCCAAGGGGGACCCCCACCCCCACGTGCTATTATGACAATGAGGGGGAAGAGATTCCCCTGATTTTCAAATGACCAACTTTCCAGCCCGGTCTGCGCCCGCACGCAGATCGGGTTTCTTTTTTCGATCATTCAAAACTTTAAATCAGGCCTTGCCGAGGAGGACACCATATGAACGTCGGAAAGACGTACCCGTTACGCGTTGCGGTCGAGGCCGCTAAATACAAAGAGCGAGAGTTTCGCCGTCAAGTGAGCAACGGTTTTTTCAAGCTGCGGGGCTGTGATCGTGCGTCTACAGGCAGTGGGGATCATATAGGATACTCACGGCGACGCGTGCTGCATGCGGCAACAACCAAATGGCAAACAAACCTTGGCGTATCAATTTCAACCGCATCTGCCGCCTCGTTGAAATTCAGTGACGAAGGCCAGACAGGCCGTGCACCGGGCGCGCTCTTCGAATATGGGAAGACAATTTTGGTGATTGGGCCAGGGGGCGCAACCGTAAAAAACATCTTCGCCGACACGTCGCTCATAGACATAAGCGACAACGCGGCATGCACCATCGTGGACCTCAACAAGGTAGTCGAACAAGTCGACACCGTTCTCAACAAAATCTCTTAGAAAGAAAAACATTGCTATGACTGAACCAATTCTAAAATCCGACAAGCTTGCCGGCCTGAACGCAAAGAAGGCAGAGCTAAGAGCTAGCGCGAAACTCTGGAATACCGAGAGACACCGGCTCGCGAAGATACTTTCTCCACAATACTTGGACGTGACCGTTACACGCATCGATGATGTACAAAAGGAGGCTGCAAATAGGAAAGGCGCAATACCAACTGGCGTCATCGACGAAACTGCAGAAGCCGCGCGAAAGGCGGAAGAACTCCGCCGCACGCTCGCTGGTGAGCCACTTGCTAATCCCAGTTCCATCGAAGAGCAACTTCGAGTGGCCAACAAGCAATTGACGGCCGTGGAGGACGCTCTGGAATACGTGAACGGCGAGATCAAACGTGAAAAGACCGCGCTGGCAATCGCCTATAGCAAACAGCGCAAGGTTGATCACGATAGGCTGATGGTAAAGCTGTGCTCCTCACTTTTGGAGACTCACAAAGCCTGGGGCGACGTCTACGCGCTCAAGCGCCACCTGATCGATAATGAAATTGGCTTGATTGGCTTGTGTCTCACCATGCCGGATTTTTTAGGCGCTCCGGTAGACCCCTATTCTGACTGCGCAGATTTTTTGCGCTTGGCCAAGAAGGACGGCTTCATTTCCAAAGTTCCTGCTGATCTTGAGTTACGACCATGAATGAAAAACAATATGCCGCGACGCGACCAACGGGCGATACTCCGACTGTGATCAGAACAGAGTACGCCGATACAAAAACCGGCCACAGTGAAGATGTGCCGCAGAAAAAGAATCAAAAATGACCGAAGTTGTTCTACAGGGAATCGCCTGCCGTTTTGGCGAGGTCATAGACGACGGCACCAAGCTTCTATATCTCAAGCCCGGCTGTTTAACCGAGGCTGCCGAGGTTCGGTTGCTTATCGACCACAAGGGCAATAGCCTTGCAACAACCGATGACGCGTTGCAAATCCATATCAGTGAAAAATTTCTAGCCTTCCGGTATTCGATCCCGGAGTCTTGGAGTGAACAGTTCAAAGATCTGGCCGACGACTTAGACACATACTTACCGGTCTCTTGCGGTTTTGCGATTACGAAATCGGAGTTGATGACCGTCGATGGCACGCAAATAAAAGTCGTCACGGAAGCAACTCTGAACGAAATTTCTATCATTTCCAGCGCCCCCGCCGTGAAGGCGACATTTGCCCGCATCGTGGGCGCAGATTCATGCAACGATCTTGCAGATGATTCTGAGAGGCTTGAGCTAATAGGCCGCTATATCAGCTTACACCGCAAAGCCAAGGCTTCTGAGAACGATGGCCTTATCAAGTACGCTCATGCCACGTCTCCATCAGATAGAGCGGCTGACCGCTTCACTAAAGCTCTCGCGGCACTTCTATAAAAATCTGCACGCGATGTGTCCAATCACGAGCGCATCGCTGTGCGATGGGCGCGATTGCAGTTCGGACATTGCTGCAATCGCGCTTTGCTAAATAGAATATTTTTTCACCCAAAAAATTTATAGGATTAAAAATTATGACTGCAAGTGTAACTACGACTACCGTTGTCCTCGCACCGGCAACCCCGACGCTAATTCTAGCGGCCGATCCTTCGCGAACATCTCTGTTGAGAAGCGTGTCAGGCAGTAACCCATGCACGTTTAAGTTTCAGACTCCGCCAGCGTCTGTAGCTGACGGGCTAGTTCTTGATAACAGTACAGCGCAGGGCGGTCGGCAGTTGATCACTGGTCCTTCAACGCCGGTCGATGCGATCTATGGTTTTTCGACTCTAGGGACAACCGTTTGCTGCGAGGTGGGACATTTCTTCGGTTCGTAAACTAAGTTTGAATTGCACACGATGCGTCTTGCTGAATCCTCTGCGCATCGTGTGTTCGGCGGAACGCGGTAGTTTGGCTTCGTACACCAAGCTGCCGCGTTTCTCTCCACACGACGGTGAGTGTAATAGCTCTCCGTCGCGTCGTGGCTTGCGCAAGCGTGAACGCGCTGCCTAGCATCGTCCACCCCAAAAGGATGGTGGGTACCTGCACGAAGGGGTGGGGGCCGACCTATCTCTAGCGCGAATGGCGCAGGTCCGGTGGCCAGTTTTTAATCGCTACACGACCCCCCGGTTAGTTTTGAATCGCCCTTTTTAAAGGAAAAAATATTTTATGAGAAAAAATCCAATAATACCGAAGCATTTGCGCAAAGGGACTCAGATTTGGGTTAGCAGCGTGCTCGACGACTTCGAACTCGACCCAAGCGGGATCAAGCTCTTGACCAAATGCGCAGAGGCTTACGACCGCAGCGAGCAGGCACGCGAAATCCTTTTGAAGGAAGGACTCACGTTCCTCGATTCCAAAGGCTCACCGCGTGCTCATCCGGCGTGTGCCATAGAAAGAGATTCACGAATCGCGTTCTGCCGCTTGCTCAGGGACCTTGACATCAGCGATACGACACCGGGTGACGGTAGACCACCTGGCCTGCGAAGCAATCGAGGTTAAACGATGCCAAGAAAGCGACGCGCCAACAAAGCGAAAGCTCAACTTTCAGACATGCAGTGGCGCTTCTTAAAAGGCGAGCCGTTGCCGAAGACGTTCGAAGCGTTCGGTTTAAAAATCGACTTTCACAACAACAACGCCCAACTCTGGGACCTACACCGCGACGTGATCCTAACCGAACGCGTGAAAGAGAACCCCGGCACACGGCCTGCCCTTTGGTGGACCTATACGGCCCCTCGCCTGCCCATCGGAACATTTCCCGGTTGCTATTACGACGGCAAGCTCGCGCAACCACGCAAGCGGATGGGCGGCACGGGCAGGCCAGCCCATGAGTTGATGAACACCGTGCCGTCGTACTCTTACGGAATCTCGGATGTTTGGGTTGGCCTTGACGAAGACGATCCACCGGTTTTTGAATCACAGGCCGCGTACTTGAAAAGGCACGGCCTGCTTTTGGCGGGTGAAGAACGGCGATGTGATTTTGAGCCGGAAGCGGTTTAAGCCCTCCCGGTCTATCCCCGCGTATCCAACGACACGCCCAACATCGATGCCTTGGCCATCGTAGCAGGAACGGTTCGCTTCACAACGCGATATTCCCATTGTCTCACAGGTTGAAATCCGTGCAATATGCCCGCTGGGGACGGGGAAACGCTGTGGGTACGTTTAGGAGAGCCGTTTCGTTATTGTCTTGGCGTAGGATATGGGGCCTCGGCATAACTGCGCTTGGGCTTTTCACGCAGATTATTCACTGGGGTTGGTTCTCCCTCGATGTCTTGGGTCGCCTCGACGTATTGTGGCGTGTGGTCGAGTCCACGGGCGGCAGCCCTGCTCTTATCGCCACTATCATTTCGTCCTGGCAGTTTAGCGTAGCTCTCATTGTTGTCGGTTTGGGCTACACCATATTTGTAGGAGAACCGAGAGCGGGCGTTCAACGACATCCATGGTGGCCCTATATTGCCGCGAGCGTGTTTTTTATCTGCTTTACCATTATGGCATCTGTCGCGATCTATGGATGGTACGAAGTTCAGCAACGCAAGGCTTACGCTGCGGGCGCAGCTGGTATTCCGCGCAATAGCTCTCCAGCAAATCCTAAAACAGACAGCAACCAGCGGCCAATCTATTCGGACGCGCCGCGCTATTTAACACCTGACCAGCAACGCCTATTGATTGCAGAAGGAGGAAAATTTCACACCGAACTCTCTGGTTTTCAGGTAACATTCTTGGAAACAGATATGGAAACATTTGCATTCGCATCGGCGCTGAACACCACATTCGCGCGTGCCGCCATTCAGACGCGTGGAGTGTCACCGCAAGCGCTGGGTGAACCCGGACGTGAAGGTATAATGATCGAGGTTCCTGACAGAAATAATCCCTCTGAAAGCGCGTCAAGGCTTCAGCAGCTATTGCTGATTGCTGACATTCAAGCTCCGTTCGTGCAAACAATTCCTCTATTCAAAGAGGTCCCGGTCGTTTTGTTTGTTGGACCGCGCCCGCTACAACGTTAACGGATTGCGCCGAGTTGAACCGGCAAAATGTCCTGCTACCGCGCGGCTCTCTCTAAGGTTGACGAAATGTGTAAATTGCTATGGCCTGACTCCAACTCAATCGTACCAATCCTTACGATCACGCGGCACGGGTTCAAACTTGCTGCGTGCGTACAAGAAACATGCTGATTGAGTCGATATCTGACGTTTATTTCAATTCGCGTGCTTTCGAATTAGTTCGTGCAATATTTCTACCGGATCGTCGCGCATTCGGTAACCGCCACGACCCGCCTCACGTAGAGCACGGTCCAACTGGTCGAACCTCACTTGCCTAGCTTCAAGAAAGTCGGGCCAAGCATCGTCGGACACCTCGGACGGTTTGGTAATCATAGATCGAAACTCGCTGGCCAGAGCCGCATCGTTTTTTGCTTCGCACGCTCTTGCTAGGACTTCGAGACGCTCTTGCATATCAGCTAAAGCGTAACGGTCCAGCTTCACGCCCACACTGTTGGACGCCAAATGCGTTAACGCCACTGCGCAACTGCGCGTAATATCAAGCCAACCTTGTTCAAGCGAGTTCATTCCAAATACTGTCAACCTATTGGCAGCGTCCGTGGCGTGAAATTTTGCGAAGGAGCGGTCATTCGGAAAAAAGGCTGGTATCCAAGAAATAGAGGCTTTCAAACTGTCGGCGACCGGTGACAACCGCAACTCTGTCCCTTCTGGGGGAGCAGCGAGCAAATTAAAATGCACTCGCAACACAACGTCCAGTGAGTCTACAATCCATTTCCTCAAGAGCGTGTCCTTGAAGTCTATCTGCGCTAAGTTCCGATAGTGGTCCCTTATAGTGTCCGCAGCATTTACAAAATCATGGAATGGGTCGATCCATGGACGCTCCTTATCAACCCGCACCTGTGCGGCAACTTGCTCCAACAAAATCGGGATGCTCGCCTCAAAGCCGAGGTCGTATGCCGGAAATATTTGCAGCCTGCGTTTTCCTGCCGCGTCCATAATGATTTCTAGGGGCATTAGATTGTAGCAACTGCCGAGCAATTCCTTGAGTGAGGATTCCGATGAAAAATCGTTCAGTTGTATTTCCCGACTCGTCGCTCGAAGCATCGCGCTGACGGCCCTAAATACCCAAGGCGAGTCCTGTTTGGGATATCCAGCGACTGCGACGCTAAACAATGATTCGTTCGCCTTAGTTGCCATCCCATCGGTGTCGATTTCGGACGTCTGCTTTTGCAAAAGCAACTCCAACCTTCCTATTCCGATGAGAACTGCGTCAAGCATGTTTGCTTTGACCGCAGCTTGAATGCCACGATCAAGGTAATAACACGCCCCGAAACTGAGTGGAGCAGTTTTCTGGCCACTCCGATGGGCAACTAAAGTCATTGAGCGTAGGGCCATCTCTCCGAGCCGGTCGATGCAATGGCTAACGATTTTTTCATTTGTCGCACTGATTGCATCGTCTACGACTAGCAGCACGCTTTCATAGATGGGATTGAGCACTTCTGAGATGTCACTCACGCCACCTGCGAACGGAAAGTCTGCATCCAGATGTAGGACAACGCTTCCCTTTCGTAAATCAGCGTACCTCTTTGCAATTTCTTCAAGTGCGGACACAATTTCAATAACCGCCGTCGTGTCGCGACGTGCAACAAACCTATGTGCAAACTCCTCAAGCTGGGAGGTCCAATACCTTAGTGATTGAGGGACGTGCGAGCCAGAAATCAGGATAGCTTTTGTTGCAGCGTCGCCACTATCAGACGTTCCGGCCGCTTTCTGTAAAGCTATTAGCCGGTTCTCCATCTTTTTTATAAGTCTAAGTTGTTTCTCACATTCGTGGATCACTAATTTGATAGCGGTCTGCGGTGCAAGAAGGTCAAGCGTCCTTGTATAGAAGAGACGCAATGCATCGAAGGAAATGCCAAGCAATAGAAACTGTATGCTTATGGATGTCTTGGGACTCAAAGTTGCTAGCCAATTGGTGCCCAGAAGAACTGAAAGCATCGTCGTCGCAACGAGAACGAGAAATACGCCGATGAGGGATCGGTCTTTGCCATAGAGCCTTAATATTACCATTGAAAATAATTCAGCCGCTCGTTGCGCTGGAATTATAGACAGTGAGAGAACAAGTGCGAGCGCCGCACCTATGACTTGGGCGGCGGCCAGATGAGATTCGCTAGCTTTCCAGTTATCGGCCTGATCTGAAAAGACCAAAAAAATTATCAATACCAACAACGCGCAAAGCGTGGCCGAGACATTGACGAGCAAGCGAAGGATTTGCCGGACCAGTTTTTGTAAGAATAAGGTCAGTCTCAAATTAGTCCTTATGAGACGAACCTTTGCGTTTCGTTTAGCTCCAATGAGACGCGCCTTTGCAGTTCGTATCGTTGTACGAACGGCGTGGCCATGCCGATACCATCGGGACGGCGTTGTCATTTCTGCTTGCGTAGGAGGTTCTTTCACAGCACTCCGGGAATCGGCGTTCGACAACCTTGACGGAGGTTGGGCACTTCCAACCACAGCCGCCTCAGTTTGCTGGGGAGGATTGCCTTCGCTTTTGACGTGCGGAAAAACTTTATGCATTCTCACACTGTATCGTGAAATGACGGGAGGCGCTCGGGTCAGTCTGAGATGTGCCCTTCGCTGGGAAGATATAGAAGAGGCAGTCCAATCAGTAGCCACGCGCGATCAACGCGACGAGAGCAATCCTGCCGTCCGAAGTTTTTGGCATTGCTTCCTCAAGGGCGCGCCGTCGGTCTATCCAGCGATTCGGGTTCATGAATCCATTATCACCTTTCGCCGACTCCTGTCGCGCATGTCTTGTGTTTTGGTACAACAGGTTGTACCAAAAAACGGTACAACTTATGCTATTGACTCCATTTATTCGATGTGCGGTGATTGACTCGGCCACGAGATTCTTTCGTGGCTAGGCACATGAGGAATGTAATGCCACCATTAGAGAAGACGCGCGACATTTTCGGAAGCAAACCACTTCCTGCACACTTCGGAGAAATCGACACCAAAGCACCGTTCGACCCAGAGAGGTTTTTCACGGCTTTGCGCTGCGCAGGCCGTAACCCTAACCTTTGGCGAGCACCCGACAAAAAGGTTCAATTCAGCATGGATGGTTGGCGCGAGGAATCCCCATTGCAGGCCAAGCGCGTTGCGACTGCTTTTGCTTGGGCCAACGAACAAGACTCGGATCACGGTTTGCGTTCGTCGTTTTTGAGGAAGATTGCTGACGACCTGCCGGTGGGTGGATTCGCTTACTTGGGCTGAGCTATTTGTTTTTAACGCGAGCCGTCCCGCCAACGCGGGGCGGTTTTTCATTTTCAATGAGGAAGAATAATGCTCACCGCTTCTAGACTCCGCAAACTTCTATCCTACGACCGGGCCAGCGGCATCATGCGTTGGCGCGTAAGACTCTCTAACCGAGTCAACGTTGGCGACGTTGCGGGCGGCAAGCACGTTGGCGGTTATCGCAAAATCTCAATTGATGGGGTGAGCTATCTTGCCCACGTCCTCGCGGTTCTCGCCGTGACCGGCCGCTTTCCGGCGAGACCCGTTCGACATCGGAACGGCAACCGCGCTGATGACCGCTGGCGCAACCTGCGAGTCGCTTGAACAGCAACGGGGCAGCCACCAAGCCAACCTGCCGTCCGTTCCGGGCGGCTTTATTATTATGGGGACGGGGAAATGAAAGCGCGACTGACGAGCGCAGCATCGATCATCCGAGTCACAAGGCTCAATGGTTCGAGATAGCAAGGGCCATCGGGCGGCAGATAGCACGAGACGAACGCGACGGATGCAGCGGACAACATATCGGGGGATAGGTGATATGGCGGCGACTTCGAAAGCGAAACAAAAAACAGCGGTGATCTACGCCAGATACTCTAGCGCGATGCAAGACGGATCATCGATTGACGGACAAATCTTGGCTTGTCGGAAGATCGCGGACCAATACGGATTGAAGATCGTAGGCACGTTTGAAGATCGGGCAAAATCCGGCCAGTCCGAAGATGGGCGGGACGGCTACGCGGCGATGCTAGCCGGGATTCGGAAGCGCGATTTTGACATTGTCGTCGTCGAAGACCTGACTCGCCTATCGCGCAACGACGCGGACACGGTGCGGTTCAAAGAGATTATCGAATTTAACAAAATCGAAATCCTGACTCAGACCGGCTGGAAAAAGGGAAGCGATTTTGCTGTACACGGTCTGATAAATTCTTTCGATAAAGGAACGCGTGCCGTTGGCGTCCGACGTGGCCAGAGTCTTTGTCTTTCACTTGGCCAAGTTCCCGGTGCGCCCGCTTATGGCTACCGCGTCGTTCAAAATAAACCCGGCGAGCATGAAATAGATGCGGAAGCTGCGAAGATCGTTGTTCGCATTTTTAGTGAGTATGCCGCAGGCCGTTCGCCAAATAAGATCGCCGCCGATTTGACACGCGAAGGAATCCCAACACCGGCCAGCTACCGGGATTCTAGATACAAGGATTCGACGACTTGGAATAGTCAGGCATTCGTCGGTGGAATGTACGCCAAGGGAATCCTTGGTAACCGAAAGTACATTGGCGAGATAGATTGGAATACGCATTCGTCTGAGCGTAGCCCATATACCAAAAAGTCGGTCAGGCGTATGAACCCGGTAGAGCAACACACTAAGCATTTGAATCCGGCACTCAGAATAATCGATCAACCCCTATGGGACGCAGCACAGAAAGTTCGAACTGACCGTTCGGTGAAAAAGTTTGGTGCGGGTGGTAAGGTCACCCGTCGTCCCGTCGTGGCACGCGGAGAACATCTGTTGTCAGGGCTGTTGCGCTGTGGGACTTGCAACGGTCACATGAGAATTTCCAATACATCTAGGGACGGGACTTCGCGAGTCGCCTGTGCCGCTGCCCATCAACATCACACATGCGAACATACTAAAACGTACGATGTCGATGAATTGAAAAACGGCATTCTTGCCGGGATGGTGGAAAATCTTCTTTCTGACGAAATGATCGACGTTGCGCTTGAAGCTTACCGCACCGAGAAGAATCAAGGTGTGAAAAACGATAGCGAGAAAAAGGCCGTCGAACGGAAACTCAACGCGCTGAACGTCGAAATCGCGAGGTTGGTTGATGCAACAATGAAGATGGATAAACCGCCAGCCGAATTCTACACGAAGATTCAGACCACGGAAGTCGAACGCGCCTCATTGGAAGAACGCCTTCATCAACTAGGCGGGCCGGGCAATAATCTGCTTCAGTTTCCGGTTGCCTCACCGAAGTTCAAGGATATCTATCGCAAGAGCGTTTTCGAAGTGCATCGGGCGATGACCAAGAAACCGGATACGCCAGAGAGTCGCGTAGCGTTCCGCAATCTCATTGACAGCATCGTGGTTCATCCGACTGCCAAGCGAATGCCCTATGAATTCACGCCCTACGCCAGAATAGCCGCCATACAGGGTCTGAACCTGTTCCCACCACACAGAACCACAAAGGAAGTCATTGCGGCACAAGGACTCTTATATTCCGATAATGCTGTCCCAGGGAAATCCGTGTCCTCGTAATAGACGCGGATCTGCATGTGATGGCGGCCGTCGCGAACAATGCCGTCAAGAGCGGAGGTCATTTCGACATCTCCTGCTCGAGATCCATCCGGCTATCGAGCACCCGCACGATACCGATCCGTTCCGCTTCGACAGTGTAAAAGGCAATATAACCATTCATCAAAAGCCCCCGCAGCGACCCACGCAGTTCGCTTCGATCCGGAAAAATAATTCTGCGCGTATTCTACTCACAAAACCGGTGCCCACTTTTGTGGAATACGCGCGAGGAAGGGAAATTCGCGAAGCTCATCGAACCGTTGCGAAAACCGAACCAACATTCGATCGGCCGCGACGGGACTGTGCTCGGCAAGATAGGAATGGATGCTGAGAATGTCCGAGCGGGCGCGCAGGGAAACAACGACCCGCACGATCGCCCCTATCGCTGCGCCTGCTCATGGGCCCGCTTGAGGAAGTCTTCCAAGTCCCAAGGCACAACGTGCCCCGCTTCTACGTCAGCCATTCCTTTGTCGATGGCGTCCTTGAGCGCACGAAATTTCTTGGCCTGAGATAGCAGATAAGCGGCCGCCGGCTCCCGCATTTCCTCAGGCAACAGTTCAAGGGCTTCGACAGCTTTTTCGACGGCTGAGCTCATGGGGGCACACTACCATCTTTGAGGTCGGGTGCACAGAGTACGGCCCCGATCATTCCTTCGTTATCAGCTGGACGTCTTTCGCTTCGCATAGACTGCGCGGCCTGGACGACGGTTGCTGCCGCCATGATTGTTTACGCCCTCAAGCCTTTTCCGTTTCGATAGAATCGAAACGGGGCTCTAGATTCTTGATTTGACGCGTTTTCTTGACGCGAACCGGTTTCCACCCCGGATCAAGTCCGGGGCAGGCTTTCGCTTGAAAACGCTCTAATTCTCCCGAACGACCCGAAAGCCATTGGTATAAAATCTGACATCATGATCGTATTTGAACCGCGCGGCTGAACGCAAATATCGAGGATCGTTGTTGAAGGAGCCGCCACGCAAGACACGTTCGCGGCATTGCGGCTTTGTCCACGCCGATCCATCCGCAGGGGCTCCGCGATAGTTGTCGTTCCAGCAGTCTTCGACCCATTCCGCGGCATTGCCCGTCATGTCGTAGATGCCGAATGCATTCGGCTTGAACGAGCCGGTGTCGACCGCCTTCCGCAGCGGATCCGTGGTGCAGCCGATGCAGTTGGCCTTGTCCTTGTCGACCGTCTTGCCCCATGGATAAGTCGTGGTCGAGCCTGCTCTGGCGACGTATTCCCACTCGCTTTCGCTAGGAAGCCGGTAGGTGTGACCGGTCTTTTGCGATAGCCATGCGGTGTAGCCCTTGGCGTCGTCCCAATCCAGATCGATCGCCGGGCGCCGGGCGCGTCCAAGGCCGCGGTCATCCGGCCTTTGCTTGCAGCCGCCCTCGGCGATACAGGCGTCCCACT
>WNFG01001928.1_pt1 | contig 17492 bp, 20 predicted proteins | sample 5400431 | NCBI WGS metagenome assembly WNFG01 (sample SAMN13153346, study PRJNA577476) | soil metagenome | isolation source: 120 cm saprolite under Douglas fir tree site 2 hole 3 replicate 2 | place: USA:California | collected 2015-04-18 | reverse complement strand
AACTCCCCCAAGTACCTTCGTGGCAAGCTGGTCCACCTCCTGATCGAGGACGAGGCGGCATACTTCAAGGAGGGCATACACAGCCGTGAAATTGAGCCAATGTTCAACGTCACAAGCCGCTTGGAGCACACAGGGATCATCCGAATATCCACTCCGTTTGGTGAAGGAGACTTCCAGGACGGGTATCTGGCGGCTCAGAAGGACAAGTCCGGAAAGTCAAAGGCCCTCCACTTCACGGTCCTTGACAACCCTTACGCAGACAAAGATCGTCTGGTTGCTATTCGAGAACGGTACGGCGAAGACTCACTCCTCTGGCGCACGGAATATCTGGCTGAGTTTGCCGACTCGGACCTCGCGGTGTTTGCTTCAGCCGACATCAAGTGGGCATACGAGAACTACCCATACCAGACTGAGCACGGACGGATAGAGTATCCCGTGGTGGCTAAGAAGGGGCATCGGTATGTGCAAGGAGCTGACCTGGCGAATGTACGCGACTACTTCGTTGCGACGATCCTGGATACGACTGACCCGCGCCTGGCGGTACAGGTTCGGCACGACAGGATGCAGAAGAAGGGGTATGCGGTCTACAAGGGGATTACGAGAGCTAATTACCACGCTTATAATTCGGCCCGCACCCTGGTTGATGCCACATCATTGGGAGAGTCGGTTGTGGAGGACCTTGAGGACATCAATGCTGAGGGCTACAAGTTCGGAGGTACGGAAGCGAAACACGACATAGTTCACGGCCTCGTCAGACTATTCAATGAGCACCGCATCGCCATCCCCCTGGTACGAGAGCTAGTGGATGAGCTTAAACACTTCCAATACAAGATCACCCCGTCTAAGGTCCTCAAGATGGAGGCCAGGACGGGACATGACGACTACGTAATGAGCCTCTCCCTCTCTGGCAAATTGGCCTCCAGACCCGACTTCACAGGCTTTTTCCTCGGCGGAATTAAGGATTTTGGGCCAGTTTCCCCGATTTCAGGCGAAATTCCGGTAAATTACGACCCTTTTGCCAATTTAGACGCGTAAAACCCCAAAAAGTCCCATTTCAACGCATATAGAGTGATAAATTATGGCTAACCTGCTCACAAAAGCCCTCAGAACACTCATGTCCACTCGAAAAGAGTCTACTGCTGGGCGTGGTACGGTCTCGGGCTTCACGCTGGGTGTTTCCCCACTCTGGGGCCAGCCATACCCCGAGCAGGTAGCACAGGACGCATCGGGGCTAATCAGCAGGCCGCGAATGAGGGAGGTCGTACTGCGGACCCCCACGGCAGCTGCCAGTGTGAACGCTATCTTAGACTTCGCTGGTGGGGTCAAGATAGATGTTAGGAATGTAGACCCAGCCAAACCCGTGCCAAAGTACCAGGCTAACGCGGTCAGGAAGCTGATGCAGCGCCCTAATGACGACCAGACGCGTAGGCAATTCATCCTAACACTCATGCGCGACATCGTGACCTTTGGGTACGGTGCCGTGGAGATAGTCAAGTCTCCGGATGGGTCCGTGGACATGTGGGTGTTGGACTCTGCCCGCCTACGGATCGACTTCGATGAGCATGGGTACATCCGAGGCTACGACATGCTCGATGCCAGGGGTGCGCCGATCATTGGCAAACCAAGTGGCAGAACCCTGTATGAGGTCCCACAGGGCATGAACATGGGAGCGCTGTCACACCCCTCCGCACCAAACTACGGCGGCGTTAGTGCGTCCTCGATTGACGCCAATGCCGCACCAGGAACCAGCCTGCACGCTTGGGAGCCAGAAGAGGTCATGCTGTTCTCGCTGAACCCCATCAGTGAGTCTGTTTACCCACACTCCAGGATAGTCCAGCTATTCACGGCTGCGATCCTGGAAGACACGATGATGCAGTTCATATCCGAACGCTTCACCGACAGCAACATCCCATTCGGCGTATTTGACCTTGGGGATGTGACAGAGACCGAACTAAAGATGGCGATTGACAACTGGAACACCCAGGGAAAAACGGGCAATCGCATACTCATGACGGGTTCTAAGGGCGCTGGGTCCAAGTGGATACCATTCGGCTACCACCTGAAGGACCTGGAGGCTGTGGAGCTTCTCAAAGAGTTCCGCATGAAGATCATGGGCGTACTCGGCGTCACCATGCAGGAACTAGGTGAGTCTCAGGACGTAAATCGGTCCAATGGGTACAACCTCTCCTTCACCTTCAAGAAGAGAGCCATCGGGCCGCTGCTGGACGAGATATGTGAGACCCTGACCAGGAAGCTACTCTGGAACACTCTAGGCTATACGGACCTGGAGTTTTACTACGAAGAGATCGACGCACGGGACGACTTCTTGATGAGCCAGATAGACACGAACTACCAGAAGACGGCGATACTCAAGCCTAACGAGATCAGGAACCGCAAGGGCCTGGTTAGCGTACCGGGTGGCGACGAGTCCCTGATCTTCACAGGCAACTCCTGGATACCGCTGGATATGGCACGCAAGATGGCTGAAGAGGTCATCGCAGTCGAGGGAGCATCCACCGCCGTTGGACTTTCCGGTCCAGAGGGTTCATCACAGATAAGGGTCCGTTCCTCTGCTGGTGGACCAACCCGGTCTGGAGCAGGCGAGCAATCAGGCAATGGGCATAATAGAGGCGCGTCGAGTGAGATGGCACGCCAGTTAGGATCAGGACCGTGAGCGAAACATATGTGAACAAGGTGCTGGGGTGGCGGGAAGAGGGCACTCCCGACCAGCCGTATTGGAAGTCCATAACCCAGGCAGAACGAGATGCCGCGCCAACCCACTGCGGGCCACATGGAAGCTTCCCCCTTGGACCTGGGTGTGCCCATGTATCAGCAGCCTTCCATCTCTCGGGGCATGGACATCCGTCAATGGGCTGCATCAAGAGCTATGCAAAGTCCCACGGCTGTGATGTGCCAGAGACACAGAAGGCAGGACCAACCTGGAGAAAGGGCCAATTTTAGTGGGCAAATTCACCACGGAAGAGGCAATCAACTACCTCGTGGCAAAGTCCCGCAAGCCTGGGGTACCGATGGGAAAGTCCTTTGCCTTCTCTTCGCATCCCAACCTGATGAAGGCCACGATACTTTCTGATGGCTCGGTCAATGTGGAGGGCTGGATTAGTACCTCGCACAAGGACCTGGAGAAGGACATTCTTGAGCCAGAGTCATTTTCCCCAGCACTCAGCGCCTACATGGAGCGGGGTGCCCCAATTAGCATAGAGCATGGGATCAAGACCTTACCCGTTGGCTTTCTGCAAAGGGCTGTTCTGGTGCGAGACGGAAACATTCTCGAAGCCGTGGATAATCCCAAACACGAAAAGGGAGAGTTCAAACACTTCAAGGACATGCTCTCAGATGGCGGAACGGGCTGGTACGGGCTTGGCAATGTCTATGACCAAAAGGCTGCATTCGGCATCGTGAAGGGCACAGTTAGCTCCTTCTCATGGATTGGCAAGCCCCAGAAGTGGAGAGACCAACCAGACGGAGGTAGGCACTTTCTGGAAGCGGGGGCCATCGACCCGCTGATAGAGGTGACGGTAGCTGCGTATCCGATTAATACGCACGCGGCTATGAAGATCGCTGCGTCCCTTGGGTATACGACGGAGATCAACTTGCGGGAGCTTTACGTAGACCCACTTATCCTAGAAACCGTCATAGAAATCTTGGTAGAGCCGGGTACTTCATCCGGCGCTGTAGAAGAGGTGGTAGCTGAACATAACAGCCACTATCGCGTAGAGAAAAAGTTAACTGACTACTTCAAACCTTATAGGAAGAAGTAAGGAGATCAAAACAATGGGTGATGAAAATACCCAGGATCAGGACGACAAGTTTGCGCGGTTGCTTACTATAGCTGCCGAACGGGCTGGAAAAAAAGAGGCCGAGGAAGCTCTGAAGAAGGGTTTCGTCACCCGGGGCGACATCAACATGGCTCTCGAAGCGTTCGGTGCGCAACTAGAGGACGCCATTGTTGACAAGATTGGTGGCACGTTCGAGGAGCGCATCCAGAAGGCTGTGAAAACGGTCCTTGAAGCCGATCCAGAAGGCGTACTTGCCAAGGCCACGCGCAAGGGCACCGTCGCCAACCCAGAAGACGAGCGTGATGCCGACCCTATTGCGTTCTTGATTAAAAAGGGCCGTGTTGCCGCTGCGGAAGGCAAGGACCCGAACTACGACGATACTGAAAAGCGTATACTTTGGGCCGTTACTCACAAGGTCCTGACAACTGGAATGATTACGGATCAGAGCGAGGAAGAATAATCTCTCCCCCTCCCGACCTTTTCCCCATTCAACCCTCTAGGAGAACCCCCTATGTCACTGGCTACTGATGCCTTAATCAAAAAGGCTACCAGTGTCGCCAACCTCCAGGCGCTCATCCCCCAAATTTGGGCGTCTCTGATGGAACTCAACCTGCGCCGACGTGCGGTGTTGGAGCAGTCCCTCCTGGTGAACACTGACCTCCTCGTTCCGGGTGCGGGCGATAAAGTCTACATCCCAGCACTCCCGGATATCATCATTGCAGACGCGCTAACAGAGGGCACGGACCAGACACCGTATGCCATAAGCAACGCTGCCTCTGTCTCACTGACCCCAGCCGAATTTGGGAAGCTGGTTGAGGTGACTCGTAAGGCCCTGGACCGCATCAAGTATGACGGTATGGTGGCCCTGATCGACCGCCTGGCCTACGCGATGAGCATTCGTATCGAGACCAACATCGCGGCCCTGTACAACGCCACTGCCAACGCGGGCCTGCCAAACTCGCAGTCTCCATTCGGCGGCGCCACCCTCACCACTATCCCGGTTCTCTACCCGCTCGGCCACACCTCGGCCAACGTGGTCGTTACGGACGTAATGAGTGCTGACGTGCTCTCCAAGGCGGTTGCCAAGCTTCAGCAGTTCGATAACGTCCCATTCCCGGACGGTAACTACTGGCTCTTCCTGTCTCCAGACTCCTTCCAAAGCCTGATTATGGATGCCAACATCAGACAAGACCTCCGTTATGCGGCTCCTGAGCGCCTATTGAATGGCGACCAGGGCGTGATCTACGGTGTGCGCTTGATCTTGAGTAACTACCTCCCAGGCGCGACAGGTAACGCAACCCTCCTAGAGAACACAACAGTCGCAGTGGTCAAGAACATCATGGTGGCTCCTCGCTGGGCGGCTATCGCGTACAAGCGTCGGCCAGAGGTGATCGTTGACCCGACCCTCTATGACCTGGGACGCAGACGCCGGTTCGGAGTCCTCGCCGACTTCGACATCCAACTGTTGCATCCAGAACGCGCAGTTGTAATCACGACAGCTAGGGTCTTCTAAGCTAATGGGAGGGGGCTTAATCTCCTCCTCCCACCAAGTAAGGAGATTACTATGGCCTGGACTACACAAGCATACTGCACGACGGCTGATGTGAAGCTGCTGCTAGACCCCAACCTGGGCAGCACGGATGATACCTTCATTGGTAGGCTCATCGTGCAGGCTCAGGCGGACTTGGACGCAGAGATTGGTTATTCCTTCCAGCAGGATGGCACCTCGGGCACCCCTGCTACCCGCCTCTACGACGGAATAGGCGAGGATTTTCTGGCAACGGACGATATCGTGTCACTATTCAGCACAACCTCTGGAGCAGTGTTCGAGACCGCAGTCAATAGCTTCCTCTCCAGCGGTGGCATCTGGATCAGTGGCACACCAGTCACTACCGACATCACGGCAGACATTATCCTGAAGCCTAATAACTACCTGGCCTACGGGATGGCTGCTCGTAAGCTGACCAGGAACAGTGGCCTGGCATTCGTCAAGGGCAACCAGAACTACAAGGTCCTCGGCATCTTCGGGCAGCCCATTATCACGGGGCAGACCTACCCAGGCGTGCCCGAGGACCTGAGCCGAGCCTGTATGCGGTTAGCGATCTTCTATTACAAGATGAGAGATACCAATTATGCCGATCTTGTACAGGAGCAGGGCGGTATCAGGGAGAAGTTCCTGAAGACCTGGCCCATGGACGTACAGCATACCGTCAGAAAGTATGCACGAGTGAGGTTTCTAACACGATGATAGAAGGACTGACAGAGGGACGAATTGTTCATTATGTGCTGGAGAGTGGTCAGCATAGGCCAGCCATTGTGGTACGAGACTGGAAACAAGAAAATGGCCTGGTCAACTTGCAGGTCTTCACTGATGGCTGGAATGATCGGTTCAAAGTGACCCATCTTGTTCGCCTCGGTGAGCAAGAGACGGTCATCAGCATAGATCAAAATGTTGTGTGGCGCACATCAGTGTACTACTCAGAAGCAAAAGAGCCTGGCACCTGGCACTGGATAGAGAAGGCGTAATGGAAGTAGGCTCAGTCGAAATCATCGCGGGTACGGGACTCATCATCCACCAGGACCTATGGGGCACGATCAACCACCAGCTACACGAGCACACACCTGAGCTAGGGCTGGGTGAGGCGGAGCTAGTCATCCAGCGAACCCCATTCCTAACCGGAGCGTTGCAGGCGGATATACAGTCCACGCCAGAGATGAGCACGAGCAGCAACGAACTCGTGTGGATATTCGCACAAAACATAGAGCAACTCCTGGCATGGCGGCGCATCTACGTCGCGTACCAGGAGGGCGACCCGCTTGGACTGCCCACATTCACCAATGACCCGAGGGAGATGTTCTTCCTGACCGCACAGGGGGATGGCCTGGTGCTCGCTGAGACCTGGGCAACCTACTACGTGAATGTGGCCCTGGGCATGTGCATTATGGGTGCTGGATTACCATTCTAAAGGAGATAGAGATGCCACTCTGCCAAGTATGTGGAGTTAACATGACCGCCTCTGAGCAGACACAGCGCAGGGACGGAGCGATAGGCAACTGGCACGCCGATTGCGCCTACCTGGACTACCTCGCTGAGACGGGGGAGCCTGCTGGGACGGACGGCTGGCTGAAGACGATACTCTGTGCCAGACAGAAGCTAGCCGACAAGAAGAACGGCGTGGCTAATGAGTTCCCGTAAGCCAGAAAGCAAGCAGGCAGTATTAATATGAGCTTACACGCTAAAGTACACACCCAGGCCACTGTCAACGCCTCGGGCAACTCAGCAGCATTCACCAACCCAAAGTCCAGGCGCTTCCTATTATCCGTGGCTCTAGCGGGCACACCAACGGGCACGACCCCTACGATCACCTTCGCTGTGCAGACTAGTCCGGATGGAGTTACGTGGACGCAGAAGGGTGCGGCGCTGGCAACCCTCAACGCTATCGGCAACCAGAGGACCCTCTATGGACCGAGCACAACGCAGGGGGCCATAGTGGAAACATTCATCAGGGTGGCCTGGGTAGTAACCGGAACAACCCCTGTATTCCCCAATGTAACCACGGCATTCACAGGATTGGACTGTTAACATGGACGAGATTAAATTCGTGCCTGATGGCCCGATAACGTTAGCCTCGGTAGCATCAACGACAACCGTGCATACCCTCCCGATAGACGTGAAGCACATAACGATCAAACAAGACGCCGAGCCGATTAACAAAAGGCAGGCAAGGCCACCCCGCCCCCAGGTTGTTATGGATGAGGTTAAAGAGGCCGAGGAGTGGGTGGGCAGCAGGTTTGAGACCGCGCACAATGTAGTGGATGGGTTCGTGGACAGGGTGCGGGGCCTGGATAACGCTGAGGAGATTTTCACGCACTGGTTTGCTGACGCGGTGATGAGCGTGCATGAGGACTTGCGGGCGGTGGCTCGGGAGCATATGGGCTACCTCAAGAGCAGGGAGGCATAAATGGGCTTTGGAATACTGAAGATCGACCTGAGAGCACTGGAGGGGGCGCTACAACTTCCCGAGGGCTACCACATCCGGGCGGTACTGCAAGATGCCTTTAGCACAAAACTCTCCCTATTCATCGAGGGGGCAGCGATCCCGGAGGTGGATGAGGGGATGGAGTACCCGGAGCTTATGGCAATCGTGCATGTCTGGTACCCCGATAACGCCTTCACCTCGGAGTATAAGAAGTACGATGTCAGGCTGGAGGTTGTGGAGAAGGGGGCCAGCGGAATTGGGGGATGAGGTCTTTGGGTGGGGTGCCCCTACCTCCTCTTATTAAACGGATCGTTGTCTTCCTATCTATCCTACCTAATAGATAGGGATGGCTTGACTTCTTTCTAGTCTTCCTCACTACGTTCGTCAGACCGAAATCAGCCATCGCCATTGTTGCCGCTGAAGGCGACTTTCGGGAGACTGAAGCTCGCAACAATCGATGGCACCCAGTAAAGTTCCTTCCAGGTGGCATGCGCAGCATAGTAGTAGTAGTAGCAAATTGTGGATAACTCACCTACTTTCCAGGCTGGGTGCTGCTGGAGGCATGTGGATAACTGTTTTATGGCTGAGCTTAATGTGGATAACTCGGCATACAATTGGCTCCCCAGGCCGATGCTCGTAATGCCCGATGTGGATAACTTGTGGATAACCTTGTAAGGAGGCTTCAGTGCCAGGTCCATATACTCCGACTGACTCCCTCATAGGCCCGATAGCCACCTTCATAGCGAACCTCATCACCACTCAAATCCCATCGATCACCCACGTCTACCCAACCCTGACGGATAGAGCACCCTCGGATAATGCGGTGGTCCTTCGCTTCACCAGGGGCAAGATCGTGGACGAGACCAATGGGAAGATCAGAGTGGTCCTTACCTATACCATGAACCACCTCTTCCGCCGCGCTGAGATAGATGCCTCTTTACTTCGTGCCTATGCCTATGCCGTGCCCTGGATGCGGTTCCTTGCTGCGATACCGAACCAGGCGTTGGGCGGGCTGGCAATCTCCATGACTGCGACAGACCTGGCTACCACGCAGGTTCCCATATCTGGACAGCCGACAATCGCGCTGGTAGTGGACTTTAATGTACACACAGAGTTCAATTTGGACCAAACCTAGGAGGTACCGTGGCTGAGACAACCGGGATTAGGGTGGAGGAAGTCGTTATCGGCGCAACCCTGACTGTAGGTGCTGCTGATAGCCCCATTGTAACCAATGACGGCAGGCGCGAGTGGGTGATGTATGCGTTACAGGGTGGCGGCGGCGTTATGCTCCTTGCACTAATGGTGAGCGTAGATGGCATTAACTTTGCACAGGCAGGACCAGCACTGTCTGCGGCTACGATTGGCACTATTCAGAGGACTGTGTACGCTGAGGCTTCCGCACAGGGGCCAATAGTTGAACCCTTCTTGCGAGTACACGCCGTTGTGACGGTGGCGTCTGCAACCGGGGTATTCATTGACTTGATAGGAGCTTAAACATGGCAGTTGGTCATGCTATTCAAATTTTAGACAACGAGACTCTCCCCAGTCCTGCCCCTGCACCATTCACTTCTGGTCTGGTCTATACCAGTTCGGCATACACAGCAGATGGTTTCGCCCTATGGGTTCTCATGGTCAGGGTGGCAGGAGCAGTAACCGGAACAACCCCCACACTCGTGTTTGTGGTTCAGCAGAGTAACGATCAGATCACCTGGACTGGCATAGGTGCGGCCCTAGCGAACATCACTGCTGCCGGTGTGCAGGTTACTCCCTATGCTACAGGTACTACCCAAGGAGCCGTTACGCAGAGCTTCATAAGAGTGATTGCTACCGTGGGTGGCACAAGCCCTGTATTCCCCGGAGTCTACGCTGATCTGGTGGGCCAAATAATCTAGCGGTATCCTTCCAGACCGCAAGGAGTTCGCAATGTCAATTCTTCGGCAGGAGCAAATCCTGTTACACGAGGTCCTCACCCCAGCACTGACGGGCCTTGGTGTTACTTACCTCTCCAAGCTGATCCCCTACGGCGGCGAGGCTGGCTGGATACTGGTCATCAGGCACGGGTCGGCCATTACGGGCACCACGCCTGGGATTATATGGGAGCTAGATGCAACCACGGTGGCGGGTGGTGGTTCGGGCATGACCAGGGTAGGCGCGGCGATTGCCACCTTCCTTACTGTTGGTGCGCTGGTGGTCCCATACATCATAAACAGCACACAGGGGGCAATCGGATCAACCTCTACCTTCCTCCAGGTCAAGGGCACCATCGGCAATGCGGATAACGTTGCGGCGGATATCACTGTAGACCTCATAGCGATGCCATAAGGGAATAACACATGGGAATTAGCAAGAAGTCCTGGACGGGCACCGCGAAAGAGACGACTTCGGGTACAGCTATCACCGTGCCCACCAAGTACCTCCCCACCAAGACCGTCTTCAAGGGCGGTAAGAAGCGGGAGTACTTGAATGAAGAGCGTGGAGACCGCAACGCCAACTACGGTGTGGTGGACTCCGTGCGGCAGTCGGCAATCGATATGAAGGGACCATACTATAACGACGTGTCCCCGATCATGCTGTGGGGTGGAATGGGGTTGCCCTCCTCGGCCCAACCTGATGCTACGAATGTGCCGACTGTTTGGAAGCATACCTTTCAGCTACAGGACGTGCCCCCAACCTACACCATCAGCCGCAACCTGGACACGAGGCTCTACTACGTGCCCTACTCGGTGGTTGAGAAGTGGATACTGCACTTCACCGCAGATGGGAAGCTCCTGGAACTCGACAGCAACTGGGTCGGCCTCTTCGCGCAGCCCAACCTCTCCCCACCAACCCCAGCTTACTCGACCCTCCTGCCGTTTGCTGGATATGCACCCACGATCAAGTTTGTGGACAACGTGTTGAGCCAGGACGTGGCAGACCTCCAGGTCGAGTATGACCAGAAGATCACCCTATGGTATCCGGCGAACGGGACCCAGGACTTCGTGACGGTCTACTTTGGGGAGCGGTCTATCAAGGTGGACTTCACAGCACGGTTCGATAACACCACGATCTATGACCGGTGGCGCAACAATGTGATGGACTCCCTGACCTTTGACTTGCAGGGGCTACTCGTCGGCAAGACCTATGTAGTGACCCTCGGCGCACCGTCTGCGGGTACATTCACCCTGACCTATAATGGCCTCACGACTGCTGGTATCGCATTCAATGCCACGGGTGCGGTTGTACAGACAGCCTTCCAGCTACTCACCACCGTTGGTGCCAATGCGACAGTCACAGGTTCGGCAGGCGGGCCGTATACCGTGAGCTTTCTTACCACACTTCTCAACGATGGCCTTGCGCTGACTGGCTCTGGTGCTGGTCTGACGGGTGGTACGTTTAGCATCGGTGTTCAGACCTCGTATGCGCAGGAACTCAACCTGGTGCTTCCGAACCTCTCCTACGACACCGTGGAGCACGACACCTCCAAGGATAACGTTTTGATAAAGGCCAAGGGTACAGCGGTTGTGCCAGCAGGTGCGTCGCTGATTACCGGGTTTGTTCAGAATACGGTGCCGAACACGGGGTACACCACATGAGCAAGAAGTTTCTTTGGAAGGACTATTCCACGGACGAGTCTGATCGTGGTGTGGGGACGAGTATAACTTGGTATGGGGAGGAGATACCGCTTAGGATTAAACGCGCCCTGACCATAGACGAACGGCAGCGTGCGAACAAGGCGGCTATTCAGATCGACCTGGACAAGGATGGGCGCCCCACGATTACGAAGCAGAACCAGGCGGCGTACACGAAACAGGTGGTCTTAATCGGCCTGAAGTTTTGGCCCTTCGAGTACTCCCCAGGCCACCCCGTCCCGATTAACATGAAGACTATAGAGGAGATGGATGGCGGCTTACTCGACGAGATTGCCCTCCGTATTCTCTCTGGTACGCAGCCCCCAGCAAAGGCAGAGCTTGACCCTTTAGAGAGTCCGTCAGACGAAGCCTCCTAACTGGCGGTACAGCACGACCCGAACTCGACATCTACTCCTTCGCCTTCCGCTATAGCTGCTACACCGAGTTTCATTGGACCTACGAAGAGGTGGGGCAGCTTCCCGAAGAGGAGGCATTGTATCTCGCCGTAGTGTTCGAGGAAACAGGCGCATATCAGTACAAGAAGAACAAGGAGGCCGAGAGGGGCAGTGGGGATACGGGCGATGGGCCTGGCCTGAGACCCGGCTTCGAGGAGACCTTTAGCTTTGGGGAAGAGGACCCCAACGATTATTGGCAGGGAACCGATTGTGATGATTGTGCCGACCCCCGAGATATGAGCACCTAGAGGATAGATGGGCAGCAATTCAGCAGACATTGGAATAAGGATTTTCCTGGATGACGCGGCGAGTAAGGGTTTATTCGCCGTTAACCAACAGCTAGGACAAATCGAGTCGCTCTCCAGGCGGGCAGGTCTTGGCTTCGGAAGTATGTCCAAAGAATTGATCGGTCTCTCCATAGTTGCTGGTCTCGCTGCTGCCTTTCTGCTCTTCGGTGGGGCCATCGTCTACTCCACGGACCAGGCAGCCAAGCTCAGAACCACCATGATAGGGCTTCAGGCAGCTACCGGGGCTACGGACGCACAGTTGCAGCAGATGCAGAATACTATGCTGTCCCTCGGTGCATCATCTATCTTCAGTCTGGACGAAATAGCTGCTGGCTTCACGATAGCTGGGCAGCGGGGGCAGAGTGCTGGGGATATCATCAAGTATGTCGGTCAGCAGGGCATATTCCTGGCTGAGTCGATAGGTGTGAAGCCTGTAGCTGCCTTTAGCCTGCTGACAAGCGTGATGGCTGCATTCAATCTCCCAGCCTCCCAAGCCGCCAAGACCGCAGACCTACTCTTCTTTGCATTTGAGCACGGTGTCCCATCCGTGGCACAGTTACAAGCAGGGCTGGCTAAATTGGGGTCTATTGCGTCCGTACTTCACATCCCACTGGATCAGATTATTCCGGCTTTCGATGTCTTGAGCCGAGCAATGGGTTCTGGTGGCACAGCAGCAACCAGCCTATACTACTTCCTAAATCAGGTAAAGTTTGGTACGGCAGCATTTAGGGATGAGATTGCCAAGCTGGGTCTCTCCTTCTATGATATACATGGAAGATTTATTGGTCTAAGTGCGGCCCTGGACGAACTGTACTTCAAGCTACGCGATAAAACCCCCCAGCAGGCGGCGGCTATTCTTGGGGCGCTGTTCAACATTCGGTCAAGTCAGGGCATTGGCATCCTTCTGCAAGACCTGAAGAAGCTCCACGACCTCACCCAGCAACTAAAGGGTAGCCACGATGCTATGGGTCAGGCGATGGCTCAGGCGAAGAAGGCAGAGGACTCCCTGGCTGGATCAACCGCAGCCCTCAAGACGAACCTGACAGACTTTGCTGCCCTGGCGGGTGGGCCAATAGCGGCGGCACTAACACCACTGGTCAAACACTTCAATGACTTCATTAGTATGCTGCGAACTATGGCTGCTGAGAACCCCAAGGCCTTCTCATCCATCATGTTAATCGGGGCGGCGTTGGCTGGTCTTGGTCTGATCGTTGCCATCGCTCTCTCCCCATTTGCTCTCCTCATCGGCATCATGGTTGCTGTGGTCGCTATTGTGGCGGGACTAGCTGCGGGGATTGGTTGGCTCTCGGCTAATTGGGGAGCCCTATCTACCTCTATGGGTCCGGTTGGGGTGGCTATTCGGGTTATCCAGGGAGTTTTCAAGGACCTAGCATCTGCCGTTGGGCCTGCCCTAAAGGGGTTCATGACGCAACTGCACCAGGACCTTGCAGCAAACGCACCCGCTCTGAAGCAATTTGGGGCGGTGATGAATGACTATGTTGTACCTGCCCTTAAAATGCTTGCACTTATTATTGTTGCCGTTTTGATCGGAGCGCTTCGTGGTCTTCTTCTCATGTTTACGATGATGGTCTCCGGTATCGTGAGTGTGTTTATCGGGCTGGCGGCGATCATAGGCGGGGCACTCAATCTCATCAAGGGCATCTTCATGGTGTTCTTTGGGCTTCTTCAAGGACTATCCACGCACAACTGGTCCCTGTTCTCTCAGGGATGGTCTCTCCTAGTTAGCGGTGTTGTAGCAATAATAGTTGGCTTTGGAACTATAGTTAAGGGTATACTCATCGGCATATTCGGTGCTCTCATTGGTTTCGTTGTTGGCTTCGTACAGGGTGTCATTAGCTTCTTTAGAAACCTCTCGGCGCAACTGGTAGGCCATTCGATCATCCCGGACATGCTGAAGGCCATCCTCACTGCCTTCGTAACCTTCTTCGCTAATATAATTTCCGGCATTGTGTCCTGGGTTGCTCACGTAATCTCTACCATAGTGGCCTTCGCTGCTAAGATGCTGGCGACCTTTCTGGCTGGGATCAACCTGATTAAGGCCCTATGGAATGCTGGATGGGCTGCCCTGATCGCCCTGCTTGTCGCCTTTGTTGTGAACGTAGTAGTCCACATCCTCGTACTCAAGGCCCAGGCACAAGCGAAGTTCACAGAGGTGATGACCAGCATACACACAGCGATCACCACAGGCATTAGCAAGGCAATCCAATTCTTCAAGGACCTCCCAGGCAAGATCATAGCTGCCCTGTCCGGCCTGGGACAAATGCTATTCAATGCAGGTGCTGCTGCCCTACAAAGATTTCTCGATGGTATCAACAGCATCATCCAGAACATAAAGAACGCCATCCTCAACCTGATACAGTGGATAGCCGACCACCTGCCGAAGTCTCCTGCCAAGATGGGGCCGCTGAAGGACCTGGACAAGACGGGACCAGCCTTCGTAAATGAGATAGCGCGAGGCATAGAGGCCGGTACACCCAGGCTTAGTCTCGCCCTCAACCGTGCCTTTAATGGCCTGAACTCGGTTCCTCGCATGTCCGGAGGCAACTACGGCGGTGGTACAGCAGTCTACTACCTCATGCTAGACGGCCAGGTGCTCGGCTCCTGGGTCATTAACCACATCACTGGACAGATGCAGATGCAGGGCTTAGGGAGGGCGTTCAAGTAATGGCCTACAACATCACGCTCCAGGGCCAGGACATCACACTCTACGTAGACCAACTAACTGTCAATATCACCGACACCTTGGGGCAGGGGGCGGGGGCAGGAGGCTCCGGGGCTACGCAGGGCCGTGCATCCACCATCAAGTTCAATACCTCCCTCGGGCCACCAAACACGGCTAAGGGGGCGGGACAAGTTCTCCCCCCTACTGGAACCTTCACCAGTAGCTCAGTACAGCCACGGGTGTTTGGTGGGACCCTGGTGCATCGCCCGATAATCACTGTTACCGTCCCGCCGTCGTTGGTTCGTGAGGGTGAGGTGATTGTAACCGACGCCGGGGGCACGATCATATTTGGCGGGTTTGTCTCCAAGCTGACCGACACATCGACCTCGGTGATTGGGCAAACCAAGCAGCACTTCACGGCTGTAGAGGGCATTGACTACTCCACCAGCCTACAACGTACCCTGGTGAATGAGGTATTCGTTGCACAGACGGATATACAGATCATCACGTTCATCATGCAGAAGTACGCGCCCTGGGTAAGTCTCAAGTACCTCCCCACAAGTGCATCGTATACCTTTCCTGTAAAGAACTTCCGTAATGTGACCGTGGAGCAGGTACTACAAACTATCGGTGGGGTCACGGGATACCTGGTATACGTGGACTACCTGAAGTTCCTGCACTATATATCGCCCACAGCAGTAAGCGCCGCCCCGTTTAACTTGAGCGATCAGCCAGACTTCGTGTCCACCTTCACACACTCTGTTACCGAGTTCCTGATGGACGACAACTCTATCATTAACCGGGTCTTCTTCTTCGGTGGCACGCGGGTCTCCAACAACTTCACGCAGGACGTTTCCACACTGGCGAATGGAAACAACACGACCTTTCCGCTAGCCTTCCACCCCCTGGTGACGACTGATGGGAAGTACCACGTCCTGATAAACGCGGTGGAGCAGGTGGTGGGTAGGTCGAATGAGTCGGGTCCTGCCAACACCTTCAAGAGTGCTGGGGGCCTTGCAGATGTGCTTATCGACCAGAGTTCGGATGTGGCACTCTTCGATGTGGCTCCTGCTGGGGGGTCTACCATCCTAATCAAGTACCGCTACTCATTCCCGTTGTCCTTTATCCTTACTGATGAGGTTAGCCATAAGTTCTTTGGGGCGTACTTTGATGGGAGCATAGACGACAGCACGGTATTCGACCTGACCACGGCGATCCAGCGGAGTAAGGTGCTCCTCTCACAACAGTCATTCGGTCTGACCACGATCAAGTGTGATATCTACAAAGCAGGCATCCAGGCAGGCATGGCGATACATGTCACGAATGCCCTGCGCGGGATCAATGGCACCTACCTTGTCCAGGCGGTAGATATAAACCCGCTCGGTGGTGGCAACTTCGTATTCCGGCTGACGTTGGGGGCCTGGAACTGGAACCTGCTGGACTTCCTCTTAAAGCTCCCGACCCTGGCTGCCTTCCAGGACGATACCCCCGATGAGGTCACAACGCTGCTCAACATACTCTCAGTGTCAACGAATGTGATGGTACACGACGCCTGGACAAAGAGCGCGGTGGGCAACGGGCCGTATTATGCTCGCGCAACAGTAGTAGGAGATGGACACGATGCATTCCCAGGATTTGCTACTATATCAACATAAGGTAAAAGTAGACGTGGCCTGGGTTATCAAAGAGCGCCAATCCGGGCTGTGGGTACCGGTTCATAGGTTCCACAACATCCTCACCAACTTCGGCCTGACCGCCCTTGCTTTGGCTCCCTCTGGACAGTACATCCCACCGATCTACCTTGTTATAGACACCGCAAGCACGACGATGAGCTCACAAGGAAACCCAGGCGACCTTGTTATCCAGACCGCTGCCGATCCAACACTTAGCGGTGACACCCAACTCGTGCTCTCCGTGGGCCTGGCGGGGCAGGAGACCACTACCTTCCTTAGCAAGGTTGGCACGGGACCAGTCACCTTCAACCTCGCATCAGTCCTGACGGGTACGCACCCAGCCGCCGATCCCGTGGTGCGCGGGCCTACAACCTTGGATACCATAGCGTCCGTGGTGTCAGAGGCACAATATGACCCGAGCTTCAACCCAAATAACCGGGTCACTATGACCGCTGCCTTCTCTCCTGGACTGGGGCAGGCCACGATGCAGTTCTTCCTCTCTGGCCTAACAGCAACCAACCTGTTTTTCGCGCATGTGGGCTTGGCGGATCAACTGGTCATTGGGACTCTTGGCACGAACCTTCATAACTATGCACCACTGGGTTACAACCACAATAATACCAACGACCTGGAGATTGACGTGACCTATACGCTGGTGACATTCTAGTGGGCGGGAAATTACAGGCGACGATCTGGTATACTTAAAGGTGGAAGACTATGGCTCTAACGGTCAGGACCAACGGCTCTAGTGGGTCGAACATCATTTCGTCGTCCTGGTTTAATGACATCCGTGACCTCCTAACGGGCACGATGCAGGACCAGGAAATAACGCTCAAGAATAACCTCGCTCTCCGGGCCATCTCAGCCGACCCAACCGTGGCCCCTGGTGGAACGCTATTTGCCTCTACCAACCTGGGCATTGGTGTGTATAAGTATGTATACACCTGGGTCAGTTCAGATGGGGAGAGCCTTCAGTCACCCACGTTCACTATCACGACCACGAGTGGCA
>WNFG01010609.1_pt1 | contig 17516 bp, 20 predicted proteins | sample 5400431 | NCBI WGS metagenome assembly WNFG01 (sample SAMN13153346, study PRJNA577476) | soil metagenome | isolation source: 120 cm saprolite under Douglas fir tree site 2 hole 3 replicate 2 | place: USA:California | collected 2015-04-18 | reverse complement strand
CGAGGCCGATCGAGCGCAGATCCTCGACGGAGTCGCGCACCTCGCCCACGTCCTCCAGGCGGACCGCGGCCCCGTTGCGCCAGGCCACCAGCAGCGGGCGGTACTCCGCCGCGTAGCGGAGCTGGTCGCTGGTGCGGATCTCCCAGGCCCGCTCCGGCCCGTGGATCTGGCCCTTCGGCCGGTTGACGTTGGCGCTGGCGAGCACCGCGCGCACGTCCTCGAGCCCGATGCCGTAGCGCGCGAGCGCGTGGGGGTTCAGCTCCACCCGCACCGCGGGCAGCGAGCTGCCGCCCACGAAGACCTGCCCCACCCCGTCGATCTGGGCCAGCTTCTGCTGGAGGATCGTGGAGGCCATGTCGTAGAGCTTGCCCGGGGGCGCGGTGGCGGAGGTCAGCGCCAGGATCATGATGGGCGCGTCGGCCGGGTTGACCTTGCGGTAGGTGGGATTGCTCGGGAGGTTGGAGGGGAGCTGGCCGCTCGCCGCGTTGATCGCCGACTGCACGTCGCGGGCGGCGCCGTTGATGTCGCGCGAGAGGTCGAACTGCAGGGCCACGCTGGTCGAGCCCAGGAAGCTCGTGGAGGTCATCTCGCTGACCGCCGCGATGCGGGTGAACTGGCGCTCGAGCGGGGTGGCCACCGCCGAGGCCATGGTGAGCGGGCTCGCGCCGGGCAGGCCGGTGGAGACGTTGATGGTGGGGAAGTCCACCTGCGGCAGCGGCGCCACCGGCAGGAGCTGGAAGCCGATGGCGCCCGCCAGCACGAGCGCGATGGTCAGGAGCGTGGTGCCGACCGGCCTTCGGATGAACGGGCCGGAGAGGTTCACGAGCGCGGCGCCGGGGCGGCGAGGGGGCCCGCGGGGGCCGGACGGCGCCGGGTGGCGCGGGCGGCGAGCCGGTCGAAGGCGAGGTAGATCACCGGCGTGGTGTACAGCGTGAGGAGCTGGCTCATGATGAGCCCGCCCACGATCGCGATGCCGAGCGGTTGGCGGAGCTCGGAGCCGACGCCTTGACCCAAGGCGAGCGGGACGCCGGCCAGCAGCGCGGCCATGGTGGTCATCACGATCGGGCGGAAGCGCAGCAGGCAGGCCTGGTAGATCGCCTCGGGCGCGGGCTTGCCCTCGGCGCGCTGGGCGTCGAGCGCGAAGTCGATCATCATGATCGCGTTCTTCATCACGATGCCGATGAGCAGGATGATGCCGATCAGCGCGATCACGCTCAGGTCGAGGCGCGCCGCCATCAGGGCGAGCAGGGCGCCCACCCCCGCGGAGGGCAGGGTGGACAGGATGGTCACCGGGTGGATCCAGCTCTCGTAGAGCACGCCCAGGACGATGTAGACGGTGCACACCGCGGCCAGGATCAGCAGCGGCTCGTTCGCGAGCGAGGCCTGGAAGGCGCGCGCCGCGCCCTGGAAGCGCGTCTCGATGCCCGCGGGCATCTTGAGGTCGCGCCGGGCCCGGTCGATGACGTCCACCGCGGCGCCGAGCGACACGCCGGGCGCCAGGTTGAAGGAGACGGTCACCGCCGGGAACTGCCCCTGGTGGCTCACCAGGAGCGGGGTGGCCCGCTCCTCGATGGCGGTGAAGGTCGAGAGTGGCACCTGCCCGCCGGTGGCCGAGCGCAGGTAGATCTGCCGGAGCGCGTCCGGACCCTGGCGGAACTCGGGCTTGACCTCGAGCACGACGCGGTACTGGTTGAGCTGGGTGAAGATCGTCGAGATCTGGCGCTGGCCGAAGGCGTTGTAGAGCGCGTCGTCGATCATCTGGGGCGTGATCCCGAGGCGCGAGGCGGTGTTGCGGTCGATGCGGATGGAGGTCTCGAGCCCCTGGTCCTGCTGGTCGCTCGCCACGTCCCGCAGCTCGGGCAGGGCCCGGAGGCGCTCCACCAGGCGCGGGGCCCACGTGTTCAGCTCGTCCACGCTCGGGTTCTCCAGGCTGTACTGGTACTGGGTGCGGCTCACCCGGTCCTCCACCGTGAGGTCCTGCACCGGCTGGAGGTAGAGCATGATGCCGCTCACCTCGGCCAGGCGCGGGCGCAGGCGGTCGATGATCGCGCCCACCGAGGCCCGCCGCTCGTCGAGCGGTTTCAGCGCGATCAGCAGGCGCCCGCTGTTGAGCGTCACGTTGGTGCCGTCGATCCCGATGAACGAGGACAGCGTGTCCACCGCGGGATCGCGCAGGATGGCCTGCGCGAGCGCGCGCTGGCGCTGGGCCATGGCCGGGAAGGAGACGCTCTGGGGCGCCTCCGAGATGCCCAGGATCACCCCGGTGTCCTGGATGGGGAAGAGGCCCTTAGGCACCGCGACGTACAGGAGGAGGGTGAGCCCGAGCGTCGCCACCGCGACCAGCAGGGTCGCGGGCTGGTGCGCGAGCACCACGCGGAGCGTGCGCGCGTAGAGGCCGAGGATCCGGTTGAAGACGGCCTGGGAGGCGCGGGCTACGCGCCCGGGCTTCCGCTCCTCGTGCGACCGCAAGAGTTTCGCGCAGAGCATGGGCGTCAGCGTCAAGGACACCGCGGCCGAGACCAGGATCGCCGCGCTGAGCGTGATCGCGAACTCGCGGAAGAGGCGCCCCACGATGTCGCCCATGAAGAGGAGCGGGATCAGCACCGCGATGAGGGAGACGGTCAGCGAGACGATGGTGAAGGCGATCTGGGCCGAGCCCTTCAGCGCGGCCTCGAGGGGGGCGTCGCCCGCCTCGATGTAGCGGGCGATGTTCTCGATCATGACCACCGCGTCGTCCACCACGAAGCCGGTGGCGATGGTGAGCGCCATCAGGGAGAGGTTGTTCAGGCTGAAGTTCAGCGCATACATGACCGCGAATGTCCCGATGATGGAGACCGGCACCGCGATGGACGGGATGAAGGTGGCGGCGGGGCTGCCCAGGAACAGGAAGATCACCAGGACGACCAGGATCACCGCGAGCATCAGCTCGAGCTGCACGTCGCGCACCGAGGCCCGGATGGTGGTGGTGCGGTCGGTCAGGATCGCGACCTTCACCGAGCCGGGCAGGGTGGTCTGGAGCTGGGGCAGGAGCTGCTTGATGCGGTCCACCACCTGGATGAGGTTCGCGCCGGGCTGGCGCTGGATGTTGACGATCACCGCGGGCTCCACGCCCATCCACGCGGCCTGCCGCAGGTTCTCCGCGTCGTCCACCGTGTCGGCCACGTCGGAGAGGTGCACCGGCGCGCCGTTGCGGTAGGCCACCACGAGGGTCCGGTACTGGTCGCTCGACGTGAGCTGGTCGTTGGCCCCGATGGTGAAGGCCTGGCGGCTGCCGTCGAGACTGCCCTTGGCCTGGTTCACGTTGGCCGCGGACACCGCCGCCCGCACGTCGTCGAGCGTGAGCCCGTTGGCGGCGAGGCGCGCGGGATTGACCTGGACGCGGATCGCCGGCTTCTGGCCGCCGCTCAGGCTGACGAGGCCGACGCCGGGAAGCTGGGAGATCTTCGGCACGAGGCGGGTGTCGGCCAGGTCCTGCACGGTGGTGAGCGGCAGGGAGGCGGAGGTGAGGCCCAGGGTGAGGATCGGCGCATCGGCGGGATTGACCTTGCTGTAGATCGGCGGGTTGGGCAGGTCGCCGGGCAGGAACGAGGTGGCCGCGTTGATCGCGGCCTGCACCTGCTGCTCCGCGACGTCCAGCGCCAGGTTGAGATCGAACTGGAGCGTGATGACCGACGCGGTGCTGGAGCTGGTGGACGTCATCTGCTTGAGCCCGGGCATCTGGCCGAACTGGCGCTCGAGCGGCGCGGTGACCGCGGAGGCCATCACGTCCGGGCTCGCCCCCGGATAGAACGTCTGCACCTGCATGGTCGGGTAGTCCACCTGGGGCAGGGCCGACACCGCGAGCAGGCGATAGGCGACGAGCCCGGCGAGGACGATGGCGATGGTGAGGAGCGAGGTGGCGACCGGCCGGAGGATGAAGACGCGCGACGGGTTCATGGGCCCGCGCGCGCGGCGGGCCGCTCGCGACTGGTGGGCTCCACGCGCGAGCGCTCCTGCACGCGGTCGGCCCCGTCGACGATGAGCGCGTCGCCCGCGGCCACGCCCTCGCGGACCGCGGTGACGCCGCCTTCACTGGGTCCGGGCGTCACTTTGCGCAGCTCGACCGTCTTGTCCGGCTTCACCACGTAGACGAAGGGGCCCTGGGCGCCGCGCTGGATCGCCTCGTTCGGCACCAGCACCGCGCCGCGGAGCGAGTCCACCAGGATGCGCGCGTTGACGAACTGGTTCGGGAACAGCGAGCCGTCGCCATTGACGAAGGACGCCTTGAGCTTGACGGTGCCGGTGCCCGCGTCGATCTGGTTGTCCACCGCCACCAGGATGCCGGTCGCCAGCTTGGTGCGGCCCTCGCGGTCGAAGGCGTCGACCGGGATGGGCCCGCCCGCGCGCTGGCGGGCGAGCACCGGCGGCAGGTTATCCTGGGGAATCGTGAAGACCACCGCGATCGGCTCCACCTGAGCGAGCACGACGAGCCCGCCCGCGTCGTTGGCGTGGATCATGTTGCCGGGATCCACGAGGCGGAGCCCGGCGCGGCCGGTGATGGGGGCATTGATCCGCGTGTAGGTGAGCTGGAGGCGAATGCTGTCGATCTGCCCCTGGTCGGCCTTGATGGACGCCGCGAGCTGGGCGACCGCGGAGGCCTGGGTGTCCATCTGCTGCTGCGGGATGAAGCCGCCCTTGACCAGGGTGCGGTAGCGCTCGAGATCCATGCGGGCGTTGGACAGCGCGGCCTCGTCCTTGGCGAGCTGGGCTTCCGCCTGGGTGAGCTGGGTCTCGAAGGGGCGGGGATCGATCTCGGCGAGGAGGTCGCCCGCCCGCACGATCTGGCCCTCCTGGAACAGCGTCCGCATGAGCTGGCCGTCCACGCGGCTGCGGACCGTGACGATGCTGAGGGGGGTGACCGAGCCGAGCCCGGTCAGGTAGACGCCGAGATCGCCGCTGCGGGCGGCGACGGTCACGACCGGGACCGGGCGGGGCCCGGCCGCGGGGGCCGCGGGCTGGACCCGCTTGGGCCGGGCGACCGCGTAGTATGCGCCGGCGACGAGGAGACCGACCAGGATGAGGCAGATCACCCAGAACCGCCGGGCCCTTCCCGCCATGCCGGGCTCCTCCCTTCGTGGCTTTGCTTGTAGCATATTTCGACGGGCGCCCAGGGTGGATCATTCGCGTCGGGCCGCCCCGAGCGTGCGGGCCACGCGCTCCGGCGTGCCCAGGTCACACCAGGTCGGCGCCGGAATCTCCGCGACGGCCAGCGGGATCGTGGACGACGCGAGGACCGCGCGGGAGAAGTCTGCGGTGGGCGCGAAGAGGTAGGCCTGCCGGAGAGCCCACGCCTCGTACTGCGTGCCCGTGAACAGGTCGAGGTGGGTGAGGCGGTCGTGGAGCAGCGGCAGGCACGCGAGGCCCGCCTCGACGAGGGCGGTCACGGTCGCCGCGAAGACGAAGGTGTTCCAGAGGGCGCCACCGTCCTGCAACCGGCGCGCGAGCTCCGCGGGCGGCTTCTCGTGGAACGCGCGGATGCGATGGACCGGGCCGCGGGCCATCCAGCCCACCGGCTCCCCCGGCTCGATCCAGCCGTAGTCGGGCTGAGGCTCGGTCGGGTGCACGCCCAGCAGCAGGAGCCACTCGGGGTGCTCCCGCACGTACGCGCTCGCGGCAGCGACGTGGGCCATGAAGACCGACTCCTCCACGATGAAGTGGTCGGTCGGGAACACGACGACCACGGCCCCGGAATCCCGGGTCCGGATCCAGTGCGCGGCCAGCAGCACGCCCGCCGCGGTGCCGCGGTCGCAGGGCTGGGCCAGCACCGTGATCGCCGGGTGCCCGGCGAGCTCGGCCGCGACGTGAGCCGCGTGGCTCGCCTGGGTCACCGCGACGGTCTGCGAAGGCGGGATCAGCCGCGCCACCCGATCGAGCGTGGTGCGGAGCAGGGACTTCGAGCCGGTGAGCGCGCAGTACTGCTTCGGCCGCGCCTCCCCGTACAGCTCGCGGGCCAGGGATTGCAGCCGGACGCCTTCTCCGCCGGCGAGCACGACCGCCCAGAGATCGCTTCTCGAATCGAGCATGGCGTGGACCTCCCGCGCGAAGCCGCGACCGCCGCGGCCTCGCGCCTGATGGGTTCGGTGCGCTAACCGGGCAGCTCCACGAAATCGAACGATGTCACGTCGACCCGGTAGAACCGGCTGCTGGGGACCCCGACGTCGAAGTAGGCCCGACCGTGGGCCGGAATGGTCTCGCCGACCGGCGCGACCTCGCTCGCGACGTCCTGCCCGCTGGCGTCGATCTCATGGATGCGCAGCGCGACGTTGACCGCGGAATCGCCGTAGTCGTTGTAGACGTAGCCGGTGATCCGGGTGCGGCCCGCCGCTCCCTGGCCCGCCGTCCACTCGACGTGGAAGAAGTGCTCGGCGAGCGCGCTCTCTTCATCCGGATTGCGGGTCTTGGTCACCGGCGCCGACTCGTCCCAGTCCAGCCCGGTCTCGCTCCAGTCGGCGCGCGCCACGTGCGCGTCGAGTCCCGCCACGCCGAGCGCGGCCACCGCAAAGCTCGCCAGCATCACCGTGAAGATCCGAAGCATGGACAGTCCTCCTCCGTTTGGTTGCTGGGTTGTCCGAGACGACCGGTCGAACCGGGGGACTACGGAGCGGGCGGAGCGCGGGGCGAGGCGGCGGAGGCCCAGAGCCCGAGCGGCATCCGCTCGAGAGTCGGGGTGAGGCGGGCCACCAGCCGGGCGATGAACGGGAGATCGGTCGGGGCGGCGGGCGGCAGGTGCCCGGTCCCCGAGGCGATCAGCGAGACGATGTCGTCCCCATCGGCGTCGTCGTAGATGCCCGGAATCCAGGTGGGATCCGGCGGGCTCGCGTGGGCGAGTCCGGGCAGCGCGACGGGCGCGAGCAGCAGCAGGACGACGAGGAGGCGCTGCATGCTAGGGCCGGGGCGGCAGCATGAGCTGGCGCATCTCCTCGCGGAGCTGGGTCATGCGTTCCTTGGTCTGGGCCGCCCGGGCGAGCTGCTCGGGCGTGAGCACGGCGCGGACCTCGAGCGCGGCCTGCGCGCCGTCCTGTGCGAGCTGGTCGCGGAGCTGACCGATGCGGCCGAGCTGCGGCTGCAGGTCGGCGGGCTGGAGCGGGCCGGGAGCCAGCAGCTTCGCGCCCAGCTCCTGCTGGGCCTGGCGGAGCTGCTCGATGAGCGGGCGCGTGGTCGCGCGATGCGTGGACAGGATCCCGCGCACCTTCGCCTGCTGCTCCGGGCTGAGGTTGGCCGCGCGGATCATCAGCCACAGCTCGCCGTCCGCGCGGCCCATGGCCTCCCGCATTCCTCCGAACGGGGCGCCGGGGCCGGGCGGGGGGGACTGGGCGAGGGCTGCGGTCGCGGTCGAGGCGACCAGGAGCGCGGCGGCGATCGTTCGCATCGTCAGGGCGTTCCTCATGGCTCTCCTCCGGTCAGCGCGTGGTCCAGCTCCTGCGCCATCACCTCGAGACTCACGTGCGGATCTTCCGCGGCCGCGACCGGTGGATCGCCGCTCACCGAGAACAGCGCGGCAGAGACGTCCGCGAGGATCGCAGCCACCTCGTGCGGCTGCATGGTCGGCGGCCCCGGCGTCACCGCGCGCCACACCGTGACCTCGACCCAGATCAGCAGCGCGGCCGCGACGGCGGCGAGGGCGACGGTGACGGGCATCCAGCGCCGCCGCCTCACGGGGGCCGGGCGCGTCCGGGTCCGCCAGGTCGCGCTCCAGCGCGTCGTCGGAGAGGCAGCGGCTCACCGGGCGTCTCCCAGGCGCCGGCGCAGCGCGCGCATCGCGCGGAAGAGATGGCGCTTGACGCTGCCCGGGCTCAGCCCGAGGGCCGCGGCCACCGCGAGCGTGGGCTGCTCCTCGATGTGGCGGAGCGCGAAGACCTCCTGCTGGCGCCGCGGCAGCGTGCGGAAGGCGATCCAGATCCGCCGCCGCGTGTCCTCGCTGATCGCGACGTCGCTGGGCGCCGGGGTCAGCGCCACCAGGGGCACCTCGTCGAGGCGGGCGCCGCGGAGACGGAACCGCATCCAGCCGCCGGCCCGCCGCCGGTCGCGGCAGCCGTTGACCGCGACCCGGGTGAGCCAGGCACCCCAGTTCGCCGGCACCCGCCCGAGCCGCTCGGCTTCGTGCGCCTTCAGAAAGACTTCCTGCACCACGTCATCGGCCTCCTGCTGGTCGCCCAGGAGGAGGCGACACAGCCGTTGCAGCCGCCCGTAGTGGGCGGTGACCGGCAGATCCTCTCGGGGTGCGGGCTCCACGTCCCTCTGACGGGCGGCCCGTCCCCTCCTATCAGTCCTGACGAACGAATTCGTCCGGGCGTTGACATCCGGGGGCGGTCAACCGGGGCCGGCGCTCGTTCGTCAGTCACCACGTGGCGAGCATCTCGCGACGGCCGGCATGAACGTCTGGGCCAGCGCTCGGATCGCCGTGCGCGCGCTCCGGGTCAACCTGCTGCGGAGCGCGCTCACCATGCTGGGCATCGTCATCGGCGTGGGCGCGGTGATCACCATGGTGGCGGTGGGCACGGGGGCGCAGGCGCGGGTGGCCGAGCAGATCCAGAGCCTGGGCTCCAATATGATCATCGTGCTCTCGGGCTCGGCGGTCTCGGGCGGCGTGCGCATGGGCTCGGGCAGCCAGCTCACGATCACCGAGGACGACGCCTGGGCCATCCAGCGCGAGGTGCGGACCGTCGCGGCGGCGGCGCCCACCTCGCGCGGCGGCGCCCAGATCGTCTACGGCAACCTCAACTGGGCCACGAGCGTGCAGGGCGTCACCGGGGAGTTCTTCATGGCCCGCGAGTGGGACGTGACGGACGGCCGCCTCTTCAGCCAGGACGAGGTGGAGGGCGCCGCCAAGGTGGCGCTCATCGGCCAGACCGTCGTGGGCAATCTCTTCGGTGACGGCGATCCGCTCGGCCAGGTCATCCGGATCAAGAACGTCCCCTTCGGCGTGATCGGGGTGCTCGAGCGTAAGGGCCAGACCACCTTCGGCCAGGACCAGGACGACACGGTGCTGATCCCGCTCAGCACCGCCAAGAAGAAGGTGCTGGGCAGCAGCCAGGCCAACGCGCGGGCGGTGGGCTCCATCGCGGTCAAGGTGCGGGAGGCGCGCGCCATGCAGGACGCCGAGCAGGAGATCCGCAGCCTGCTCCGTCAGCGGCATCGCCTGCAGGCCTTCCAGGACGACGACTTCTGGATCCGGAACCTCACCGAGGTGCTGCAGTCGCAGGAGGCCTCCTCCCGGGTGCTCACCTGGCTGTTGGCCGCCATCGCCTCGGTGTCGCTGCCGGTGGGCGGCATCGGCATCATGAACATCATGCTGGTGTCGGTGACCGAGAGGACCCGCGAGATCGGACTCCGGATGGCGGTGGGCGCCCGCGGGCGCGACATCCTGGTGCAGTTCCTGGTCGAGGCGGTGACCCTGTCGCTCATCGGCGGCGTCATCGGCATCGCCCTCGGCCTGGGCGGCTCCTACGCCATCGCCTACTTCGCGCAGTGGCGTACCCTGGTCAGCCCGGAGGCGGTGGCCTTGGCGTTCGTCTTTTCGGCCGCCGTCGGCGTCTTTTTCGGCTTCTACCCGGCCCGGCAGGCCTCCCGCCTCAACCCCATCGACGCCCTGCGGTATGAGTGACGGAACGGACCTATTAAAACCGCGCCATGTATGCTAAATTGGCCTTCCTGGCCATGATGTGTGTGGTCGGAAAAGTCGAGGTCGGGGCGTGGCGAGTAAGGGCATCCAGGACCTGGTCGGACAGGTGATGATCGACAAGGAGTTCCTCGCCGAGCTCGTGCGCGAGCCGGCGCGGGTGCTGGCCACCTTCGACCTGACCCCGGACGAGCGGGCCGCCATCATGCAGGCCCTGGGCAGCACGGCCAATGTCTCGGACCGGGATCGGGCGCGGGCGCTGCAGAACGTCATGCTCAAGCGCTGGGCCACCTGATGGGACGGAGCTGAGTGGCCAGCCTCCCCGAGATCGGCTTCCTGCGCCGGGTCCTGTACTTCAAGGACGTCGAAGAGGCGGTCCTCCTCGCCCTCTGGCCCAGCTTCCGCGAGCGGCGACTCAAGAAGGGCGACGTGCTGTTCCGCGCGGGGGATCCGGGCGAGGAGCTGTACCTGATCAGGGACGGCAGCATCGTGGTCTCCAAGCCGGTCACCGGCCGGGTGGAGCAGGTGCTCTCGCGGCTCGCCTCCGGCGAGGTGTTCGGCGAGATGAGCGTCTTCGGCGATGAGCGGCGCCGCTCGGCCACCTGCCAGGCCGAGATCGACACCATGCTCTATAGCCTCGACCGCGACAGCCTCAACCGCTTCGTGGCGGGCAGCCCGCTCGCCGCGGCCAAGTTCTTCCAGCAGATGGCGCAGGTCGCCTTCCAGCGGCTGCGCGACTCCTCCGACCTGGTGGCCGAAGTCACCCGCTGGGGGCTGGAGGCGACGGGCCTCGACATCGAGCACAAGTAGCGAGCCGGGACCTCGATCGTGAGCGAGGCCGGCGACAAGACCGCGGAAGGCAGGCCGAAGCGCACGCGCATCGAGCTGCTGGTCCGCGAGCAGGACGGCGACGGCTTCGCGACGCAGGAGATCTCCAGCGCGGTCGCCTACCTCCACAGCCGGCCCCAGCGCATCCCCGACGCGGATTGGGAGATGGCGCGGCTGCCCTACGCGCGCCAGGGCGTCGTCACCTACGCGCTGAAGAACCGCCGCACCGAGCAGATCATCCAGATCACCGAGACCGAGAAGTTCCTGTGGGCGCAGATGGACGGCCGCGCCTCGCTCCAGGAAATCGCGACCTCGTACCTGCTCAACTACGGCTCCTTCGATTTCGAGATCATCCCGACCCTGATCGTCAAGCTGCTGCGGGCCGACCTGCTGACGATGCGGCCGGTCTCGCGCCTGCGCGCGGTGCTGGCCCGCAACCGGCGCAACCCGGCGGCCCGAGCGATGGAAGGCACGCTCCACGCGCTCGAGCGCCTGACCGTGACGAGCCGCCGCTCGCACCAGTTCTTCGAGCGCATGTACCGCTACGGCGGCTTCCTGCTCTTCACCCCGTGGGCCATCGCCGCGCTCGTGCTCATGGTGGGGCTCGGCGTCCACAGCGGGATCAAGATCTGGAACAACCTGGGCGAGGTGACGCACGGGCTGGCCAGCCACCCGATCGTCGCCATCCTGCTCGTGAAGATCGTGTTCTGGCTCACCGTGATCAACCACCAGATCATCCACGCGCTGGCCTGCATCCACTACAAGCGGCGCGTGCGCGAGTTCGGCTTCACGATCCTGCACGGCTTCATTCCGACCTTCTACGCCGACGTGACCGACATCTTCATGGCCAGCCGCCGGGCCCGGGTCGTCAACGCGATGGCGGGGCCGCTCTTCCATCTCTTCCTGGGCGGTTTCTGCTTCTGGATCGCCACCCTGCTCCAGCCCGGCCTCATGCAGGGCTTCATCGCGGCCTCCGCGATCCTCCAGATCCAGTCGTTCTTCATCAGCCTCTACCCGTTCTGCTTCCTGGAGATGGACGGCTACCACATCCTGGTCGAGATGGTCGGCGTGCCCACGCTGAACCGCGACTCGGTGCGCTTCGTGCGCGAGTCGCTCTGGCGGCGCATCCGCACCGCCACCCGCCTCACCCGCCAGGAGACGATCTGCCTCGCCTACTTCGTGCTCTCCCTCGTCTCCATCGCGGGCTTCGTGTTCCTGAACGTCTGGCTGCTCTCGAGCGCCGGCAAGTCCTAGAAGCGAGCTGCGCCCAGCGTACGCGCTGCTCGCGGGGCGTCCGCGGCCTGGGGGAGTGCGGGGGCCATGTCTGGGCCCCCGCATTAGATAGAGAAGCTTCCGGTGTAAGCCCAAGCGCGCGGTGCGAACGGTTGTCCGCGGCCTGGGGGAGTGCGGGGGCCATTTCTGGGCTCCCGCATTAGATAGAGAAGCTTCCCGTGTAAGCCCAAGCGCGCGGTGCGAACGGTTGTCCGCCCGCTACCCGCCGCCGCGAATGACCAGGGCAACCAGGCGGCCCACGGAGTCGCCCAACGCCTCCGGTAGCTCGTGCGGCGCGTCTTCGAGCACGCGGCGCTGCTCGTCCTCGCTGAGCGCCTCGAGACGGGCCTGGGCCCGCTGGCGCACTTCGGGCCCCAGCAGGCGCGCGACCTCGAGCACGAAGCGCAGCGCCTGCTCGGCGCGCTCCTGCGGGGACGCGGCGCCCGCCCGCGCCGCCGCGCCCGCCTCGCGCAGCCGCCGGCTCAGGCGCACCCGCTGGCCGTGCACGCGGAGGAGATCGCCGGGCACCGGCCCCCATTCGAGGTCGAGGTCGTCAGTCACCGCGGCGATGGCGGGCGCCAGCGCGGGCGCGCTCTCGCGCGCGATCAGCTCGCCGAGCGCGCCCCGCCAGATCGGGGGCAGCGGCGCCGGGGCCGCCGCGTCCGCGGCCGGCTCGGGCGACTCGAGGATCTCGCCGGCGCGATCCAGCACCAGCCGGTCCTCCAGCGGCCCGCCCAGGGTCCACAGCGAGCAGATGACGCGGTCGCCGTCGCTCCGGACCACGCGGGGCTCGCGCCGCCGGATGTCCTGCCAGTCTGTGCGGTAGAATGCGGCGCCGTCGAGCGTGACCTTCTCGATCTCGTGGCGGAGCTGCACGACCACGCCGGGCCGCACGTGCTGTGCCTCGAACGGAGCGGGATGCCAGTCGAGCGCGGCGTCGGCCAGGAAGCGTTCGAGCGGGAGGCCCTCGGCTGCCGCGTAGCGAAAGCACTCGAGCAGGGCGGTGAAGAGCTGTTCGGTGGGGTAGGGCCCGCGATAGCGCACGGTGGCCACCCCGTGGTCCTTCATGAGTCCCGCGATCAGGTTGAGCAGGGTGGTGCCGCCGCCCGGCGGGAGCCGGCGCGGCTCGAAGAGCGGTGGGATGAAGTCGGGGCGCGCGTAGTCGAGCGACTGGAAGAGCGTCAGGGCCTCGCGCGTCCGCCAGGGCGCGTCGGGCTCCATCAGCCAGACCCGGTCCGAGGCGCCCCACGCGGGGTGCGGCCCCGCGCCCGGCTCGATGCCGAGCCAGCGGCCGTCCGGCAGGAGGCACTTGGCCCACGCGAGGCCCCCGTCGTCGCGCCAGCGGCACGCGGCGATCAGGTGCCCGCGGCGATCGAACTGGAGCAGCCGGCGCCGCACGCGGCCCGGCGCGTAGACGACCAGCGAGCCCGCGCGGCCCACCGCCACCGGCGGGTCGGGATCGTCGAGCGCGGCGACGAGCCGCTCGACCGCGTCGGGGTCGAGCGCGACGACGTCGGGGCGCGCGAGCCAGGCGCACAGGCGGGGCAGCACGGCGCGGTCCAAGATGGCGGATACTCTATCACCGTCGCGCGCCGCGGTTGCCGGACCGCGCACCTGCGGATACAATGCGGCGCGTGAAGGTCTGGCCGATCGTGATGGGGATCACGCTGTCGCTTGGCGCGTGCGCGCCGATCGTGGTGCCCATCCAGCTCCAGCCGTTTCCGGACGTGCCGGTGCCCGCCGAGTGGACTCCGTACTCCGACGACTGGGTCATCATCCGAACCCACAAGGTCACGGCAGCCCGCCTCATCTACTTCACGCAGACCGACGTGGAGGTGACGCTGGCCACCGCGCGGCGCCTGCTGGCCAACGCGGGCTGGCAGGAGACCCGGAGCGAGCGCTTCGTCAACGCGGAGAAGTTCCCCGGGATCTGGGCCGAGTTCCTCAAGGGTGACGACCTCTGCCGGGTGACCGTCATCGAGGGCTCGGGCGCCACCCACGTGGACTACACCCTCGCCCGCGTGAACGCGGGCGCCTGATGGCCACCCCCGACCTCGGCTGGATTCCGGCCGGCGAGCTGGCCGCGCTCATCCGCACCAAGAAGGTCTCCCCCGTCGAGGTGGTGGACGCGAGGAGGCGCGCGACGCCGCGGTGGCCGCCGAGGTCGCGGTGATGACCGGCGAGACGCTCGGCCCGCTGCACGGCGTGCCGGTGTCGATCAAGGACCTGCTCTTCACGCGGCGCGTGCCCACCACCGGCGGCTCACGGCTCTTCACGGATCACGTGCCCGAGGAGGACGCGGTCTGCGTGGAGCGCTTGAAGGGCGCGGGCGCCATCATCATCGGCAAGACCACGACGCCGGAATTCGGGCACAAGGCGGTGACGGAGAGCCCGCTCTTCGGGATCACGCGCAATCCCTGGAACCCGGCGCTCACGCCGGGCGGCTCGAGCGGCGGCGCGGGGGCGGCGGTGGCCGCGGGCCTCGGGCCCCTCGCGGTGGGGACCGACGGCGGCGGCTCCATCCGGATCCCCGCGTCGTTCTGCGGGATCTACGGGCTCAAGCCGTCCTTCGGCCGCGTGCCGCAGAATCCCGGCTTTCCGGGCTGGGAGACGCTCTCCCACACCGGGCCGATGACCCGGACCGTCCGCGACGCGGCCCTCATGCTGGAGGCGATCGCGGGGCCGGACGATCGCGATCGCCACTCGCTGCCCGCCGCCGCGCACTCGTTCCTGGCCGCGTGCGAGGGCGGCATCGCGGGGCTCAGCGTGGCCTGGTCGCCCGATCTCGGCTACGCGCGCGTGGACCCGGAGATAGCCGATCTGTGCGCGGCGGCGGCCGAGCGTTTCGAGAGCTTCGGCGGGCACGTGGAAGTCGTGTCGCCCTCCTGGGAGGATCCGGAGGAGACCTTCCGCGTCACCGTCGGCGCCGAGACGTGGAGCGCGTGGGGCGACCGGCTCGAGACCGACGGCGAGAAGATGGACCGCTCGCTCCGGGCCCTGCTGCGCTTCGGCGCCGGGGTCACCGCCGCGCAGTATCTCCAGGCGATGCGACGCCGCCAGGAGCTCTGGACGGAGGTGCAGCGGTTCCTGGCGCGCTTCGATCTGCTGATCACGCCCACGGTGGCGGTGCCCGCGTTCGAGGTCGGCAAGCCCGGGCTCAACGAGGTCAACGGCCAGCCGTCCTCGCCGCTCGGCTGGACGCCGTTCTGCTTCCCGTTCAACCTCACCGGCCAGCCCGCCGCCACCGTCCCGGTCGGCTTCACGAGCGCGGGGCTGCCGGTGGGGCTGCAGATCGTCGGGCGCCGCCACGCCGACCACACCGTGCTGGCCGCCTCCGCCGCCTTCGAGGCCGCGCAGCCCTGGGCGGACCGCCGGCCGCCGGTCGACTGATTGCGTCGTGCACTTCGCCCTCGTCTGCCTGGGCGGCGCGATGGGGACGGGGGCCCGCTACCTCCTGGGCGGCCTCGCCATGCGCTGGCTCGGCGTCGAGTTCCCCTACGGCACCCTGCTCGTCAACGTGATCGGGTCATTCCTCATCGGTCTCGTCCAGGAGCTGGCCCTGGGTGCGGCGGTGGTGCCGGAGAACGTGCGGGTGGTGCTGGCGGTCGGTCTCCTGGGCGGCTTCACCACCTACTCGGCCTTCGCCTACGAATCGCTACGGCTCGCCGCGGCCGGCTCGTGGGGATCGGCGGTGCTCTACGTCTCGCTCACCACCGTGCTCTGCTTCGCGGCCTGCCTGCTCGGCATCGGGGCCGCCCGCCTCGTGGCCGGCTAGGGCTTCCGGGTTATTTCTTCCTGCCGCTTCTCGGCTTCCATGACGCGGGCCCGATGCTCGCGGAGCGCCTGATCGTAGCGGCGCAGCATCGCGTCACGCTCGGCGTGGAACTGCAGCCGCTCCACCAGCATGCCGCCGAGGAATGCCACCGCCATCGCCACGACGAGGATCAGGGCCTGGAAGACCCGACGGGCTTGGGCGGGATCGCGCGTCATGGGCGGTATGATAGCAAAGGCCCGGTGCGCGAGAGATCGCCGGAGGCGCGCTGGATCCTGGGGTGAGAATGACAGGAGGCTCGATGATGCGGAGACTCGCGCGAAGCGTGAGCACGGTGGTACTGGCGGCGCTACTGATCTGCCTGGGCGCGGGCGCGGCGCGCGCCCAGGTGTCGACGCGATCGGTCGACCGCGATCTGCGCGTCGAGTGGACCGACTCGGAGGATCGCCGCGGCCGTCCGGTGGTAAGCGGCTACGTTTACAACCAGCGGGCGGGCAGCTACGCGGTGAGCGTGCAGCTGCGCGTGGAAGCGCTCGACGGCTCGGGCCAGGTGGCCGGCTCGACTATCGGGTACGTCCTGGGCGAGGTGCCGCCGTCGAACCGCTCCTATTTCGAGATCAAGGCTCCCGCGAAGGCGGCGAGCTACCGGGTCACGATCGAGTCGTTCGCCTGGCGGGCCTACGGAGCCGGGGGAGGATAGGGGACCCATGACGACACGTCGGCTATTCCCACTGGCTCTCTGCCCGCTGGCTCTGTGTCTGGTGCTGGGGGGTGTGCCGGCGGGCGCGCCCGCCGCGCCCGCGCCGGAGGACCCGTACCTGGCGGGCTACGCGGGCGCGGTGCTCGAGCGCGAGTTCAAGCTCGACCGCCGCGTGGTGACGGTGCAGAACGGCGTGCTGATGCTCGACGGCGCCCAGCTCAAGGGGGCCGACCGCGCCGCGGTCGTGACCACGCTGTCGAACCTGCCGGGCGTGGTCCGCGTGGAGGTGCGGGAGGCCGCCGCCCGGGCGCCCGCGGTCGCGCCCGGGGCGGCGCCGGCCGCGGTGTCGACCCTGCCCACCGGGCTGCTGCCGGCCGGACACCTCTTCCAGCCGCTGCTGGCGGATCCGCGCTGGCCGCATTTCTCGGCGGCGTATCGCTACTACCTGGACAACCGGGATCTGGCGCACGTGGGCGCGGTGAGCTTCGGCGAGACGATCCCGCTCTTCCGGGGCAACGCCTTCGCGGACAGCCAGTGGGAGGCGGGCATCCAGGCCGGCGTCTTCGCGCTGTTCCAGATGGACGCGCCGTCGAAGGATCTGCTCAACGCCGACTACTTTGCCTCGCTGTTCGGCACCTGGCGCCGCGGCCCGTTCTCCGCGCTCGGGCGCATCTTTCACCAGAGCTCCCACCTGGGGGACGAGCTGCTGGTCCGCACGCGCCTCGAGCGGATCAACCTCACCTACGAGAGCGTGGATCTCAAGCTCTCCTATGATCTGCCGTGGGGCCTCCGGGTCTACGGCGGGGGCGGGTACCTGTTCGACCAGGAGCCCGAGAGCCTCAAGCCGTGGGCCGCGCAGGGAGGCGTGGAGTTCCGCAGCCCGTGGACGCTCGCGGCCGGCCACATCCGGCCGGTGGCCGCCGTCGACCTGCAGACCCGCGAGGAGAACAAGTGGAACCTGGATGTGTCGGTGCGCGGGGGTATCCAGCTCGAGAACGTGCGGGTGCTCGAGCGGAATCTCCAGCTGCTCGTCGAGTACTTCCATGGGAACTCGCCGGATGGGCAGTTCTACAAGCGTCGCGTCGACTACCTCGGGTTGGGCGCTCACTTCCACTTCTAGCTTTTCGCGCGGGCGGCGGGGCGGGCGGGGGCCGGCCGGTGGTTCGGTCTACGACCGGGTAGAGTCTCCTTCTTAATCTTAATTGCGTTGTGTTTTGAGGCTCCTGCTGCTGAACCCCGCCTGCTTCTGAATCTTGCTATCTGGTCAGGGCGGTGATGAGGTTTCG
>WNFG01002233.1_pt1 | contig 17518 bp, 14 predicted proteins | sample 5400431 | NCBI WGS metagenome assembly WNFG01 (sample SAMN13153346, study PRJNA577476) | soil metagenome | isolation source: 120 cm saprolite under Douglas fir tree site 2 hole 3 replicate 2 | place: USA:California | collected 2015-04-18 | reverse complement strand
GGATCTTCGGAAACGAGCATGGACGATTGCCGCCCGCCGTAGGAATGGCCGCCGAGAAATACGGGCCCGGGTTGCCTTTCTTTCATCAGCAACACTGCCCGGCGCAGACCTTCGCGGTCCCGCGCGGCACTGCCGGGCGAAGGTGGCCCGTGCGGACGCTCGGAACGGAATGGCAAATCGAAACGAAGCACGGAGAAACCAGAGGCGGCGAGCGCTTCGGACATTTCGATTAAGAGCTTCGACTGGCAGTTGGCCCCGGCACCGTGCGTGAGGACGATGGCCTTGCCGCCTGGCCGGGAAGACAGATGCAAAAACCCTCGAACGGGAGGGTCGGCCGCGAGGTCATGAAAGGGCGTAAACATCTCAGGAATGGTGGAAGCGAGGGGAGTCGGAATTCCGAGCCCCACTGATTCCACGCAACTCACTGATTCTACTAAACGCTAGAAACGCAGAAAACCGCAAAATTGCTGCCAAGTGGAACGTATCTGGACCTCGGCTTTTTCATCTTTTCAGCCCCTGCGAAAAGAGACGAGCGGCGCGCCACGCGGTGATCGGAGACTCCCGAACCTCTGTTTGAGTGGAGTTCTGACAACACTCCCGTGCTCATGGCCCGCGAGGTTATGGAGTTTTCAATCAGAAATATCTTCTTCGAAAGGCCTCGTGCCGCTCCAGCGCGAGATTCATGAGTTCGGCGAACTGGGTCTCGCCATGGAGTGAGACGAGGAGCGGGTCGCGGATAAAGCAATCGTGGCAATAAAAGTTATGATCGATCGCTTCGAAGCGTTGAGATTACGGTAGAAACGGACGAAATCCTTTTCGCCGCGGGAAGGTCGCGGCCGGCACGCACGATGGATACACCTGAAGCATTGTTCCTCATTTGCATGGATTCACTCGCTGAACTAAGAGCAGGCTGGAGCAGATGAGACTCTGATTGCAGGAACAGCTGGTGGAGGCGGAGAGAGTCGGAGTAATCAGGGTTGTTGAAAACGCGTAAGTTATTGTTTTTTTCGCAAAATCGCGGACGGAATACGAGACAAGGAGAGAACCTCGTGCACAGCGCCGCGAACAATGGCTTCTCGCGGCATGCCGAATACCACGCAGCTAGCTTCGTCCTGTGCGATTGTGAACGCATTGGCCTTTTTCATTTCGAGGAGACCGTCCGCGCCATCGTCGCCCATACCCGTCATCAAAATGCCCACCGCGCTAGCACCGGCAGCTTGGGCCACGGATCGAAACAGCACATTGACACTGGGGCGATGGCGCGACACAAGGGAGCCATCGCGCACCTCGAGGAAATAGCCCGGACCGAGGCGGCGGACAAGCGTATGCCGGTTTCCGGGAGCAATGTAAGCCCGACCGGGAAGCACTTTGTCGCCATCGGCCGCTTCTGTTATTTCGATACGACAAATGCCATTGAGCCGTTTCGCGAAGGCTGCCGTAAAGCCCTCGGGCATGTGTTGGACCGCGACAATCCCAGGGCAATCCTGGGGCATCTGTTCGAAAACCTGGAGGAGGGCTTCCGTGCCTCCCGTGGAGGCCCCGATGGCGACAATCTTTTCGCGGTGCTGCGGGCACACAGGCAGGACAGCGGGAGGAATCACGACATCGGCAGAGTGATAGCTCGAGGAATCTTTGCGGAGCCTACGAAATTTGCTCACGCGGGCCGTCGCTGCCGCTCGCACGGCATCTTCGAGCAGAACGGCGGACTCTTCCAGGAAGCCGCGGACGCCGATCTTTGGTTTGGTGATGATATCAACCGCACCGATTTCCAAGGCGCGGATGGCTGCTTCGGTCCTTGGGCCGGTCAATCCGGAGCAAACCACGACAGGCATTGGATTCTGGGACATAAGCTTCTCTAGAAAAGTCAGGCCATCCATTCGAGGCATTTCCAGATCTAGAAGAATGACGTCGGGGGGAAATTTCTTCATTTTGTCCATGGCGATGAGGGGATCAGCCGCCACATGGACACAGAATCCGCGCTTCTCGGAAAGCACGGACGCCAGGGCCTGGCGCACGATTGCCGAGTCATCCACCACGAGAACATTTAGAAGGTCGGAGTTACCCGGCGCGGGGGCGGAGAGAATCTCCGCGAAATCTTGGTGCTTACTAGAGCTCACGTTTCTCCTATTTCGTGAAACCCGTGTCGTACGTGTGCCGGGGCTTCAAGTCAAAATACTCAGTCACGAACGGCATTCTCGCGGCGTTGGAGAATGCAGAGGGCGCCGCCGCGTGCCATCGAGGTCTTGGGCGACGGGAAGACCTTTGGTGTGACCAACTGTAGTTTGTCCGCGACACCGTGAAGGCTTTCCGCATGGCCCAGGAACAGGTATCCGTTGGGGGCCAAGTATTTTCCAAGGGAGTCGACTACCTTTATTTTTGTTTCCCACTGAAAATAGATGAGTACGTTGCGGCAGAAAATCAGGTCAAACGGGCCGGTGACCGCATAGGGCTGTTGGGTGAGATTGAGCCGCTGAAACCGGACGACCTGCCGGAGTTCGTCCACCGCCTTGATTTTGCCTTTGTCCGGCCCAAAGCCCTTCAAGAGGAACCTTCGTTGATACTCAAATGGCACGCCGGAGATTTTCTCGGCGGGCCAGATGCCAGCTGAAGCGCGGGCCAGCACTTTGGTTGAGAGGTCCGTTCCGAGAACTTCGATCTTCCAATCAGCGGCTGGCGGGAAATAGGTAAGCAGCGACATTGCCAGCGAATAGACTTCTTCGCCGGTGGAACACGCAGCGCTCCAGATTCGCAGCGTTCTGCCGCGTTTTCCGGTATCCGCGGCCGCCACCCATTCGGGGAAAACGCCGCCTCGCAGACAATCAAAGGCCGCCGGCTCGCGGAAGAAATGCGTTTCGTTCGTGCAAATGCAGTCGAGCATGAGCACCATTTCCTGAGGATCGGTTTTGACCCGCCGGTAGTAGGAGGAGAAGGAGTTCAATTCCAGGGCGCGTAGTCTCTTCCACAAACGGCTTACCAACATGGCGCGGTTCTTCGCGCCCAGGTGGATTCCGGATTCGCGGAGGACGAGGGCCTGGAAAAGATGAAACTCCTCCGCCGCGAGATCCGGAATCGGTTTGGGCCACATTAGCGGCGAATGGACTGGGATTTCTCCGGAGGCCATTACGCTTCCAGTTGCTCGCCGGAGTTACCTTCAACATCGTTTCGCGCGTCCAAAGTCGCGGCCTGAAGAGTGGAAACGGTCAACAGCTCGGTATTGCTCAAGACGTTGTTGACGTTCAAGATGAGGGCAAATTTCTTGCCGAGTTTGCCCATCCCGAAGAGATATTCCAAGCGCACGCGAGTGCCGAATGCGGGAGGTTCTTCGATATCTTCGGGAGCGAGATCGATGACCTGGTTGACGGCATCCGCGATCACGCCCATCACGGTGCGCTCGGAGTCCTGCTCGACTTCGACGATGACGATGCAGGTCGTCTTGGTTACTGGGCGCTCCCCGAGTCCGAAACGCACGGTGAGATCGACAATGGGAACGACATTGCCGCGCAGGTTGATGACGCCACGAATCCACTCTGGCACTTTGGGCACCTTGGTGACCGCGGTGTACTCGATGATTTCCTTTACGCGCTGAATGTTGATCCCGTATTCCTCATCCGCGAGGAAAAAGGTCAAGTATTGCTGTTGGACCGCTTCTTCTTTTTCTTTGATTTCCATGAGATTTCTCCGCGGCTTAGATCCGGGCAAATGACTCGGCGTAATCGCCGTTCGGCTTTCCCGCGTGCCTGGAGGAGCCCTGGTTATCGTGGTTGTCGGCGTCCTCGGGATGGAGCTTGTCGGCCTTGTGTTTCTTGGCGGCCCGGTGATCGCCAACGGAGCTGACGCGGAAGAAACTGATCATGTCTTGCAAGGCTTCGGCTTGAGACGCGAGCTCTTCCGCGGTGCTGGAGAGTTGCTCCGCACCGGCGGCGTTGCGCTGCGTGACCAGCCCAACCTGGCTGATGGCTCCGTTGATCTGGCTCACGCCAGCGGCTTGCTCTCTGGACGTTGCGGCCACTTCCTGCACTAGGTCAGCGGTCTTCTGAATCGCCGGGACCAGTTCGGTCAACAAGCCACCTGAACGTTCCGCGACCTGCACGTTGGCAGCGGCCAACCCGCCGATCTCCTGTGCGGCAGTGCGGCAACGCTCCGCGAGATTGCGCACTTCGCCTGCGACTACGGCGAATCCGCGGCCATGTTCGCCGGCACGGGCCGCCTCGATCGCGGCGTTCAGGGCCAGCATGTTGGTCTGATAGGCAATTTCTTCGATGACGGCGATTTTTTCCGCGATCGATTTCATTGCGGAAACAGATTCCTGGACGGCTTGGCCGCTCTGACCGGCGTCCTGAGCGCCCTTGCGCGCCATCTGCTCCATCTTGCGGCTGTTTTCGGCGTTCTGCGTAATGGAAGCGCTCATCTGCTCCATGCTGCTGGTCACCTGTTCGACAGCGGCTGCCTGTTCACTGGTGCCCTGAGAGACGATACTGGCGGAGGAAGCTACCTGGGCGGCAGCGGTGCTCACCGATCCGGCGCCCATGCGCACTTCGCCAATCATTTCGTTGAGCTTGCCAGTCATCTTGGCCATGGCCCCCAGCAGACGGCCGACCTCATCTCCGCGGTTCGCGTTGATGGTCTTGGTCAAATCTCCGGCGCTGATGTTCTCGACGACGTCCAACACCTCCTGGATGGGCTTGGTGATACCACGAGAAATTACGAGAGTGACGACAACGCTGACGAATATGGACGCGAGCGAGAAAATCACGAGCGTGGTGGTGGTGGTCCTGGCGATCTCAGTTACCGCGGGGACCAGCACTTCCGCATGATGATTCGTCAACTCGGTCGCCAGATCCTCCAACCGGTGAATCGAATCTTTGTACTCATTGATCTTGGCGTTGCACTCCTGCGGCGTGTGGAGCTTGCCCTCTTGAATCATGCTGAGGACTTTGGTGTAGCCACTCTCATAGACGTCCAGATCCTCCCGCATGGAGCGAAGACTGGCTTTGTCGTCCGGCGAAAGTTGGAATTTTTCAAGTTCGTTGAAGACTTCGCGGAGCTTCTGCCGCTGCGCATCCCACTTGGCAGCGTACTGAGTTCTGATCTGAGACTCCTCGATGTTGAGGAACGTATCCTTTTCGAACCGACGCAACTCCAGCGTGGTCGCCTTGGCGCGCGCGGCAAGGGTCACGACCTTGGCGTCGCCCTCCAAGACCTTCAGCGTTTCACGCGTGATAGCCTCGATTCCCCAATAGCCGCTAAGTCCCATGGAAATGAGGAGTACTACGATCAGGCCGAAACCGATCGCTAACCGCTTTCCAATCGACGTATTCTTCAACATGAAACTCTCCTTCGAACAATATTCCGAGTACGGCTCCAAGCCGACTCGCTTTTTCGACCAATGGCCCTACTGCGAAACCGCTTCCGCGCTCCGATGGATTGCTTCGGCACACAGGGCAGGTACGTCGAGAATCAGCGCGACGCGCCCATTGCCGAGGATCGTTGACCCGGAAACACCGCGAATTCCTTGAAACAGCCGTCCCAGCGGCTTGATCACCGCTTGCTGCTCGCCCAACAATTCATCGGCGGCGAGGCCGGCGCGGCCGCCGTGATACTCAACCACAATGATTTTTTCGCGAGCCGGAGTGACGCCGCCACATTCGAACAGATCGCGAAGCCGCACGTAAGGTAAAGCTTCGCCTCGGAGATTGATGACACCGCCTTCGTCGGAACTGTGCTTCTCCGCAGGCAGCTCGAGGCATTCCTGCACGGAACTGAGAGGGATTACGTAGGTTTCCGTGCCCACTTTCACAGCGAACCCGTCAATGATGGCAAGTGTGAGCGGCAGGCGGATGGTAAACGTCGTCCCCTGGCCTTTGCGGCTTGCGACCTGAATTGCGCCGCTAAGCGCGTTCACGTTTCGACGCACCACATCCAAACCGACGCCGCGGCCGGAGAGTTCAGACACTTTGTCGGCCGTCGAAAATCCTGGCTGAAAGATGAGGTTGTGAATCTCGGCTTCGGTCAGACGGGCTGCGTCTGGAATTGTTCCTTGCGCCCGTGTATGCGAGAGAATGCGCTCATGATCGAGGCCTGCCCCATCGTCGGAGATCTGCACGACGATATTCCCGGAATCATGGAAAGCCTGCAGGACGATTTTACCGCAGGGGTCCTTTCCCAAAGTGCGGCGCACTTCCGGCGTTTCCAAACCGTGATCCACGGAATTCCGTATCATGTGCATCAACGGGTCATGAATGTGCTCGAGGATGGTAGTGTCGACTTCGACGTCTTCACCAACGACGAGCATACGTGCCAGCTTTCCGCTTTTCCGGGCGACGTCCCGTACGCTCCGAGCGAAGCGGTGAAAAGTCGGCCCCACCGGGACCATGCGAATCTTCATCACCAGCTCTTGCAACTCGAGGAATAACGCTTCCAACCCATGATGAGACTCAAGAACTTCGCGGCCGCTGGCGACCCGGCCAAATTTTTCTTCGAGCATGCGTCGCTGGCGACCCTGGGCAATCGCGAACTCCACGGTCAGGTCCAACATGCGATCGAGCTTGCCAACGTCGACGCGGAGATTTTGAACGGCTGCTTTGGATGCCGTGGGGCCCGTAGAAGGGTCCGGAAGGGATGATGAGGAACTCTTCTTCGCGCCGGGTGCCTCGGCGGTCTTGAGTTCAGCAGTCACGTCGGCGAGGCGCACGCTCAATGCCTCGTGCTCCGGAAGAAGGCCCACTTCACCCTCGACCGCCCGCTTGGCCATTTGGCGGAGGGCGTCCACGGCCTGAAGCAAGATATTGACCACTTCCTGAGATAGCGCTACGGTGTTGCTGCGGCAAAGGTCCAGCAGATCCTCAACATTGTGGAGGAATCGCGCGAGGGCATTGAACTCCAGCAAGGAAGCGTTGCCCTTAATGGTGTGCGCGGCGCGAAACAGAGAGGAGATTAGTTCACGATCGTCAGAATGCGTCTCCAGCGCCAAGAGCGATTGCTCCATTTGCACTAGACATTCCTCGGTTTCTTCCCGGAACGACTGTAATAGCATTTCCCGATTAATTTCCATGATCCCTCTACAAAACCTTTATTTCTGCGTCGCCTGTATCCGTGCGAAACACGATTCGTTGCCCCCGGTCCACGCCAACGACCGTGGACAGCACCGGGATTTGCGCCTTCACAAGCATTTCCAGAGCCATCTCAACGTTTCGGCTGCCGAGGTGCTGCTGTTTGTTCGAACCCGGTGCGCGCAGGGATTCGAACAAGCAACCCCCGCCGAACACCTTCGCCCGAAGTTGTGCGCGATTCGCTCCGGCTTCCAGTAGCTTTTGCACTAATGTGGAAACAGCCAAATTGCCGTATCGGGGCGACGCTGTTCCCGATCCATCCCAGATGGGCAGCAAGTAGTGCGTGGCGCCACCGATGCGGTTAACGGCGTCCCAGATACAGACTCCAACGCAAGAACCGAGAATGAGAACGATGGATTTCACTTCCACCGAAACGAAAACCTGGCCGGCATGAAGAAAGTGGGAATTTGACGAACCTGCATCGTGACCTCCGGACGACACTGGTGCCGCGAGAGCAGGTGCGGCATGTTTCAGTGGTGGATGCGGCCTCATGGTGATACCTGTTTCCTTTGCAGCTTTTGAAACTTGATGGCCACCGCTCCGTATGTCTCCAGGAATTTCAACAATTCAAAGTCGGCCCATTCCAGTTTGTTCTTCTGCGGGAGAAGACCAAAGATGGCGATGACTCCGACAATCTCTCCGCTGGACTTTAGGATTACGCAAGCGGTCAAGTTCTTCTCGTACGGCAAAAGTGCTGACTCCGGCTGGCGCTCATGATACTGGCTCAACCCCTGCTCCACCGCGCGGCCAAACATCCCCGCACCGCACAGGAACGGCTGCAACGCAGCCGCTTCAACGCCCGACGACCAGGCCAGCGAAAAGTTTTGCTCCGCGGGATGAAAGTCAAACACCGCTATTTCTTCAGACCCCACCAGGTTCGCGATGATTTCAGCAATGGCATCAAATACGTCGCTCTGTTCCAGGCTTTGAATCAGCCGTGCGCTCGCCGCGTTCATCCGCATGAGGAGAAAATGATTCCGCTCAATTTGCTCGCGCAGTGAGAGCTGTTGTACGCGCAAGCGCAGCTCTTCCGCTCCGGTCGGAATCGTTGAGTTCCCCTCCGCCCGTTCGACCCAGTGCCCCGCCTTGGCAGGTGGACGGCTTCCATTTCCTGTGCCTATCATCTTTATCCCTCGCAACCTCTGCGTGGCTCCCGTATGGCGCTTGCCCGTTTTGAATTACTCGCCAAGGTATGCTTTCAGCAGATCGAGAAGCTCGGCGTCATTGACTGGTTTGGTCAGATAGTCGCTGCATCCGCTCGCGTACCCTTCCTGCACATACTGTTCTTCCCCGCGCGTGGTCAGCAGGATGACGGGGATCTTCTCCGTCTCCTTGTCCTTTTTCAGGACACGGCAAGCTTCCAGTCCGGTCATCCGCGGCATCACCACATCCATGAGAATCAGGTCCGGCTTTTCCTCTCGTGCCCTCTCCACGGCTTCCTTGCCGTCAATCGCGCTAATCAGCACATAATTCGATTTCTGGCTGAAAATCATCCTGTTCACCAGGCGGGCGGTGCAGGAATCGTCCACAAGCAGAATCTTCTTTGATGACATTACGTCCTCTCCTTTTGGCTTTGCCGAGTTGATTCCCCTCGCGGGTTCTCGTCTTCGGTCGTATCGCCAGAGCGATGCATAAGGCTTAAATCTTTGCAACGGACCGGGTTGCCGCCCCTGCGTGCCGTCAATCGCGCGGCCACGTTCAATTAGCGTGTGCTGCCTCATCGAGTACTTGCCGGACCCTGCGCAAGAGAATCTCGCGAGTGAAAGGCTTTTCGAGTAGAACCACTCCGGCTGCCAGAATTCCCGAGTGCACTATTCCGTCGTTTGGATATCCCGACATGTACAGCACCTTTGCGTCCGGGCGAATACGCGTCAGCTGATCAGCAAGTTGCTGTCCTCCCATTCCCGGCATGACGACATCGGTCAAAAGCAGATGAATCGGGCCGCCAAATTCGCTTGCAATCCGGATGGCGTCATTGCCGTTCCCGGTCTCCAGAACCACGTAGCCACTGTCCTTCAGGAATTCTTTGATCAGTGCCCGAAGAGGTTCCGCGTCTTCCACCAGCAAAACAGTTTCCGTTCCCTTGCAAGCTTCCATCTGTCGCTTGCTCGGACGCGAAGGCGCCGCCGGGTTTTCAACCCGCGGAAGATAAACTTTAAATGTCGTGCCCCGGCCATGTTCGCTGTACACCCAGATAAATCCGCCACTCTGCTTGACGATTCCGTATACCGTGGCCAGACCCAAACCCGTTCCCTTACCGAGTTCCTTTGTCGTGTAGAAAGGTTCAAAGATGCGGCTCTGCGTTTCTTCGTCCATCCCACAGCCCGTGTCGGTCACGGCAAACATTACGTAGCTGCCAGCGGGTATCAGCGAACGCTTCGATCCATGTTGGTCTTCCAAATCGACGTTCGAAGTTTCGATCGTGAGGTTTCCTCCCCGCGGCATCGCATCGCGGGCGTTAAGAACCAGATTCACGAGGACCTGCTCGATTTGCACGGAGTCCACGCGCACGTTTCCCAGCGTTGAATCTAACTCCGTGAAGAATTTGATGTGCTCGCCAATCAATCGTCCCAGGAGCTTTTCTGTTTCAACGACGATAGCGTTCAGGTCTAGCGTCTGCGGATGAAACACTTGCTTGCGGCTGAACGCAAGAAGTTGGCGGGTCAGAGAAGCGGCACTATCCGCCGCCTTCTTGATCTGAGCGACGCTCTTGATTGCCGTATTTGCCGGCTCCAACTGTTCGGATAACATCTCGGCATGGCCGCTAATCACGCATAACAAATTGTTAAAGTCATGAGCCACCCCTCCCGACAGGCGGCCAATCGCTTCCAGCTTCTGGGATTGTCTAACCATGTTCTCCAATTGACGGCGTTCCGTGACGTCGCGCGCGGTCCCTTGCACGCCCTCTTTCTTTCCATTCGAGCGAATCAGGCGCGCGCTGGTTTCCAGGAGCGCCCTCCGGCCGTCCTTCCGCAGCACGCTGATCTCGAAATGCTGCAAGGGCTCCTCATTCACGATGCGTCGCATCATCTGCCCGCAGAGGCCGAAGTGTTCAGGGGCCACAAGACTCTTGATATTTTTTTGAAGGGCTTCGCTTTTTGACCATCCCATTACTTCCTCAGCCGATTTGTTCAGTGAGGTGATTCTTCCTTCCAGGTCGAGTGTAAAGAGAATGTCCTTGGCGTTCTCAAAGAGTTCATGGAATCGCTCTTCGCATTGGCGGGTCGTGCTTTCGGCCCGCTTGCGTTCAATGGCATACCGTAGAGCCCTTTGGAGCAACTCTCGGCTGAGAGTTTCTTTCACCAGGTATTCGACGGCGCCTGCCTCCAGAGCTTGCTTTCCCGCCGTTTCCTTCTCCTGCGAAAGCAAGACGATGATCGGCAAGGAGTTGAATTGAGAATCAATCTCGGATACATCAGCGAGGCCTTTGCAGTCGGGAGCGTGAATATCCAGAAGAAGCACATCAATCTCCGATGCCAGCTTCGGCAAACCAGTCTGCAAGGATTTGGCGCACACCATTTGGAAAGTGCAATCCTGACTGCCCTTCAACATGTCCCAGATGCTTTGGGCCGTCGACGGATCGTCCTCAATAAGTAGAATTCGATAAAAAGGCGATATCATGATTTCGTTCTGCTTTTCCTTGCGAATCGTTCGATTGCCCGCGGCGCGGAAGCAAGCACCGCTCCAGCTTCGGTTCTGTGGGATCCGTGCTGCCTGGCGCCAGAAGCCTTTTGAAATGACATCTTCGTTGGCAAAGTTCATTGGTAGTCCATCCAGCTACTGCTTTTTCGGGAAGAGCTTGCGAACCTCCTCCATGAGTTTTTCGGGCATTTGGCTCTTTTCGACAAAGCCATCGGCGCCACATCGCAGGCACTCGTCCCGAAGTGAGTAACCGTTCAATTCCGTGAAGATCAGAATGCGCAATTCAGGGAATAACTTTCGCAGCTCCGTCGTCGCCTCGAGCCCGCTGATTTGAGGCATGCTCAAGTCGGTGAGCACCAGGTCGGGGCGGAAGCCCCTGCTTTTGTGCAAAAGATCCAGGCCATCGGTGGCCGTCCCGACGATTTCGAACTCCCCCTCGAACTCCAGATACCTACAAACCGCCAGTAGAGCAGTTGGCGAATCATCGGCGACCAAGACGCGAATGCGGCGATTACTGGCGTCCATCACACACTCCTGCTGAACACTAGGTGCTCAAAATCTGGAGCGTAGTTTGCCTTGTTCCAAGATGAAACGAAATTCGGCTGATTCCCTAGGGGATTGACTGTAGATTCGGGCAGCTGGTCGTTAGCCCTGGATGATCTTGTTGCGAACCGCGTAGCGGACAAGTTCGGTGATGGAATGAAAATTGAGCTTGAGCATGATGTTGGCGCGATGAGTCTCAGCCGTTTTCACGCTGATGCCCAGGAAACCGGCGATTTCCTTATTGCTCTTTCCTTCCGCCAGAAGCTGAAGGATTTCCCTCTCGCGCGGGGTCAAGCGCCTCCGGTCTGCTGCGGAATCCTCGCCAAGTAGCCGGCCGGTTTTGGAGAAAACCCCGGATACGCGCGAGGATAAGTACGGCTTGTGCTGGCGGAGGGCATCAACTGCGGCAATCAAATTACGATCCGCGTCGTCTTTTAAGATATATCCTCGCGCTCCAGCCTCCAGGACCTCCTGCATCAGCACTTCCGAGTCGTGCATGCTCAAAATCAGCACTTCCGTTTTCGGAGATAGCTTACGGATTTGCCGGGTGGCCTCCACACCGTTTAGCAGGGGCATCCCAATGTCGAGTACCGCGATATCCGGCTTCAATGCTCCCGCCTTCTCCACAGCTTCCCGGCCATTGGTGGCTTCGGCACACACTTGCCACCCGCGCTCGGTCTCCAGAAGTGTGCGGAGCCCGGTTCGCACGACTTGATGGTCATCCGCCACGAGAATGCGAAGGGGCATTGGAAACCTCGGCCATCAAAGGAATAGCAGCCCGCACTGTGGTTCCCGACGAGTTGGATTCCACTTCGAGTTTTCCTCCGAGTTGCGTCATCCGTTCGCGCATACCGAGTATCCCTACGCCCAAGCGAGTTCGCGCGCTCCTGCCTCGCTCGACCGCCGTCTGATCCATTCCTCGGCCTCGATCGCTCACTTCCAGTTCGACGCGACTTGCATCCCCGCGTAAACGAATCTTGGCCGTCGGGCTGCCGGAATGCCGCTGGATGTTCGACAGGCTCTCTTGCACGATCCGGAAAAAGGCCGTCTCCGTCTCTTGACCCAGTCTTCCAAAGCCCGCCTGAAGGTCCACTTCCAATTGAATCCCGCTCCTCTCACTGAACCCTGCGGCATATTCCTGGATCGCTGATGTCAGGCCGAGCTCATCCAGCACTGGTGGGTGCAACAGGTACGAGAGAGTGCGAATTTCCTGCGACATTTCTTGGAGCACGCGCCGCGCCTCGGATAGCGCACGTCGCGACCTTTCGTCCAGAGGAACCGAAGCGCGCGCGACCTGCGCGAGATTCAAGTTCACCGCCAGCACGCTCTGTGCCAGGCTGTCGTGCAGTTCCCGCCCCAGGCGCCGCCGCTCTTCGTCCTGCAGTTGCAGCAGCCGCGTCGACAACTGGTGCAGCGCCTCTTCCGTCTGCTTCTGTTTGGTAATGTCGCTAAACGATACGACTAATTTGTCCAGCATCCCACTCTCGCCGAACAGCGGTACGACCTCCCCAAGAATCCACAGAACTTCATTCGAGTCTCGGCGCCGCCAGCCCATGACCTCATTACGGATCGGCTTCCCGGTCGCCAAAGCTCGGGGACCCGGACGCATCGAGAACGGCATTTCCGTTCCGTCTTCGTAAACAGCAACCAAGCCAAGTTCAGAAGAATTCTTCCCGAGCACGTCCTCAATCGGCAGATTGAACATCCGCTGGGCTGCTTGATTCGCGAACAGAATTTCCGCCCCTGGTCCCAGCAGTACGATACCCACGTGCAGACTTTCCACGACAGCTCGAAATCTCTCTTCGCTGCTTCGCAGCGCCTCTTCCGCCCGCTTCCGAGCAGTAACGTCGCGAACTACTACGAGCGCATGGAGCCGGCCATCTAGCTCAATCAATGCTCCTGAAAATTGACCGATGCGGACCTCTCCGGACTTCGTTCGGCAACGAAATTCTTCCTCCCGGACTTCCCCCTCTTCACGTAGCTTGGCCATGACCTTCGCTCGATGCGAAACGTCAGCCCAAAGATTCATTTCCTCCGGACTTCTCCCAAGTGTTTGTTCGCGAGTATGTCCGGTAAAGCGGGTAAAACTGTCATTGACTTCCACAAAACGGCCTTCCGGGACAAGGCTTATGCCAACGGGGTCGGGGCTCAGACGGAAGGCGCTAGAAAACATGTTTTCCGATCGCAGCAGGTTCTTCCCTGTTCTAAGAAGATCGTCTGCCATCCGCCGTTGCTGCTCATTGATTAGGATAAGGCGCGTGGCAAAAACGACAAACGAAGCGGCAACGGCTAACCACGCGATGGTGAACTCCTCTGTACTGATTTGCCAGCCCATTATGAGCACCAGCAGGGGTATACCCACCGGCAAAAGATGCGAAAGAGCCGCCAAGCGCTGTTTCCGGGGCGCCGTTGCCGGAACGAGCTCACCTTCGCGCTTCCATGTGGCTGCGGCCACGACCGCGAACAAATATGGCGCGCACCATCCGATGTCGTTCCAACTCGCTTTGCCCGAAGCGGGATGCGACGTGAGGAAATAAGTTAAATCGGACGTGCTGGCTATTACGAAAAAAAAAGACATCCTGCCAAAGAAGGCTCGCATCGCTGGCGCTGGGACCTTTGCAGCCCAGATCGAAAACCCAGCGGCAAGCGCGGCGTCGCGAATCGTCTGCAGCTGCAGAACCTTCGGAACCATGTTTGGCCCTTCGGCTACCCAACGGGATGGAACGTAAAAAAAATACAGATAGGCGGCGAGTCCCACCACGACCGCCTGAACAAAATCTAAAATCTGCTGCCAGTCGATCCCGCCGGATTCTCCCGCTGGCCTTGGCAGAAGCATCATCACGCATGGCGCCACCCACAGAATGAACAGAATGTCTGAGGGCCAGGGTACGACTGCGGGCAGGTGCGAAATGTTTTGATAGTACGTTTCCAGCGCCTGCGCGACCGCGGCCATAAAAAGCGCGACAGCGAATAGCATCCAGAGCCGCCGCAAGTAGCCCAAGGAACGCAGAGCGACGCGGTACGCGCAATAGGAGGCCCATAGCACGATTGCCGTTTGCAAGAGATCCGAATACAAGAGGCTTGCTGCGGGAGAGCGGATACCTTCGACGACCAAGACCAGAAGTGCGGTCAGGGCGGCCGCGACTGCGAGGGCCAATCTGGAAAACTTGCCAGCGGGAAGCAAGAGCGACCTCGCAAACTTGGTTGTAGTCTATGCCAGCCTAGCTTTGCACACAACGGCGACGGTCTCAATTCACTTGCGCTGAACACAAGTGCAACATGGAAACTGCGTATCTTGTGCAATCTATTGATTACACAGCAGTTAGAATGGTGGAGGCGGGGGGAGTCGGAATATTTCGGGCATTGAAAACACGCAAGTTATTGATTTTGCTAGACGCACAAAACTCACGAAACGCAGAAATTGCGCCCAACTGGAACGTATCTGGAACGCGGATGCCACATGCGCCGCCCTGACCTTACTCGATCATTCCCGCTCAGTGCCGCCCAGTCATGAATTAAGTCCGACTCCGGCGAACAAAGGACAACACAGATGTGCGCAGAGCTCCAGGCTACATTTTTGTCCCACATCGCAATCTAACATGAGTGAACGCACCCCTCACTCCAATTTCGTTTCGCGAGCGCCATTATACGGTCGCAGAGCTCGCCACGGCTTGGCGCTTGAGTGAGGATACTATCCGCCGCCTTTTCCGAAATGAAGCTGGCGTGATCATCATCTCTCGCCAGCGTCGAGGCTTCCGCATCTATGAAACCATGCGGATTCCCGAGTCAGTCGCAAGGCGCGTATACGCGCGCCTCATAAGTCGAGGCTCGCGTCGATGAATACGATTCTGAATTTGTATCGCCGTGCGATTTCCGACGATACAAATTCGCGCGCACTATGCGTGCGCGTGCTTGCCCGCAAGCCACGCTTGAGCAATGGCTTGCGGGTGCCCACCATTAGCCCCCCGACCCGCCGCAAGAGCGGCGGGGAAATTCAATTCCTCGACCACGATATCGTGCACCTCATGTGGTCTCGGCTTCGCGCCCCGGTTCGGGTCGCTTCGGGTTCGCTTCGCCTGTTGGCTCCGTCTCACCAATTGAATTTCCCCGCCGCTTTCGCGGCGCCTCCGCCTGCGCTTGGTGCTGTGTCGGCGTCTGTGCTCGAAACCAAGACGCGCAGGCGTTCGGCTCGGCTTCGCCTCGGGTCGGGGTGGGCAAATGGTGGGTAAGAAAGAGAATTCCGGATCAACGCAACACAATCCGGAGCGTCGAGCGTTCCAGGGTCGAATCCACCAGGACAGAGGACTGCCCTGGTCGGGGAAGGTTCCAGGGAGAAGCTCAATTCCAAATCTATCGGTTGGGAACTTGTCCGCACGTGAGAGAGCCAGAGATCGCAAAGTTTTTTCCATGTCTGCGCGTGCTTATAGCCAAAAGATAACGGTCAATTGCGTTTTTACAGCATTGAGCGTTTCTTGCGAATCTTGTTCTCCTTCGCTTCTCTTATGCAGATTTTTTTAGCGGTGGAGAATAAAAAGAGGGCCGAGTCGGAAGCTCGGCCCACCCCCGCAAAATGCGAGGGAGCATCCAGCATCTGATCAGGTTTAGGAGGACCAAAATGCCGAACGCTCGACGCACTACGAACGCGAATGGATACGCTCGTGATCTGCTCAAGCTCCCTCAGTCAACAGCACGGAATCTCTCTTGTCAAGCTGGCGCGGTAATTCCCAATTCTCCACCAAAGCATTTCACCTTATCGGTACGACCCGATGGGCGCGAGGTTTTTCTCCCCCCGTTAGATCCGGGGCGGGTGTATCAGGTCACGGTTCATGGAACTTGTGTGTACTGGGAGCATTGGTTCATCTTCGTCCGTCCGAAGACGCACGATGCACTGTATGAGGCGGACGAAAGGCCCCTCCGGGACTCGTGGGAATTTCGGGCGTCGCTGCAGGAAGACCGGGCGGCGCACAAGTACACATTTCGAATTTCTGGCACGGCATCAAGAATTTCAGCGAGATTAAGTCCTCCGGGCGTAACGCAATGGAGCTTTTGGGCTGAGGGCGCGCTTACGATTTTTGTAGAGCCGCTGCCTGAAGCCGCTCCCTCGCCCGTCTATGACCTCGTTAGAGAGGAGAGACTCTTCAAAGAAATGAGGGCTGCCGAGGAGAAGGCGGGCCGGGACAAGAAAGCCGCAGAAGAACGAACTGCTGTTGAAAGCAAACTCGCAGCGCTTCGATGCCGAGCCCACCGCGAAGAGCATTTCATAAACCCAAGCTTTCAGCAGAATTACGCCCGGCATCACCTTCAAGAAATCTCATCCAAGCTGAAAGGGGAGTGGGCCAGTGAATATGACGATTTGATGCAGCAGCCGGGGTTCAAACAGCTTGCAGCGAAACAAGCTCCCGAAGTCCTCGCGTGGCTCGAAGCTCGCGTGAACATTGTTCGCTTGGCGGAGCAGCTTCTTATATCGCCGCCAGTTTTGCAGGGCCCGAAAAAGCGCAAGCTGAATAGTGAAGGAGTCCGAGCGCTTATACTCCGCCGCGATGAGATTCAAGCAGTAGATCGAATTTCCCGCAAAAAGCTCAAGGCCAAGATGCTTGTGAAGGGGCGCGCGGAACTGGAATCGATCCCGCTTGATCCAGATGTGAAAGAGTCTTTAAACACGGAGCTGGACGAAGAGATTCGAGACATAGGAGAAGACAATGGCAAAGGTGGAACCACGCTCTAAGGCCCTGTACCTCGGCAACGAGGTGAAGAGTGGCGAGCCAATTTCTCTCAGACGCAAGTGGTTTGAGACGCACTTGCATGTTCTGGGTCCGCCGGGTTCCGGGAAGACACGCCTCCTGCTTTGGATTTTCGAATATTTGGCACAGATTCCGTCGGCCACAATCATTCTTATCAACCCGAAAGGTGACCTCGCCCGCATGGCTCGCGACTACGCGCTGGGGCACGGCCTGAGTAAGCGGTTAGTCTGGTTCGACCCCGGCGATCGGCAGTTCGCCATCGGGTACAACCCTCTTTCCCCGAACGGTCTGCCGGTCGCAACGCACGCGAAGGCAGTGCGGGAGGCAGTCCGCTCGGCGTGGGGACAAAGCTCTTTCGATGCGACTCCGCAGTTGGCGCGTCTACTATATCTCTCTATAGCCGTTTCGCTCTCCTTGGGGCACACGCTGGTCGATGCTCTGAGACTCCTTCGTTCCGGTCCGGAAGGTTCGCGGGTGCGCAAG
>WNFG01004636.1_pt1 | contig 17520 bp, 16 predicted proteins | sample 5400431 | NCBI WGS metagenome assembly WNFG01 (sample SAMN13153346, study PRJNA577476) | soil metagenome | isolation source: 120 cm saprolite under Douglas fir tree site 2 hole 3 replicate 2 | place: USA:California | collected 2015-04-18 | reverse complement strand
TCGATCGCCGCGCCACCGACCAGCGCGCGCTCGAACTCGAACGCAGCGCCTGTGGCCTTGCCGATAGCCTCGAGGACGCGCATGGCCTCGGGGATCACCTCCTGGCCGATCCCGTCCCCCGGCAGGACCGCGATCCGGTACGTCGCCATCTAGGGGCCGACTTCCTTCATCCGCTGGGCCGACGCCCGAGCCACCCGGTTGAGGGCGCTGAGATAGGCACGGGCGCTCGCCTCGATGACATCCGTGGAGGCGCCCTTGCCGGACACGAGCGTCCCGTCGAAGTCGATCTTCATCGCGACCTCGCCGATCGCGTCCTTGCCCGACGTCGCCGAGCGCAGGGCGTAGTCTTGAAGGCGGCCCTTCAGGCCCGTGATCGCGTCGATCGCCGCCAGGACCGCGTCGACCGGCCCGTCCCCCACCCCGGAGTCCTGGAACGTCTGCCCCTCCTTCTTCAGCCGCACCGTCGCCGAGGGCACGACTCCCGTGCCGCTGATGACGTGGAGGTAGTCGAGCTCGTAGAGGGGCGCGACCGTCTGGGTGACCTCGTCGGTCGCGATCGCCATGAGGTCCTCGTCGTAGACCTCCTTCTTCCGGTCGGCGAGATCCTTGAACGCCTTGAACGCCCGATCGAGCTCCGGACCGGCGAGCGCAAAGCCGAGCTCCTTGAGCCGCGCCGCGAGGGCGGCCCGCCCGGAGTGCTTGCCCAGGACGAGCTTGTTCGACGCGCGGCCGATGTCCTCGGGCCGCATGATCTCGTAGGTGAGCTTCTCCTTCAGGACCCCGTCCTGATGGATTCCGGCCTCGTGGGCGAACGCGTTCTCGCCGACGATGGCCTTGTTCGGCTGCACGTGCACGCCCGTGATGTGGGAGAGCAGGCGCGATGCCTTGAAGATCTCCTCGGTCCGGACACGCGTCTCGATCCCGAAGTAGTCTTTCCGCGTCCGGAGCGCCATCACGATCTCCTCGAGGGAGGCGTTGCCCGCCCGCTCGCCGATCCCGTTGATCGTGCACTCCACCTGCCGGGCGCCGTGCATGATCGCGGTCAGCGAGTTTGCCACCGCCTGCCCGAGGTCGTTGTGGCAGTGGACGGAGAGGACGACCTTGTCCAGGCCCTGCACCTTCTCCCGGATGCGGGCGATCTGCTCGCCCCACTCGCGCGGAATCGCGTAGCCGACGGTGTCGGGGATATTGATCGTCCCCGCGCCGGCGTCGATCACCGCCGACAGGACGTCGCACATGTAGTCGAAGTCGGAGCGCGACGCGTCCTCGGGCGAGAACTCGACGTCCTCGCAGTACCCGCGCGCGTGGCGGACGGCGTCGACCGACGCCTTGAGCACCTCGGTCCGGGACTTGCGCAGCTTGTACTTCAGGTGGATGTCGGAGGTCGCGACGAACGTGTGGATGCGCGGCTTCCGGGCGTACTTCACGGCCTCCCAGCAGCGGTCGATGTCGCCGAGCCCCACGCGGGACAGGCCGCAGATGGACGGCGCGTTCTCCAGCGTCCCGACCTGCTTGGCCACCTCGCGGGTGGCTTCGAAGTCCTCGTCCGACGAGATCGGGAAGCCGGCCTCGATGACGTCCACCTGCAGGCGGGCCAGCTGGCGGGCCATCTCGAGCTTCTCCATCGTGTTCATGGAGAAGCCGGGTGCCTGCTCGCCGTCCCGCAGTGTCGTGTCGAAGATGATGACGCGATCCATACGTCCTCCTAAGGCGATTCCTTGCTGGCCAGCTCGGTCGGGACCGCGAGCGGGCGCCCGACGACCAGGCGCCGGACGGGTCCGGAGAGCGCGTAGCCGGTGAAGAGCACGAAGAGAAAAAGGTCGTGCTTGGTGGCCACGATCATGATCGCCAGCACGACGACCAGCAGCGTCTGGAGCGGCCGGCGCCGGAGGAAATCGACCTCCTTGAAGCTCCAGTAGCGGAACGTCGACACCATCAGGAGGGCGAGGACGCCGGCGGCGGCGGCCAGCGCGATCTGGGTCCAGCGAGCCAGCGGCGCGTCGCCCAGCAGCAGGACGGTTGCCGCGACCACGCCGGCCGCCGCCGGCGTGCTGAGGCCGATGAAGAAGCGCCGATCGACCGTGCCGGTCTGCACGTTGAACCGGGCGAGCCGCAGGGCACCGCAGATGACGAACAGGAAGACGCCGAACCAGGCCGGGCGACTCAGATCCTTGAGCGCGTAGGAATACAGGAGGAACGCCGGCGCCACGCAGAACGAGACGACGTCGGCCAGCGAGTCGAACTCGAGCCCGAACTGGCTGGTCGCCTTCATGAGGCGGGCCACGCGGCCGTCGAGGAGGTCCATGATCATGGCAACGAAGATCGCCAGCGCTGCGTCAGCGTAACGGCCCTCCACCGTGAGCAGCATCGCGAAGAAGCCGCAGAAGAGGTTACCGGTGGTGAGCAGGCTGGGCAGCAACACGATGCCGCGCCGACGCTTGTCGCGAAGCTCGTGCCAGCGCCGGCGCCGCGGCCCCTTGTGACGCCTGATCATGCGCGCCCCTCGGGCATCATGACAGAAGTCCCAAGACCGTGACGCCCCCCCTCACCTGGTCGCCGACGTGCACGCGGACCTCGGCACCGCGCGGCATGCAGCAGTCGGTTCGGGAGCCGAAGCGAATCATACCGAACCGTTCGCCGGCGGCGAGCTTGTCGCCGGGTGCCACCCGACAGACGATCCGCCGCGCGACGACACCCGCGATCTGGACGACGGTCACCCGCGCGTTCTCATCACGTCGCCCGCGTCCTGTCGGTAGGCGGCCACGAAGCGGCCTCGCGAGTACGCGGCGCCGACGACGAGGCCGGCGATCGGCGCGCGGTTCACGTGCACGTCCAGCGGTGAGAGGAAGATCGCGACACGCACGGCCGGGCCGACGAACGGGTCGTTCAGCTCGTCGATTTCGATCACACGGCCGTCGGCCGGCGCGAGCACGCCGCCGGTGACCGCCGGCACCGCGCGCTCCGGGTCGCGGAAGAACCCGAGGGAGGCGAGCGCCGCGCCCGCGAAGGGCACCGCGAGGGCGCGGCGGCCGGCGAGCGCGAGTCCGGCCGCGATCGCGGCCGGGACCACGATGAACGGCCAGCCCTCGGGCGCGACCGGGAACCGGCTCATCAGCCGATCCGCGGCGGCTTGATCCACGACATCATCGACCGCAGGCGCTTGCCGACCTCCTCGATCGGGTGCTCGGCGTCCCGCCGCCGCATGGCGAGGAATCCGGCGCGGTTGGCCTGGTTTTCCAGCACCCACTCGCGCGCGAACTGGCCGGACTGGATCTCGCCGAGGATCCGCTTCATCTCGGCCTTCGTCTGCTCGCTCACGACGCGCGGTCCCCGCGTGTAGTCGCCGTACTCGGCGGTGTCCGAGACTGAGTAGCGCATGTACGCGAGGCCTCCCTGGTAGAAGAGGTCCACGATGAGCTTCATCTCGTGCATGCACTCGAAGTAGGCGACCTCGGGCTGATAGCCCGCCTCGACCAGCGTCTCGTACGCCGCCTTGATGAGATGCGAGATGCCGCCGCAGAGCGTCGTTTGCTCTCCGAACAGATCCGTTTCCGTCTCTTCCTTGAACGTCGTCTCGATGACACCGGCCCGCGTGCAGCCCACGCCCTTGCCGTACGCCAGCGCCAGATCGCGCGCTTTGCCGGAGACGTCCTGGTACACGGCGAGCAGCGCCGGCACGCCCGGCCCCTGGGTGAAGAGGTCGCGCATCACGTGGCCCGGCGCCTTGGGCGCGATCATGGTGACGTCGGCGTCCGGCGGTGGGACGACCTGGTTGAAGTGGATGTTGAAGCCGTGCGCGAACATGAGCATCTTGCCCTTGCCGAGGCCGCCCTTGATCTCGCTCTCGAACACGTGACGCTGGCTCTGGTCGGGCAGCAGGATCATGATCACGTCCGCCATCTGCGCCGCCTCGTTCACGGTCGCGACCCGGAGGCCTTCGTGTTCGGCCTTGGCCCAGCTCTTCGAGCCCTTGTAGAGCCCGACCACCACGTCCTGGCCGGAGTCCTTGAGATTCAGCGCGTGGGCGTGTCCCTGGCTGCCGTACCCGATGATCGCGATCTTCCGGCCCTTGAGCAGGCCGACATCGGCGTCCTGGTCGTAGTAGATCTTCGCGGGCATCGCGTGTCCTTTCCTCGGTGTCGGTGAGTGTTAGTCGGCGAAGCCGACCACCTTCGGGTCGTCCGCGACGCGCGGCTTCCGCGGCGGCTCGACGCGCCGCACGCGCGCCTTCGGGCCGCGCGCGATCGCGACCTTCCCCGTCCGGACGAGCTCCTGGATCCCCATCGGCCGCAGCAGCTCGATCAGCGCCTCGAGCTTACCCTCGTCGCCGGTGGCCTCCAGGACGAACGACACGGCCGTGACGTCGATCACCCTCGCCCGGAAGATGTCGGCCGTCCGGAGGATCTCTGCCCGATTCGACGGCTCGGCGTTGACGCGGATGAGGACCAGCTCGCGCTCGACGTGGCTCTCGTCGGTCAGGTCGGTCACCTTGATCACATCGATGAGCTTGTGCAGCTGCTTCGTCACCTGCTCGATGACGAACTCGTCGCCGCGCACGACGAGCGTCATCCGGGAGGCCGACGGGTCGAGCGTTTCGCCGACCGACATGCTCTCGATGTTATAGCCGCGCGCCGAGAAGAGCCCGGCGACGCGCGAGAGGACGCCGAACTTGTTCTCCACCAGAACCGCGATCGTGTGCTTGCGGGGGTCGTTGCCGTTCTGCATTAGAAGCCCGTCTGCGCCTTCGCGGCCTTGTCCCGGACCTCGCGGGTGGGCGCCGTCAGAATCATGTCGGTGTTGGCGCCGCCGGCCGGCACCATCGGGAACACGCACTCGTCCTTGTCCACGCACACGTCGAGGACGACGGGCGCCGGCGTGCTGATCATCTTCTCGATCGCCGGGACCAGCTCACTCGGCTTCGTCACGCGGAGCCCGACGCAGCCGTAGGCCTCGGCGAGCCGCACCCAGTCCGGGATCCCCGGCAGATCGATCGCGCAGTAGCGTTCCTTGTAGATGATCCGCTGCCACTGTCGGACCATGCCGTGACCGCTGTTGTTGATGATCACCGTCTTGACCGGCAGCCCCTCCGTGAAGCACGTGGCCAGCTCCTGGCTGTTCATGGCGAACGAGCCGTCGCCGTCGATGTTGATCACGAGCTTGCCCGGGTTCGCCGCCTGGACCCCCATCGCGGTGGGCAGCCCGTAGCCCATCGTGCCGAGGCCGCCGGACGTGCACCACATGCGCGGGTGCTTGAACTTGTAGTACTGCGCCGCCCACATCTGGTGTTGGCCGACCCCGGTGACGATGAAAGCCTCACCGCCGGTCGCGTTGGAGATCTCCTGGACGACGTACTGCGGCTTGACGACGTCGTCGCTCCACTCGTAGCGGAAGGGAAAGTCCCGCTTCCACTCCGCGAGCTGGGTCGCCCACTGACGACGCGCGTCGCGCACCGCGGGCGGTGGCTCGTCCCGCAATTCCTCGCGGAGGGCCTCCACCAGCTTCACGAGGACCCGGCGGCAGTCGCCCACGATGGGCACGCCCACCTTGATGTTCTTCGAGATCGAGGACGGGTCGATGTCGATGTGGACGATCTCGGCGTTTGGCGCGAACGCGTCGACGCGGCCGGTCACCCGGTCGTCGAAGCGTGCGCCGACGGCGACGAGGACGTCCGAGTGGTGGACCGCCATGTTGGCGTAGTAGCTCCCGTGCATGCCGAGCATGTCGAGCGAGAGCGGATGCTCCATCGGGAACGAGCCCAGCCCCATGAGGGTCTGCGTCACTGGGAGCTGCGCAAGCTCGGCCAGCTCCCGTAGCTCGGCGCTCGCGTCGGACGAGATCACCCCGCCCCCGACGTAGAGGATGGGCTTGTGGGCGCGCGCCAGGAGCTTGGCCGCCCGCTTGATCTGGCCCGGATGGCCCTCGTAGTTCGGGTTGTACGACCGCATGTGGACCTGATCGGGCCAGACGAGCTCCCACTCCTTCACGAGGATGTCCTTCGGGAGGTCGACGTGGACCGGCCCGGGACGCCCGGTCGAGGCGATGTGGAACGCTTCGCGGATGATCGGGCCGAGGTCGTTGCCGTCCTTCACGAGGAAGTTGTGCTTCGTGCACGACCGCGTGATCCCGACGTTGTCGGCCTCCTGGAACGCGTCGTTGCCGATGAGGTGCGTGGGCACCTGTCCGGTGAAGGCGACGATCGGGATGGAGTCCATCATCGCGTCCTGCAGCGCCGTCACCAGATTCGTCGCGGCGGGGCCCGAGGTCACGAGACAGACGCCCACCCGGCCCGACGTCCGTGCGTAGCCCTCGGCCGCGTGGCCCGCGGCCGCCTCCTGGCGCACGAGGATGTGGCGCAGACCCTGGAAGTCGTACAGGGCGTCGTAGATGGGCAGCACCGCGCCGCCGGGAAGACCGAAGATCAGGTCGACTCCCTGGCGCTTCAGGCACTCGAGAACGATTCGCGCCCCGGGCATTCTCACCGCGTGTTCCTCCTAGAGCAGTCCAGCCGTCGCCAGGACTTCCTTGATGTCGTCGATCGCATCGCCGTCGGGCGTGCCGAGCGGCGGGCGGCACGGCCCTCCGTAGAACCCCTGCAGCTCGAGCGCCGCCTTCAGCCCGCCGATCCCGTACCGCCCGGCGATGCCACGGTCCAAGACCATCATCCGCTTTGCGATCTCGCGCGCCTCGTCCCACCGTCCGCCCCTGGCGAGGGCGTAGACGTCGCAGAACTCGCGGGCCGAGATCAGGCCGAGGGCGAGGATGCCGCCGGCCGAGCCGATCGCCAGCGAGGGCAGCAGCGCGGATGCCGCGCCGACCAGCACGTGGAAGGTCTTGGGCGTCTGGTCGATGATCTGGGCCGCCTGCGGGATGTTGCCGGAGGAATCCTTGATGCCGCAGACGTTGGGGTGCATGGCGATCTTTGCGACCGTGTCGGGCTCGAGGTTGATGCCGGTGTTGAGGGGGAAGTTGTAGAGCATGATCGGGATGGGCGACGCGTCGGCCACCGCGATGTAATGACGGACCTGCGCCGCCACCTGACTGAAGGCCCGGGTGAAGTAGTGCGGCGTGATCACGATCGCGGCGTCGGCGCCGATCTCGGCCGCCCGCTTGGTCTGGCGGATCGTGTTCAGCGTCGAATCGGTCCCGGTCCCGGCGAGGAAGAGTCTGTCGCGCGGGATCGCCTCTCGCGCCGACGTCAGGATCCGGTCGCGCTCGTCCTCGCTCAGCATCGGGAACTCGCCGGTGGAGCCGAGAACGACGTAGCCGGCCAGCGGCGTGGCGTTCCACTTTCGGAGGTTCGCGGCGAGCCTGACCGGCGCCACGTCGTCGCCGGAGAACGGTGTCGTGACCGGGATGAAGACGCCGTCGAAGCTAGACACGGTAGTCTCCGCCGCCGCCCACCTGGCGTTCCTTGATGCGCGCCTGCGCCGCCGCGAGCCGGGCGCCGGGAATGAGATAGGGCGAGCACGAGACGTAGGTCATCTTCACGCGGTGGCAAAACTCCACCGACGACGCTTCACCGCCGTGCTCGCCGCAGATCCCGATCTTCAAATTCGGCCGGCGGCTCCGCCCGCGCTCGATGCCGATCTTGATCAGCTCGCCGACGCCTTCCTGATCGAGGACCGAGAACGGATCGTGCGGCACCAGACCCATGTCCAGATACTTCGGCAGGAACGTCGCGACGTCGTCCCGGCTGTAGCCGTACGTGAGCTGGGTCAAGTCGTTCGTGCCGAACGAGAAGAACTCGGCGTACTCCGCGATCTGGGCGGCGATCAATGCGGCCCGTGGCACCTCGATCATCGTCCCGATCAGATAGCGCACGGCGACACCCGTCTCCGCGATGACGCCGTCGGCGACCCGCTTGGTCTGCTCGAAGGTTTCCTTCATCTCGCCGACGGTCCCGGTGAGCGGAATCATGATCTCGGGCTCGGCGTGGACGCCCTGCTCGGCGACCGTGCACGCCGCCTCCATGATGGCTCGCACCTGCATGCCGTAGATCTCCGGGTGTGTGATCCCGAGACGGCAGCCGCGGTGGCCGAGCATGGGATTGGCCTCCCGCAGCTTCTCGACGCTGGCGATGATCGCCTCGAGGCGCGCCTGCTCTTCGGGATTGATGCCGAGCGCCTCCAGACGGCTCCGCGTCTCGATGAGCTCGGTGTACTCCTTGTGGTTCGGCAGGAACTCGTGAAGGGGCGGATCGAGCAGGCGGATCGTCACCGGAAGACCGTCCATCGCCCGGAAAATACCCATGAAGTCGTCCCGCTGGAACGGCCGGAGCTTCTCGAGCGCCGCGCGACGGGTGGCCTGGTCGACGGCCATGATCATCTGGCGGACGATCGGAATTCGATCGGCCGCGAAGAACATGTGCTCGGTGCGAACGAGCCCGATGCCTTCGGCTCCGAACTCGCGCGCACGCTGGGCGTCGGTGGGCGTGTCGGCGTTGGCCCGCACGCCGAGACCTTCCTTTCGATAGCGATCCGCCCAGGACAACAGCTCTTGCACCTCGTCGCCCAGCTCGCCTTCGACGGTCTTCACCGTGTCGAGCAGGACCTCTCCGCTTCCGCCGTCGACGGAGATCCAGTCGCCCTCCCGGACGATGCGACCGCCGACTTCGAATACGCGTCGATGCTCGTCCACCGCAATCTCCGCGGCTCCAACCACGCAGGCCTTGCCCATCCCGACCGCGACCACGGCCGCATGCGACGTCCGGCCGCCTCGCGAGGTGACGATGCCCTCCGCGGCGTACATGCCCGCCACATCCTCCGGCGAGGTCTCGGGACGGACGAGGATGACCTTCTCGTTCGCGTGCGCCCACTCGACCGCGCGATCCGCGTCGAAGACCGCCTTCCCGACCGCCGCGCCCGGCGCGGCGGGCAGGCCGCGGGCCAGCAGTCGCCCCTTGTCGATCGCCGAGGCCTTGTCCCGGTCGTCGAAGACGGGCCGGATCGCCTCGTTCACTTCCTGCGGCCGGACGCGAAGCAGCGCGGTGTGCTGGTCGATCACGTGCTCGTTCACGAGATCCCTGGCCACCTTCACCGCGGCGCGCGCGGATCGCTTGCCGGCGCGCGTCTGCAGGAGGTAGAGGGTGCCGTCCTGCACGGTGAATTCGATGTCTTGCATGTCCTTGTAGTGCCGTTCCAGGCGCCCCGCGATCTCGAGGACCTCGTCATAGATCGCCGGCATCCGCTGGCGGAGCGCCTCGATCGGCAGCGGCGTACGGATCCCGGCGACGACGTCCTCGCCCTGCGCGTTGGGCAGGAACTCGGCGTAGAAGCGCGGATCGCCGGTCCGTGGATCGCGGGTGAAGCCGACCCCCGTCCCGGAGGTCTCGCCGAGGTTTCCGAAGACCATGGCCATCACCGTCACCGCGGTGCCCCATTCCTCGGGAACGTTGTGGATGCGGCGATACTCCGTGGCCTTCTTCGCGAACCAGGAATCGAAGACGGCGTTGATCGCCAGCCGCAACTGCTCCTTCACGTCCCCCGGGAAGACGCGCCCCGTCCGTTCGTTGACGATGTTCTTGAAGGCATCGGTGAGCTTTCGGAGCTCGGCCGCCGGAACCTCCGGATCGGTCTTGACGCCGAGGCGCGACTTCGCCGCGTCGAACTCAGCGTCAAAGACCTCACGCCGCACGCCGAGGACGACGTTCGCGAACATCATGACAAAGCGGCGGTAGCAGTCCCACGCGAACCGTTCGTTGCCTGTGCGCGTCGCGAGCCCCTCGACAGTCGCGTCGTTCAGGCCGAGATTGAGGATCGTCTCCATCATTCCGGGCATCGACACGCGGGCGCCGGATCGGACGGACACCAGGAGCGGCCGCTGGGGATCGCCGAAGCCTGCATCCACGGCGCTCTCCAGCCTTTGGAGGTTCTCGAGCGTCTGGTCCCACAGCTCGTCGGGCCACTCGTGCCCGGACCGGTTGTAGTGAGCCCAGGCCTGAGTCGTCACCGTGAATCCCGGGGGGACCGGGATCCCGAGATTGGTCATCTCCGCCAGCTCGCACCCCTTACCCCCGAGGAGGTTGCGCATGAGGGAGGAGCCCTCGGCGTGGCCACCACCGAAGAAGTAGACGTATTTCGTCATAGGCGCGGGTCTCCGTCCCGATGACCCAAAAAAGTCTTGTGATATTAGTGGATAACGAGCGTCAGTGTCAATTATTCTACCGCTCCCGATCCCCGCCGCGCCTACTGTCATTCGTCTCCCTCGGGCGTTTCCGGAATCCGGCCACACACAAAGCGAAGGGCCACGGGTCGTTTCCACCCGTGGCCCTCGAAGTCCTCATCGCCACGGGCTCGTCCCCGCCCGTGGCACCCGATGTCGCGTTACGTCGCGGATGCTCCGGGCAGGGCCGGCAGCGCCAGCAGCATCAGGCCTAGCAGCAGCACGCGCGACGTCATCTCTGGCACGAGGCGGAGTATACGCACTCGCCCCGACGCGGTCAAGCGCCCGAGCGTCGGCCGCGCCCAGGGTGCTCGGACGCCGTCCCGAGCACGAGCCCCTCGACCGCGACGAGGTGGTCGAGCATCGCCTGCCGCGCCGCGGTGGCATTGCGTCGCGCGATCGCCTGGAGTATCCGGCGATGGTCCTGGTGCGAGCGTGTGGGCCGGCCCGGGGTGTTGAGGGACTCCTCGCGGCTCTGGGTCAGGAGGTCCATGACCGCGTGCGCGATCCGCGTGATCGCTCGGTTGTGCGCGGCCGTGCCGATCGCGGCGTGGAAGGCGGCGTCCTGCGCGAGGCCGGTCTTCCCCGCCGCGATCTCCCTGGCCTGGTCCTCGAGGATCCGTTCCATCTCGTGGATCTCTTCCGGCGTCGCCCGGCCGGCGGCCAGGGCGGCGATGGCCGGCTCGAGGACCCGCCGGGCTTCGAAGAGCTCGCCGATGGCCTCACGCTGCGACGTCATCACGAGGGCCAGCGGGCCGACCAGCGCGTCGAGGGGCACTTGGCGGACGAAGGTGCCCTCGCCCGGACGGATCTCGATGAGGCCCAGGCTTTCGAGCGCTCGCAGGGCTTCGCGCACGGAGGTGCGGCTGACGACGAACTTATCGGCGAGCTCCCGCTCGGGCGGGAGCCGATCGCCGCTCTTGAGGCGACCTTCCGCGATCAGCTGCTTGACCTGGCGGACGATCTCCTCGTAGATCCGCGTCGACTTGATCGGCCCGAGCTGGATGGCAGGGTCCGCCGGCTCACCTCCCGCTCTCCGGCGCCCGGGCTCGCTCATCGCGACCTCAGAGGTTCTCTGGGACGTGGACGTGACGGTGGCGCCGACCCCACCACCAGCCGAGCCCCGTGAGCGCGAGGCCGATGGCGATCGGCACCGGATAATGGAGCACGGCGGCGGCGGCGGCCAGCCACCGCTCGACGACCGGATCGTCAATCATCATTTCACCTGCGACGTACCCGAGCAGCCCGCCGCCGAGCCAGACGATCCACGTGTGACGGTTCATGAGGCGGGCCAGGATGCCCGCGCCCCACACGACGATCGGCAGCGACAGCCCGATTCCGAACATGACGAGCATCAAGTCGCCGTGGGCCGTGGCGGCGATCGCGAGCACGTTATCGAGGCTCATCGTCACGTCGGCGACGATGATGATCCAGATTGCCTCCCAAATCGAGCCGCCGTGCCGGACGTTGCTCTCCGCGCCCATCTCCGGCCGGACGAGCTTGACGGCGATCCAGACGAGAAGAACCCCGCCCACGAACTGGAGAAACGGAACCTTGAGGAGCAGGCTGACGATCGCGACGAAGACCAACCGCAGCGCGACCGCCCCCACCGCGCCCCAGATCTGACCCAGCATCCGCTTGCGTTTGGGCAGGGCGCGCACGGCCAACGCGATGACCAGCGCGTTGTCCCCGGAGAGCAGCAGGTTCAGCACGCCGATGCCGAGCAGGCGGATCCAGAATTCCGGATCGACGAGCAGCGTCATCAGCGCGGTCACGTCGCCCCGGTCGGCGCCGGCGTCCTGCGGAGCCGTCGCCACCACGGCGTCAGCGCCGGGAGCGCGAAGAAGAAGATCGCGACGGCGGTGATGGCGCCCGCGATCGGGCGCGTCATGAAGATCGCGAGCGACCCCTGGGACATGATGAGGCTCTGGCGGAGCGCGTTCTCGGCCAGGTCGCCGAGCACGAGCGCCAGCACGAGCGGCGCGAGCGGGTAGTCGAGCTTCTTGAACACGTATCCCACGACGCCGAAGATCACCATGTACCAGATGTCGATCATGCTGTTGTGCACCGCATAGGAGCCGACGGCGCACACGACCACGATCACGGGCGTCAGGATCGCGAACGGGATTCGAAGAATCGCCGCAAAGAATGGCACGAAAGCGAGGACCATCAGCACGCCGATGATGTTGCCAGTGTACATGCTCGCGATGAGCCCCCAGACGAACTCGGGCTTCTCCTTGAAGAGGAGCGGCCCGGGCTGGAGGCCCCAGATGATGAGGCCACCCAGCATCACCGCGGCCGTCGGTGATCCCGGGATCCCGAGCGTGATCATGGGCAGGATCGCCGCTACGCCCGCGGCGTGGGCGGCCGTCTCGGGGGCGATGACGCCCTCGAGCTCGCCCTTGCCGAAGCGCTCCGGATGCTTCGAGAACCGCTTCGCGAACGCGTAGCTCATGAACGACGCGGGGGTAGCTCCGCCCGGCTTGAAGCCCATCCAGAAGCCGATGAAGGAGCCGCGCACGAAGGTGCGCGCGTAACGGGGCAGCACCTTCCAGGTGTCGAGAACGACCCTCAGATTCATGCCCGTCGGGACACTGCGGAAGGACAGCCCCTCTTCCACGGACAGGAGGATCTCGCCGATCCCGAAGAGGCCGATGACGGCGACGATGAAGTCGAAGCCCTTCATGAGGTCGACGAAGCCGAAGGTCATCCGCAGCTGGCCGGTGACGATGTCGAGCCCCACGGCGGCGAGCACGAAGCCGAGCAGGATCGAGACCAGCGACTTGAGCGGGTTGCCGCCGCCGAGCCCGACGAAGCTCGAGAAGGTCAGGAGCTGGATCGCGAAGAACTCGGGCGGCCCGAACTTGAGCGCGATCTCCGCGAGCAGCGGCGCGAAGAAGGTGATCAGGACGATCGAGAAGAGCGCGCCGACGAACGACGAGGTGAAGGCCGCCGTGAGCGCCTGGCCCCCCTGCCCGTTGCGCGCCATCGGGTAGCCGTCGAAGGTGGTCGCGACCGACCAGGGCTCGCCCGGGATGTTGAACAGGATGGACGTGATTGCGCCACCGAAGAGCGCGCCCCAGTAGAGCGAGGTCAACAGGATGATCGCGGAGGTCGGGGGCATCGTGAACGTGAGCGGGAGCAGGATCGCGACGCCGTTGGCGCCTCCGAGCCCCGGCAGGACACCGATGATGGTCCCGAGGGTGATGCCGACGACGGCGACGAACAGGTTGTAAGGCGTGATCGCGACGTGGAATCCGAGGAGGAGGTTTTCGATCCCCATCGCTACTGGCCGAGCCACGCCTCGAGCGGACCCTTGGGCATGGGCACCAGGAACCACTTCTCGAAGACGAAGAACGTGGCGAGCGGGAACAGGATCGCGACGGCGAGCACGGCGAGCCAGGAGTGGCGCCCGATCCAGCGCATGTAGAGGCCGGTGTAGAGCGCCGCGGCGACGTAGAGCCCGATCCACTGTGTAAGAACGACCAGCGCGACCGCGGGCCAGAGCACCTTCAGAACGCGTCGAAGCTGCTCCCGCGTCACGAACGGCGGGCCCGTCGCGCGGCGCGCCGCCTGGAGGAGGATCGCGGCGCAAGCGGTGATCATGAGCACGCCGAGCCAGAACGGGAAGAATCCGCTCTGCGGTCCGTCGGTCCCCCAGCCGATGCCGAGCCGGACGGCGTCGAAGACCACGACGCCGCCCAGCAGCGCGAGGAACGACGCGGTGATGAGATCCGCGAGACGCATGCGTGAGGGCTGCTACTTCTTCAGCAGGCCTCCCCTGGCCATCAGGTCCTTATGGAGCTGCTCGTTCTCCTCGACCCATTTCACATATTCAGCGCCGGACGCGAAGGCGGGCTTCAGCGCGCCTTCCTCCATGTACTTCTTCCACTCCGGGGTCTCGCTGACCTTTTTCAGGAAGCCGACGTACCAGTCCACCGCGTCCTTCCGCGGAGCATGAGGTAGTGCACGTTGACGCCGAGCGCCTCCGTGACGGTCGGGATGTCCTTCCACTCGCCCACCGAAAGGCGCGCCGTGTCGAAGACGGCGAGGGGCCGGACGCGGCCGGCCTTCCAGTGGCTCACGCATTCGATCGGGTTGTTCACGGTCGAGTCGACGTGCTTGCCGACGAGATTCACGCAGACCTCGCCGCCCCCCTTGAAGGGCACGTAGGTGAATTTGGTGCCGGCGATGGCCTGCTCGAGCTGGATCGTGAGGATCTGGTCTTCCTGAGCGGAGCCGGTGCCGCCCATCAGGCACTGGCCGTTCTGGCGCTCCTTGCACTGCTTGTCCTTGACCGCGGCGAGGTACTCCTTGGCGGTCTTGTACGGCGTCTCCGCGTTCACCCACAGGATGAACTCGTCGAGCGCCATGCGGGCGAGCGGCGTGTAGTCGCGCCAGTTGAACGGGAGATTGTTGTGCAGCGGCGTCGTGAAGAGGTTCGAGAGCGTGATGATGATGGTGTGGGCGTCGCCCTTCTTGCTCTTGACGTCGATGAACCCCTCGGCGCCGGCTCCGCCCGACTTGTTGACGACGATGAGCGGACGCGGCGAAAGCTTGTGTTTTTCGGCGATGCCCGAGATCAGACGCGCCATCTGGTCGGCGCCGCCGCCGGTCCCGGCCGGCACCACGAACTCGATTGGCTTGGTCGGTTCCCAGGCGACGGCAGAGGCGGGGACGGCGATCAACAGCGCGAGAACGAGTGCGACAGCGGGTTCGAGCTTCATCGCTCGCTCCTTTGTCCGAGGCCAGGCCTCGGGTCCATGTCGTATTGAAATACGGATGGAACACGTATAGAACACGAAAGGGCCGGGTCCCGCTTCGCGGGAGCCCGGCCCTGCCTGCTAAGAGCGGCGAGGAGGAGCCAAGGGCGATCCGGGCGCTACTTCGCCGACAGCGCCGCTTTCGTCGCGTCCAGACGCCGGAACGGCACCACCGCCGGAATCTCCCACTTGTCCCACATCTCGTCCACCTTCGCCTGGAAGTACGCGAGATCCTCCTCGATGAAGTGCGCGAACCGCCCCTGCCTGAGCAGATACTCGCGCACCGGCTTGCGCGGGCGCCCCTCGACGATGGCCTTGGTCTTGCCGTAGTACTTGACCTGGCCGTCCTCCACCTCGTAGAGGGGGAAGATCCCGGTCTCGATCGCCAGCTCGCCCAGCTCGTGGGAGAGCATCGGATCGTAGTCCCAGCCCTTCGGGCACGGGTCGAGCGAGTGGATGAACGTCGGGCCGCCGATCGACAGGGCGCGCCGCACCTTGTTCATCATCTCCACGGCATACGAGGCGCAGACGGTCGCCACGTAGCGGCACTCGGGATGACCCGCCGCCATCAAGCCGGCCATGTTCTTCTTCCACCGGGTGTGGATGAGGCGCTTCACCTTGCCGGGCGGGCTGAACGTGGTGTTGGCGCCGTACGGCGTCATTCCGGAGGCCTGGATGTCGGTGTTGGCGTACGACTCGTTGTCGTAGAGGAGGATCAGCGAGTTGTACTCCTTGTGGGTCAGCGTGGCCGAGATCGCACCGAGCCCCATGTCGGCGCCGCCGCCGTCGCCGCAGAACGCGATGACGTTGATCGGCTCACTCTTCATCTTCCCCTTCTTCATCAGGGCCTTGAGCCCCGCGGCCGTCCCGAGCGCCGCTGAGCCCGACGACCCGAGCTGCGTGTGCATCCACGGCACCACCCAGGGGGTCGTGTAGTAGGTCGTGTTGGCGACGTACATGCACCCGGTCGAGCCGAGCACGATCGTGCGCGGGCCGGACGCCTTCACCATGAGCTTCATGACCAGCGCGGACTCGCACCCCTGGCAGGTCCGGTGCCCGGAGGTGAAATACTCCTCGATCGTCACTCGCTTGACACCGCGGAACGGCTCGAGGATCTGCGTCGCGTTGCTGAAGGTCGTCGTCTCGGCCATGATCGCTTCTCCTATTCCCGAACGCCCAGCCAGTGGGTCTTCGCGTCGGACTTGCCAGCCGCGGCGGCCGCGGAGCAGAGGTCCACCGCCTTGTAGACATCCTCCAGCGTCACTTCGCGACCGCCCAGACCGCAGATGAAGGACAGGAGCGGCGGCCTCCGGTCGGCATTGTACAGGGCGGCGCGGATCTCGTTCGCGACCACGCCCGACCCGAACGGCGAGCCGAAGGAGTAGTCGCGGTCGATGATGCCCAGCGCCTTCGCCTTCGACAGCGCCGCCACGAGCTTCTCGGTCGGGAACGGGCGGAACCAGCGCAGCCGCACCAGGCCGACTTTCTTCCCCTTGGCGCGCAGCTCGCGGATCGCGACCTTGATCGGCAGCGAGATCGTTCCCATACCGACCAGAATCACGTCGGCGTCGTCGCTCATGTACTCCTCGAACCAGGGGTTCTCCGGTCCGCGCCCGAAGACGCGGCGGAAGTCGGCGTACGCCTCCTCGATCACCGTGACGGCGCGCCCCATGGCCTCATTGTTCTGGCGACGGATCTCGATGACCCAGTCCTCGTTCGCCTGGGGCGCGACGGTGATCGGGTTGTCGGGGTGCAGCTGGAGATCGCCCCGGTCGTAGCGCGGCAGGAACCGGTCGACCTTCGACTTCGGCGGCACCATCGTGAGCGCCTGGGAGTGGGTGAGGAACGCGCCGTCCGCCGAGATCGCCAGCGGCAGGAACACGCGCCGGTCCTCGGCGACCCGGTAGGCGATCAGCGTGGTGTCGAGCGCCTCCTGGGACGTGTCGATCCAGCAGAGCAGCCAGCCGACGTCGCGCACGACGAGCGCGTCGTTGTGCTCCACGCCGAAGGCGCCCGGATCGTCGAGGGCGCGGTTGCCCACGAGCGCCACCATCGGCACGCGCAGCGGGGGCGTCACGACGAGGCATTCCATGGCATACATCCAGCCGACGCCGGACGAGCCGCAGAAGCGTGCTTGACGATCTCGAACTGGCTGTGCTCGCCCTCGGCGATGATGTACTCGGCGACGAGCTGGCCGCCCGAGATCTTCTTGGCGATCGCCTGCATGACGGTGTCGTACGGCCGGATCGGATAGGCCGTGACGACGTCGATGTCGGCGAGCGTCAGCGATTCGGCGACGGCTTCGCTGCCGGAGATCAGGAGCTCCCTGTCCTCTTCGGTGGCGGCCGGAGCCGCCGGAGTGACAACCGCCATTGCTGGCCTCCGTTTAATCGCTCGCCTCGGACGGCGGGGCCCCAGCCCCGCGACGTCCTGTGGCTCGCACTACCTAGATCGTCTTGTGCTGCGCGTTCTCGCCCGGGATGCCGGCGGTGATCTCGACACCGCCGCCGTCGAGGTTTTGCTCGAGCTCCTGCTCGTACTGGCCGCGGAAGCGGAAGCCGTGCGAGCGCACGGTGGCGCTCTTGTCGCCGATCTT
>WNFG01001918.1_pt1 | contig 17531 bp, 8 predicted proteins | sample 5400431 | NCBI WGS metagenome assembly WNFG01 (sample SAMN13153346, study PRJNA577476) | soil metagenome | isolation source: 120 cm saprolite under Douglas fir tree site 2 hole 3 replicate 2 | place: USA:California | collected 2015-04-18 | reverse complement strand
GACCGCAACGTCTACGGCCGCCTGGCCGAGATGCTGGAGGGCCGCCAGGGCATCGCCGGGCCCAAGGGCTTCAAGAAGGATTCCAAGATCACCCGCGCGGTGCTGGAGGAATATCCGCGCTCGCAGTGGTGGCTGTTCGCCTCGCCCAACGACAAGCTGATGACCGAGATCGAGGCCATCCGCAAACAGTACGACGAGTCGAAGAAGGGCCTCGAGCAGCGCTTCCTCGACAAGGTCGAAAAGCTGCAGCGCGGCGACGAGCTGCCGCCGGGCGTGATGAAGATGGTCAAGGTGTTCGTGGCCGTGAAGCGCAAGATCCAGCCCGGCGACAAGATGGCCGGCCGCCACGGCAACAAGGGCGTGGTGTCGAAGATCGTGCCGGTCGAGGACATGCCGTTCCTCGAGGACGGCACGCAGGTCGATATCGTGCTCAACCCGTTGGGCGTTCCCAGCCGAATGAACGTCGGCCAGATCCTGGAAACCCATCTCGGTTGGGCCTGCGCCGGCCTCGGATTGAGGATCGGCCAGGCGGTCGACGCTTACTACGGCAAGCGCGACACCCGGCCGTTGAAGGATACGCTCAAGAAGATCTACGGCGACGACGAGACCATCAAGTCGCTGGGCGAGCAGGAGCTGGTCGAGCTCGGGAGCAACTTGCGTCACGGCGTGCCGATCGCGACCCCGGTGTTCGACGGCGCCAAGGAGGCCGACATCGAGAAGATGCTCGATCTCGCCGGGCTCCATCATTCCGGCCAGGTGACGCTCTATGACGGGCGAACCGGCGAGGCGTTCGATCGCGAGGTGACGGTCGGCTTCATCTACATGATGAAGCTGCATCACCTCGTCGACGACAAGATCCACGCCCGTTCGATCGGACCCTACAGCCTGGTCACCCAGCAGCCGCTGGGCGGCAAGGCGCAGTTCGGCGGCCAGCGTTTTGGCGAAATGGAGGTGTGGGCGCTCGAGGCTTACGGTGCAGCGTACACGCTGCAGGAGATGCTGACGGTGAAGTCGGACGACGTCGCCGGCCGCACCAAGGTCTACGAGGCGATCGTGCGCGGCGACGACACGTTCGAGGCCGGTATTCCGGAATCGTTCAACGTGTTGGTCAAGGAGATGCGCTCGCTCGGCCTCAACGTCGACCTGCACAATTCGAAGCAGCAGCGGCAAGGCCCCGGCGGCGAGAGCGCGGAAGCGGCGGAATAGTCATTGGGACACGAGGCGGACGAGGACAGGACGGACAGGGGAACGGCGGCAGGCTAGCTGTCGTCTGCGGTCCGTCATCCGTCGTCTGAAACGGAGAGAACGATGAATCAAGAGATCATGAATCTTTTCAGCCCGCAGGTGCCGGCTCAGGTCTTCGACCAGATCCGGATATCGATCGCGAGCCCGGAAAAGATTCTGTCGTGGTCCTACGGCGAGATCAAGAAGCCGGAGACCATCAACTATCGCACCTTCAAGCCCGAACGCGACGGCTTGTTCTGCGCGCGCATCTTCGGCCCGATCAAGGACTACGAGTGCTTGTGCGGCAAGTACAAGCGCATGAAGTACAAGGGCATCATCTGCGAGAAGTGCTCGGTCGAGGTCACGCTCTCGCGCGTGCGGCGCGAGCGCATGGGCCACATCGAACTGGCGGCGCCGGTCGCCCACATCTGGTTCCTCAAGTCGCTGCCCTCGCGCATCGGGCTGTTGCTCGACATGACGCTCAAGTCGCTCGAGCGCATCCTCTATTTCGAGAGCTATGTCGTGCTCGAGCCGGGATTGACCCCGCTCGAGGATCGCCAGCTGCTGAGCGAGGACGAATATCTCAAGGCGCAGGAGCTGTACGGCGCCGACAGCTTCACCGCCACGATCGGCGCGGAAGCGATCCGCGAGATGCTCAAGGCTCTCGATCTCGACAAGATGCAGACCGATCTGCGGGCGGAGATCGCGGGTTCGGATTCCGACGTCAAGAAGAAGAAGATCGCCAAGCGGCTCAAGATCGTCGAGGCGTTCCAGCAGTCCGGCAACAAGCCGGAATGGATGATCTTGACGCAGGTGCCGGTGATCCCGCCGGATTTGCGGCCGCTCGTTCCGCTCGACGGCGGGCGCTTCGCCACCTCCGATCTCAATGATCTCTATCGCCGCGTCATCAACCGCAACAACCGCCTGAAGCGGTTGATCGAGCTGCGCGCGCCCGACATCATCATCCGCAACGAAAAGCGGATGCTGCAGGAGGCGGTCGACGCGCTGTTCGACAACGGCCGACGCGGGCGCGTCATCACCGGCGCCAACAAGCGGCCGCTGAAGTCGCTCGCCGACATGCTCAAGGGCAAGCAGGGCCGCTTCCGGCAGAACCTGTTGGGCAAGCGCGTCGACTATTCCGGCCGCTCGGTGATCGTGGTCGGCCCCGAGCTCAAGCTGCACCAGTGCGGGCTGCCGAAGAAGATGGCGCTCGAGCTGTTCAAGCCCTTCATCTATTCGCGGCTCGACGCCAAGGGCCTGTCGACCACGGTGAAGCAGGCGAAGAAGCTGGTCGAGAAGGAGAAGCCCGAAGTCTGGGACATCCTCGACGAGGTCATTCGCGAGCATCCGGTGCTGCTCAACCGCGCGCCGACGTTGCATCGCCTCGGCATCCAGGCGTTCGAGCCGGTGCTGATCGAGGGCAAGGCGATCCAGCTCCACCCGCTGGTCTGCGCCGCCTTCAACGCCGACTTCGACGGCGACCAGATGGCCGTGCACGTGCCGCTGTCGCTGGAAGCGCAACTCGAGGCGCGAGTGCTGATGATGTCGACCAACAACATCCTGCACCCCGCCAACGGCTCGCCCATCATCGTGCCGTCGCAGGACATCGTGCTCGGCCTCTACTACCTGTCGATCATGAGTGAAGGCGATCCGCGCGAGTGGAAGATAGAGCTGCATTCCGAGGAGGAGCTCAAGCGCGACCCGAAGAAGAAGAACATCATCCGCGCCGTCTACAGGAACGCTGAGGAAATCGAGCACGCGCTGAACGAGAAAGCGATCGGGTTGCACACGAAGATCAAGTATTACTGGGAAGGGATCGACGAGCAGGGCAAGCCCTTGCGTCGAGACTTCGTGACCACGGCCGGCCGCGTGATGCTCGGCGAGGTGCTGCCGAAGAGCGCGAAGATTTCCTTCGAGCTTGTGAACAAGCTCATGACCAAGCGGGAAATCTCGAGCATGATCGATCAGGTCTACCGCCACTGCGGGCAGAAGGAGACGGTGATCTTCTGCGACCGGATCATGGCGCTCGGCTTCCATCACGCCTTCAAGGCCGGCATTTCGTTCGGCAAGGACGACATGGTGGTCCCCAGCACCAAGTGGAAGATCATCGAGAAGACCCGCAACGACGCCAAGGAATTCGAGCAGCAGTACAACGACGGCCTCATCACCCAGGGCGAGAAGTACAACAAGGTGGTCGATGCCTGGTCGAAGGCGACCGACCTGATCGCCGACGAAATGATGAAGCAGATCTCGTCGGTGGAAAAGGTCGACGGCGGCGGCCGCGCCGCGCAGGTCAACTCGATCTACATGATGGCGCATTCCGGCGCGCGCGGCTCGCCGCAGCAGATGCGCCAGCTCGCCGGCATGCGCGGCCTGATGGCCAAGCCGTCGGGCGAGATCATTGAGAGCCCGATCATCAGCAACTTCAAGGAAGGGCTCACGGTGCTCGAGTACTTCAACTCGACGCACGGCGCGCGCAAGGGCCTCGCCGATACTGCGCTCAAGACCGCGAACTCGGGCTACCTCACCCGGCGCCTGGTCGACGTGGCGCAGGACTGCATCATCACGTTGGAGGACTGCGGCACCTCGTCGGGGATCAAGGTCCGCGCCATCATCGACGCCGGCACCGTGGTGGCTTCGCTTGAGAGCCGCATCCTCGGGCGCACCACCGCCGAGGACGTGCGCGACCCCTCCTCGCACAAGGTCATCGTCAAGAAGGGCACGCTGCTCGAAGAGCCGCAGGTCGAGGCCATCAAGGCCGCCGGGGTGCAGGAATTGCGCATCCGCTCGGTGCTCACCTGCGAGACCACCGGTGGAGTCTGCGCCAAGTGCTACGGGCGCGATCTTGCCCGCGGGACGCCGGTCAATATGGGCGAGGCGGTGGGCGTCATCGCCGCGCAATCGATCGGCGAGCCGGGCACGCAGCTCACCATGCGTACGTTCCATATCGGCGGCGCCGCGCAGATCTCGGAGCAGTCGGTCATCGAGTCGAACTTCGACGGCACGATCAAGATCAAGAACAAGAACGTGGTGAAAAACTCCGACGGGCAGACGGTCGCGATGGCCCGCAATATGGTCGTCGCCGTGCTCGATCCCGACGGGACCGAGCGCGCGGTGCATCGCATCCAATACGGCGCGCGCCTGCTGGTCGAGGAGGATGACAAGATCAAGCGCGGGCAGCGCATCGCGGAGTGGGATCCGTATACCCGGCCGATCCTCACCGAGGTCGAGGGCACGATAGGATTCGAGGACCTGGTCGAGGGCCAGTCGATGTCGGAGGCGCTCGACGAATCGACCGGCATCGCCAAGCGCGTGGTGACCGACTGGCGCACCAGCCGCGGCGTCGATCTGCACCCGGCGATCGTGATCAAGGACAAGAACAACAAGATCATGAAACTGGCGCGTGGCGGGGAGGCGCGCTACCAGCTCGCCGTCGACGCCATCATCTCGGTCGATCCGGGAACGCACGTGCAGGCGGGCGACGTCATCGCGCGCATCCCGACCGAGAGCGCCAAGACCCGCGACATCACCGGCGGCTTGCCGCGGGTGGCGGAGTTGTTCGAGGCGCGCCGGCCGAAGGAGGCCGCGATCATCGCCGAAACCTCGGGCACCATACGCTTCGGGCGCGACTACAAGAACAAGCGGCGCGTCATCATCGAGCCGGCCGACAAAGGCGAAGAGCCGAAGGAGTACTTGATCCCCAAGGGCAAGCACATCCACCTGCAGGACGGCGACATGATCGAGAAGGGCGACGCCATCGTCGAGGGCAACCCGGCGCCGCACGACATTCTGGCGATCAAGGGTGTCGAGGAGCTCGCCGCCTATCTCGTCAACGAGATCCAGGACGTCTATCGGCTGCAGGGCGTTTCGATCAACGACAAGCATATCGAGGTGATCGTCCGCCAGATGCTGCAGAAGGTGGAGATCGACGACACGGGTGAGACCGAGCTGATCCAAGGCGAGCAGATCGACAAGATCGAGCTCGACGAGATCAATGCGCGGGCGGCCGAAGAGGGCAAGAAACCGGCCGCCGGCCATCCGGTGTTGCTCGGCATCACCAAGGCTTCGTTGCAGACGCGGTCGTTCATCTCGGCGGCGTCGTTCCAGGAGACCACGCGCGTGCTCACCGAAGCCGCGGTCAACGGCAAGATCGACACGCTCGAAGGCCTCAAGGAGAACGTCATCGTCGGCCGGCTGATCCCGGCCGGCACCGGCGCCATGATGAACGGGCTGCGCGAGGTTGCGGGCAAGCGCGACGCGCTCATCCTCGAGGAGCGCGAGAAGGAGGCCGCGGCCAAAGCCGCCGCCGCGGAGGCGCCGCAGCCGGCGCAGTTGCCAGCGGCGGAATAGCGCACCGATCACAAGCCGATTCGCGCCAAGGGGCCATCTTCGGGTGGCCCCTTTTCGTTGTGGAACTACGTCATGGACGGCGAAGCCGCCGCGAAAGGGTAAATTTCGGCACTGTTTTCAATGGGATGTTTCTCGCCGATCAACGAATTTGTCGCATCCGTGGCGGGCCGCACCTGCAACGAGCTGTTTCGCAAGCAAACTGCGAGCGAAGCACTAAATTTCTCCGCACAAGGAACCGGACACCCCAAAAAGCCATTTTGTAGCGGTGACTTAACGCAGGGGCTGTTCTCGCCTTTGGCCTTGGCCGCGGCGGTCCGATGGAATCGATCCTAGTCAAGATCTTTGCGACCGCGCTGGCGCTCAGTCAGGTCACGACCGCGCCCGACGCGGTGAAAACGCGCTTCGAGCGCGCCCAGGATCAGCAGCAGGTGGCAGAGCTTCTGCGCGCGGGCTGCACGCACATGCGCAAGGCATTCGACATCGAGGACATCAACCTCGAGGAGCTGATCGCAACCGCTATGGACGACCCGCAGGCGGTCGCCGGCGAGAGCAAGGTTTTTCACGGCATCAATTTTGCCGATCTGCAAACCGCCTACCGGCAGTTCTGCAAGAACGAGAACGTGGCGGCGCCGGCGGTCGACCTCGGCGAGGTCATCGACTTCTACAACAAGGCAACTGCCGATCTGCCCGATCACACCAAGCTCAAGGGCCTCAAGCTTCCGGGCGCGAGCGTCGTGCTCGACCGCAAGGGCGAACGCTTCGCGGAGGTATTCGAGGAGAACCAGCGGCGGGTGTGGGTTCCACTCGCCGACATCCCCGAGCAGGTGCAAAAGGCTTTTCTCGCGGCCGAGGACAAACGCTTCTATCAGCATAAGGGGATCGACGAGCGCGGCCTGATCCGCGCCTTCATCGGCAATCTCGCCGCGTCCGGGCGCCCGCAAGGCGGCTCGACCATCACTCAGCAGATCGTCAAGAACCTGCTGGTGGGCGAAGACCTGACCTACGAGCGCAAGATCCGCGAGATGATCGTGGCGTCGCGGGTCGAGCGTACGCTCAGCAAGGCGGAGATTCTCGAGCTCTATCTCAATTCCGTCTATCTCGGCCGCGGCTCCTGGGGGATCGAGCTCGCCGCGCGCAGCTATTTCGGCAGGCCGGCGAAGGAGCTTACGGTCGAGGAAGGCGCGCTGCTTGCGGGCCTGACCAAGGGTCCGAATTATTTCAGTCCCGACCGGCACCCGGGCCGCGCGCAGGAGCGGCTCGCCTACGTGCTCAGCCGCTTGCAGGAGGATGGCGCGATCGCGGCCGAGCAGTCCGGCCGTGGATTGCCCGCGCTGCCGGCGCTCGTGCCCTACGAACGTCCGCGCCGCGACACCGGCTTCCATTTCGTCGATCAGGTCGCGCGCGAGGCAAAATCGGTTGCCGGAATCGACGCGATCACGGCGAACTCCTACACGGTGCGCTCCACCATCAATCCGCAACTGCAGCGGGCGGTGGAAGCGGCGTTGCAGGAGGGGCTCTCGCGCTACGAGCGCAGCACCGGCCGCGTCCAGTTCCGCGCCGCCGAGGCGAACCTCGCCCAAGCCGTCCAGCGGTTCGAAGCGGACAAGAAGACCGGCGACAAGCGCCCGGCCTGGCAACGCGCGCTGACGAACGCGCGGCTGCCGCTCTACGACGTGCACTGGACGCCCGCCATCGTGGTGGAGAAGCCGGCCGGCAAGAAAGGCGAGGCGTGGCGCGTCGGCCTGACCGACGGACGCATTCTGCCGCTCTCGCTCGACAATGGGGTCGCTCAACGCAAGCTCGCGCCTTACGACGTGGTCCTGGTGCGCGTGACCGACGGCAAGGGCAAGAGCGGCGCGCGCGCCGAGTTGCGCGTGCGCCCGCAGGTGCAGGGAATGGTGGTCGCCCTGGAGAACAGGACCGGACGCATTCTCGCCATGACCGGCGGCTTCTCATATCCGCTGAGCCAGCTCAATCGCGCGACGCAGGCCGTGCGCCAGCCGGGCTCGGCGATCAAGCCGTTGAGCTATCTCGGGGCGCTGCGCAACGGCCTGCAACCCAACACGCTCGTGAGCGACGAGCCGATCACGCTTCCCCCGCTGGGCGGTGGGCGCGCCCGCGAGCATGATTACTGGACGCCGAAGAACTACGACGGTGGCTTCGGAGGCATTACCACCCTGCGGCGGGCGCTCGAGAATTCGCGCAATCTCGCCACCGTCCATCTGCTCGAAGGCGGCATCGAGGGCACGCCGGAAGCGAGCCTCGATCGCCTATGCAAGCTCGCGGTGGAAGCGCAGATCTATCGTGACTGCGTGCGCTATTATCCATTCGTGCTTGGGGCACAGCCGGTGCGGCCGATCGATCTCGCGGCATTCTACGCGACGATCGCGAACGAAGGCCTGCATCCCGCCCCGCATGTGATCGATTCCATCGAGCGCAACGGCGCCGTGATCTATCGCCATGACCCGAAATCGTCGGTCATGGTCTCCTCGGTCGACCGCGCCGCCTTCTATCAGCTCAAGACCATGCTGCAGGGCGTGTTGGCGCGGGGCACGGCGCGCGCGATCGCCAGCCTCGCCCCCTATGTCGCGGGCAAGACCGGCACCTCCGATGAGGAGAACGACGCCTGGTTCGTCGGCTTCACCAACGACGTCACCGTCGCGGTTTGGATCGGCTACGACAACGCCGGCGGCAAGCGCCGTACGCTCGGCGGCGGCGCGACCGGCGGCCACGTCGCCGTGCCGATCTTCGAGCCGGTCATCCAGGCGGTGTGGTCCAATGTCGCCCCGAAGACCGCGCTCGCCCCGCCGTCGCCCGAGGCCAAACGCCATCTGGCGTGCAAATCGATCGACCTCGAATCCGGCGACATGCAGAGCGCGGGCGGAAGGGTGATCACTGAATGCTTTCGGATCGACCGCAACGGCCAGATCCAGGACACCCAATATCAGCTGGTCGGGCGGGAGGACGCTTATGCCGCGCGCGGCGGCTATTACGGCGTCGCGCCGAGTCCATTCGGCTACGGCATCAACCCCGAGCAGCGCCCAACCTACTACTATTATGACAACAACGGCCGCTACCTTCCGGCGCCGCGGGACGCGCGGCCGCCGGCACAATATTACGGCCAGTACGGACCTTACGGGCGTGATCCGCGCTATCAGGCCGCGCCGCCGCGCGATCCTTACGGACGCGAGTACCAAACACCGCAGCGTATCGATCCAGGCTACATCTGGGGCAATCGGCGATATTATTGAAAGACACCATGATGCGCAGCCGCCAGCTCGCCGCCTTGCTCGTTGCGCTGGCGGTACTTGTCGCGACGTCTCACGCCCAAATCCGCGCGCAAGAGTTTCGCATTCAAGACGTGACCTCGCCCGCCGCCCTCGCGGTCGATGCGCTTGCGCCGAAAACCATCGCGTTTCTCGATCGACCAAGCGAGGAGTTGATCGATCCGGACACCGGTCTCATCCGGTTTGAGGATTGGGCGCAGGCGAGACCGCTCGAAAAGCAATTCTTGACGCCCTTTCCGAGCTATCTCGAGCCATACGTCGAAACCACCGTCGATGGCGTGCGCAAGCGCTTCAAGGAAAAGCTCCACATGTACGTGGCCGAAGCCCGCTTTGCGCTCGCGCGGCCGCCCGGCTCGATCGATCTCGCAAGCTTCGTGACGCTGCCGTTCGTGGAGCGCATCGATGCGGCCGTCAAGCACAGCCTGATCGCGCCGGGCGAGGCGGTGTCGGCCAAGGATCCGCGCGCCGTGCACAACCAGCATCCGCTGCGGCGCTGGTGCGAAACAAGGCCGGTCACGATCTGCATTCGCTCGCGCTACCAGTTCGAGGGCAAGTTCCCGATCGGCATCCAGATCGCCAACAAGCTCAGGGAAGGCTCGAAGAAAATCCCCGACTTCCTCGAATTCGAGAGCGAGCTCACGCTGCGCCCGCCCGCGGAGGTCGCCGAGATGGGTCTTGCGGCCCTGACCGGGCTCGACACGCCGCTCGCCGGGGCGCTCGAACAGAACATCTTCTACGTCAACCAGGTGATGCAGTTCGGCAAGCTCCTTGCCGTCTTTCAGGGCCATCCGAGCGACGCCAAACAGACCATCGTCACCGTGTTCGTGGCGCTCGCGGTCGAGAGCAATGTTTTGGCGAAGAAAAAAGAATTCGTGAAAGTGCCGGTGCTGCGAAATCTGGTGCCGGCGCAGGTGCTCGCCGGCAAGAGCTCGTTCAACAGCGGCAGCTCGATCAGCGCCGGGCTGCCGGTTTATGCGCGCAACCAGGTCAAGGCGATCGCCGCGATCCTCGAGCGCAAGTGAAAAGCCTTGCCGGCGGTGCCGGCCTCTTCCAGCGCCGTAGCGCCTTTGATGCGACGCAGCACCTCCTCGGTCTTGCGGTCAAGACGATCGCCGGCGTGGCGGCGAACGACTTTCGCGGCCGCCTCGAGCGGGCGAATCGGCGTGGATAATAGATGACGAGGTGAATCGGGGATGAATCACGTGGACCGGCAGAAGTTCCATCGGTCGGAACTTGCGGGAAACTCCTGACTTCTCAGTGACAAAGTGCGCCGCCGCATGGTACCGATTCCTATGGAACTTACGGCGGCTTCTCAAAATTGCCGCCTTTGCGCACTCTGACTCGCGCGTGAACACGGCCGCCACCCTTTGTCGGGCATGACCCGACGCGGCGTGGCGGAGATAAATAAAGAGAGGGGTGGCCGATTGCACGGGGCATTCGGCCAAAACCGACGCCGTAATCCCCGACGGCGCCGGAGACATTGCGCTGTCAGCGTTAGCACTTGAATTTGACGGCGGTCGGCTCGACCGTCGCGTCGGCGGTGGTTTTGCGTCGTCGGCGACATCGAAGCAAACGGCGCCCGCAACGCGCGATGCTGCGGCGCGAGCAAGCGCGCGCGGCCTCGACTGGTTCACCTTTTTTCTCGCCGACATCCAAACCGGCTTCGGTCCTTTCGTTGCGGTCTATCTGACCGCACACGCTTGGACGCAGCTCGACATCGGGCTGGTCTTGACCACGGGCGGCCTCGTGGCGCTCGCGTGCCAAGTGCCCGGCGGCGCGCTGGTCGATGCCATGCGCTCGGCGCGGCTGGTCGCCATGCTCGCGGTGGCGGCGATTTGCCTGAGCGCGCTTGCGCTTGCGATCTGGCCCTCGTTCTTGGTCGTCATGGCGGCGCGTGTCCTGCATGCAGGCGCGAGCTGCGTGCTCGGGCCCGTCATCGCCGCGATCAGCCTCGGTCTCGTCGGGCACGCCGCCCTCGGAGCGCGCCTCGGTCGCAATGCCCGTTTCGCTTCCATCGGTAACGGCTTTGCCGCCGCGGCGATGGGCGTATGCGGGTACCTTGTGTCGAATCAGGCGGTGTTCTTCCTCACTGCGGCGCTGGCGGCGCCGGCCATCTTGGCGCTTACCCGCATCCGCATGGGCGACGCCGAACGTCCGCGCACCGATGTCGCCGCTCCGACCGCGACCATCCGCAGCGTGTTGAGCGATCGCCGGTTGTTGATATTTGCCGGCTGCATCTTGCTGTTCCAGCTTGCGAACGCGGCCATGCTGCCGCTGATGGCCGGTATTGTGACCCTGCGCGCGAGCGAATGGGCATCGACCTTGATTGCGGCCTGCATCGTCCTGCCGCAACTCGTTGTTGCAGTGTTTGCGCCATGGGTCGGCCGGGTGGCCGATTCGTGGGGACGGCGGCCGCCGCTGTTCTTCTGCTTTGTGGCCTTGGCCCTGCGCGGGGTGCTGTTTGCGTTCGTGAGCGACCCTTATCTGATCGTTGCGGTGCAAGCGCTCGATGGCGTCTGCGCCGCAGTTCTCGGCGTTACCGTTCCACTCGTGGTCGCAGATATCACGCGAGGCACGGGGCGGTTCAATCTTGGTCTCGGAATCGTCGGCAGCGCGGTCGGTATCGGCGCCGCGCTGAGCACGACGCTCGCCGGTTATTCAATTGATCATTTCGGCAGCAGCGTCGCATTTTTCAGCCTTGCATCGATTGCCGTTTGCGGCCTGGCATTAGTTTGGCTGCTGCTGCCCGAAACCCGGCCCGATGTGGAGCAATCGGCGCCCCGCGGCTTGAATTTTGTCACAAACGACGCGGAGCCTTGCATCAATCGGAACGCTGCTATGCGCAGTTCCGGCCGGCCGATTGCAATCGTTCGTCAATTTCAGCAGCCGCGCCGTTCATTTTCGGCAATCATGTCGCTCGAGTGGGTTCCCGCGGAACTCCAGAGGCGGTTCTCGCGTTGCATTGATCTCGTAGCGCGTGCGCAGCCGACTGGAGAGTTCCGGCCGAAATGGAAGAGGCTTGTCGCTACAGCGATCGCCCGCTTGCGTTTCTCGCCCGCTACGTGTGGAGGCGGCCGGTCGCGCATGCCGCGATTCTAAGTGCTGTGGTCGCGGCCGTCGCCTGTTCGGTGGGCGCCCAGTATGGCGTGAAGGTTCTCGTCGACACTCTCGCGGGGGGACTTTACGTCGGCACCCATGCCAGGGATGCGTGGCTGGGCTTTCTTCTGTTGGCGACGCTGATTGCGGCGGACAACTTGCTGTGGCGCGTGGCGAGTTGGATCGCCAGCTACACCTTTGTCGCGGTCACCGGCGATCTACGCCGCGACTTGTTCCGCCATCTGACCGGGCATGCGCCCAGCTACTTCGCCGATCGGATGCCGGGGACATTGACGAGCCGGATCACGGCCACCTCCAACGCCGTCTTCACCTTACAGAACATGTCCATTTGGAACGTCTTGCCGCCGTGCATGGCGACGGTGATCGCCATCGCTTTAGTCGTAACAGTGAGCGCGCCCATGGCCGCGGCATTGATGGCCATTGCCGGTATTTTGGTAGCGGCCATGTTCTGCCTCGCCGCCGGCGGCCGGCCGCTGCATTACGAGTTCGCCAACCGCGCGGCGGCGGTCGATGGGGAAATGGTGGATGTCGTCGGCAACATGCCTCTCGTCTGGTCGTTTTGCGGGGTCGGTCGCGAGCATCGCCGGCTCGACGCCACCATCGACCGGGAAATGGTGGCGCGCCGGCGCAGCCTTCTCTATCTTGAAAAACTGCGCCTGTTCCACGCCGCAGTAACCGTCTTCTTGATCATCGCGCTGTTGGCCTGGGCTATCGTGCTTTGGCAGAAGGGCGCCGCGACCGCCGGCGACGTGGTCCTGGTTTGCACGCTGGGCCTTTCCATCCTGCACGCGACGCGGGATTTGGCGGTGGCGCTGGTGGACGTCACCCAACATCTGGCGCGCCTGTCGGAGGCGCTCGCGACACTTCTCGTGCCGCACCGCCTGCGCGATCACCCGCAGGCGACCTCGCTGGTGCGCTCGGGCACGACCGTCGTATTCGAGAACGTCGACTTTTGTTATCCCGACCGGCGCAGGGTGTTTACCAATTTCAGCCTGCGGATCGAGGCCGGCCAGCGCGCCGGCCTGGTCGGGCAATCGGGCTGCGGCAAATCGACCTTGTTCGTCCTGCTGCAGCGTTTCTACGACGTGCAGGGCGGGCGCATTCTGCTCGGCGGCCAAGACATTGCGCGGGTCACCCAGGAGAGCCTGCGCGCCGCTATCGCCGTCGTTCCCCAGGACATTTCCTTGTTTCACCGCTCGATCATGGAAAACATCCGCTATGGTCGGCCGGACGCCGCCGACGCCGACGTACACGCGGCGATCGTCGCCGCCAATTGCGACGCCTTCATCAAAAATCTGCCGGAGGGCGTTGCAACGATCGTCGGCGACCGCGGCGTGAAGCTGTCGCCCGGGCAGCGCCAGCGCATCGGGATTGCCCGCGCGTTCCTCAAGGATGCGCCAATTCTTCTGCTCGATGAGGCGACCTCGGCGCTTGACAGCGAGTCGGAGGAGGCCGTGCGCGAGGCCTTGGACCGCTTGATGGGCGGCCGCACCGTCATCGCCATCGCCCACCGGCTCTCGAGTCTGCGCAATTTCGATCGGATCGTCGTGTTGCAAGCGGGCAAGGTCTGCGAAGACGGCCCGCCGCGGGTGCTGGTGCAAAGCAAAGGCGTCTATGGCAACTTGGTGCGGCGGGAGGTGGCGCGGCTGGCGAAACAGGCCGCCTAGCGCGCCCGCAGCGCGGCGGTTCTCGCGAGCTCGCATCGCCCGAGACCAGCGCGTCGCGCGCGGCTCACGAATTCGCGGGTGCGGCGCACGCGCATGAGGGTGAGCCCAACGCGCGCACGCCGGAACGCTGAAAGCCTCGATGTTTCGGGCTTTTGCGCCTTGACTTCGCCCCAGCCCGTCGATACATACCGCCCACTTTTCGGCAGGCGGTGAGCTTCGCTTGCTCGGAACGGCGTGCCCCGAGACCCGCTAAACCCTTGAGATCTTTGAGGTCTCTTTCGGCTGCGGATGGGGGCGTCACCAGCCTCGAGGAATGAAGCTCAGACGCTGCCTCTGACGACTGTCAGATGAGAAGTGCACGACCGCTTCGCCCGCGCGGTGCGGTCCTCTGTGAAACGGGTGAGCGCCGAACGCGCCGGGAGCGCAAGGCGCTCTTCCGTTTTGCGCGTTGGAATGAACCCATCATCCGCTCCCTTCGAGGGGACGGAGAGACCAAGGATTGCAAGCGAGACGATGCCGACGATCAATCAGCTGATCCGCAAGCCGCGCGTGACGCAGCATGCGAAGAAGAAGGTGCCGGCGCTGCAGCAGAGCCCGCAGAAGCGCGGGGTGTGCACCCGCGTCTATACGGTGACGCCGAAAAAGCCGAACTCGGCCTTGCGCAAGGTCGCCAAGGTGCGGCTGACCAACGGCTTCGAGGTGATCGGCTACATCCCGGGCGAGGGGCACAATCTGCAGGAGCACTCGGTGGTGATGATCCGCGGCGGCCGCGTCAAGGATCTGCCCGGCGTTCGCTACCACATCCTGCGCGGTGTGCTCGATACCCAGGGCGTCAAGAACCGTAAGCAGAGGCGCTCCAAATACGGAGCAAAGAGGCCGAAGTAATTCGGCCTCTTTGCGCAGATCCCCGGGCGAGCGAAGCGGGACCCGGGGAACCCGAGAAGCAAACCGCGGCCAGCAAGAGATAAAGAGACGAGACCAAGGACGATCCGATGTCCCGCCGTCACAGCGCCGAGAAGCGCGAAATCAACCCGGACCCGAAATACGGGAACCTGGTTGTGTCGAAATTAATGAACGTGATCATGCGCGCCGGCAAGAAATCGGTGGCGGAAGGCATCGTCTATGGCGCGCTCGAAATCATCGAGACCAAGACCAAGCAGAATCCGGTCGCGATTTTCGAGCAGGCGCTCGACAACGTGATGCCGTCGATCGAAGTGCGCTCGCGGCGCGTCGGCGGGGCGACCTATCAGGTGCCGGTCGAGGTCCGCACCACCCGCCGGCAGGCGCTCGGGATCCGCTGGATCATCGCAGCCGCGCGCGAGCGCAATGAAAAGACGATGACGGAGCGGCTCTCGGCCGAGCTGCTCGATGCATCCAACAGCCGGGGAAATGCCGTCAAGAAGCGCGAGGACACGCACCGCATGGCCGAGGCCAACCGGGCGTTTTCGCATTATCGCTGGTGATGGCCGCACAGAGATCAAGGACTTAGCCGCCATGCCCCGCAGCCACCCCATCGAGGACTACCGCAATTTCGGCATCATGGCCCACATCGATGCCGGAAAGACGACGACCACCGAGCGTATCCTCTATTACACCGGCAAGAGCCACAAGATGGGCGAGGTGCACGAGGGCGCCGCGACCATGGACTGGATGGAGCAGGAGCAGGAACGCGGCATCACCATCACCTCGGCCGCAACCACCGCCTTTTGGAAGGGCAAGCGCCTCAACATCATCGACACGCCTGGCCACGTCGATTTCACCATCGAGGTGGAACGCAGCCTGCGCGTGCTCGACGGGGCGGTGTGCGTGCTCGACAGCAATCAGGGCGTCGAACCGCAAACCGAGACGGTCTGGCGGCAGGGCGACAAGTACAAGGTCCCGCGCATCGTCTTCTGCAACAAGATGGACAAGATCGGCGCGGATTTTTTCCGCTGCCTCGACGACATCGTCAATCGCTTGGGCGCCAAGCCGGTGGCGATCCAGCTTCCGATCGGCAGCGAGAATCAGTTCAAAGGCGTGGTCGACCTCGTGCGCATGGTCGGAGTGGTTTGGGACGAGGAGACGCTCGGCGCCAAGTACCACGACGTCGACATCCCGGCCGACATGCTCGAGCAGGCCAAGGAGTATCGCGAGCGCATGATCGAGGCGGCGGTCGAGCTCGACGACAACGTCATGGCCGCCTACCTCGAGGGTAAAGAGCCCGACGAGGCGACTCTCAAGCGCCTCATCCGCAAGGCGGTGATCACCGGCGCGTTCTTCCCGGTGCTCGCCGGCTCTGCCTTCAAGAACAAAGCCGTGCAGCCGTTGCTCGACGCGGTCGTCGACTATTTACCGTCGCCGCTCGACGTCCCGCCGATCAAGGGCATCGACAGCAAGGGCAACGAGGTTGTGCGCAAGCCATTGGACAGCGAGCCGTTGGCGCTGCTCGGCTTCAAGATCATGGACGATCCCTTTGTTGGCACCATCACCTTTTGCCGCATCTATTCCGGCCGGCTCGAAAGCGGCACGGGCGTGCTGAATTCCACCAAGGACCGCAAGGAGCGCATCGGCCGCATGCTGCTGATGCATGCGAACAATCGCGAGGACATCAAGGAGGCCTATGCCGGCGACATCGTTGCGCTTGCAGGCCTCAAGGACGTGCGCACCGGCGACACGCTGTGCGATCCGCAGAAGGCGGTGATCTTGGAGAAGATGGAATTCCCCGATCCGGTGATCGAGATTGCAATCGAGCCGAAATCGAAGGCGGATCAGGAGAAGCTCGGCGTGGCGCTCGCCAAGCTCGTGGCCGAGGACCCGTCATTCCGCGTTACGACCGATCAGGAATCGGGGCAGACCATCCTCAAAGGCATGGGCGAGCTTCATCTCGAGATCAAGGTCGACATCCTCAAGCGCAGCTACAGGGTCGACGCCAATATCGGCGCGCCGCAGGTCGCCTATCGCGAGAAGATCACCAAGCGGGTCACCGTCGATTATACCCACAAGAAGCAGACCGGCGGGTCTGGCCAATTTGCTCGCGTCAAAATCGTCGCCGGACCGTTGCCGCCGGCTGGAGGCTTCGAGTTCGAGAACGAAGTCGTCGGTGGAACGGTACCGAAGGAATACATTCCCGGCGTCGAAAAGGGCCTCGAATCGGTCTTGGGATCGGGCGTCCTGGCGGGGTTCCCGGTGGTCGATCTCAAGGTGACGCTGATCGACGGTGCCTATCATGACGTCGATTCGTCGGCGCTCGCCTTCGAAATCTGCGCGCGCGCGGCGCTGCGTGAGGCGCTGCAAAAGGGCTCGCCGGTCCTGCTCGAGCCGATCATGAAGGTCGAGGTGGTGACGCCCGAAGACTATACCGGTTCTGTCATCGGCGACCTCAACTCGCGCCGCGGGCAGATCCAGGGCCAGGACATGCGCGGCAACGCCAACGTCGTCAACGCGATGGTGCCGCTCGCCAACATGTTCGGCTATGTGAGCAACCTGCGCTCCATGTCGCAGGGGCGCGCCACCTTCACCATGCAATTCGATCACTACGAACAGGTGCCCCAGGCGGTCGCCGCCGAGATCCAAGCGAAGTTCGCCTGAAGCCGCGCGCGACGCGAACCGCAATGATCTGAACGATGCCGTCGGAGTTGGAGTTTAGTTGAGAAGGATCCTAGAGGAGCCGAGCCATGGCTAAGCAGAAATTCGAACGCACGAAGCCGCATTGCAACGTTGGGACGATCGGTCACGTCGACCACGGCAAGACGACGTTGACGGCGGCGCTGACGAAGGTGTCGGCGGAGAAGGGCTGGACGACGACGTTTGTGCCATATGACCAGGTTGCGAAGGCGTCGGAGAGCCAGGGACGGCGCGACCCGACCAAGATTTTGACGATTGCGACCAGCCACGTGGAATACGCCAC
>WNFG01004778.1_pt1 | contig 17545 bp, 19 predicted proteins | sample 5400431 | NCBI WGS metagenome assembly WNFG01 (sample SAMN13153346, study PRJNA577476) | soil metagenome | isolation source: 120 cm saprolite under Douglas fir tree site 2 hole 3 replicate 2 | place: USA:California | collected 2015-04-18 | reverse complement strand
AACAACTTTCCCTTTGTAGTCATGCAGCGAAACCGTTCGGTCAGAGTCTTTCACGGTGAAATCCGGTGCAGGGCTGCCCACCATGCGCGTCTTAGGCGAATTCGTGCATGCGCAAAGCAACAATGGCAGCGCCAAGAGCAGTAGTCGTGTGGGTTTCACAACCCTATAATAAACCGATTCTGATGGATTCGAACCACACACAAGTAACCGTCCGGGTGATTATTCCTGCCCGCAATGAAGAAGCTTGCCTTGGCCGATGCATAGGGTCTCTGGTGGCGCAGACCGGAATCTCATTTGAAATCTTTGTAGTAGATGACAACTCCACAGATCACACGCTGGATGTGGCGGCCACCTTCCCGACTGTGCAGGTCCTGGCTGCCAACGCGCCTGCCCCGGGCATCAGCGGCAAATGCAACGCCTTGATCAAGGGCGCTGAGGGGGCCACAGCAACGTGGCTGTTGTTTACTGACGCTGACACCTTTCACCTGCCTGATTCACTGGCCGGAGCCGTGGCAGAGGCGCAACGCGAACACGCTGACCTGCTTTCCTACTCTCCCGAGCAGGAGACAGGTTCCTGGTATGAAGACATGTTGATGCCGCTGGTGTTCGCCGAACTGGCGCGGACCTATGAAACAGCCGGAGAGAATGATACGGCCGGAAAAAATGACCGCGTCAAGCCCGCAGCCAACGGCCAATACATTCTGGTGCGCCGTGCGGTTTATGAGCCGCTCGGCGGACACAAGGCTGTGGCGAGCAAAATTCTGGAAGATGTTGAACTCGCAAAGCTGTTTAAAGATTCCGGCCACAAGATTTTTTTTCGTTACGGTAAAGGACGGGTGCGAACGCGCATGTATCGCAGCTTTTCCGGCATGTGGGCAGGCTGGACCAAGAATCTGGGATTGCTGTTCTCCAATGCGACGTGGATAGCCGCCCTGCGAGCAGGGGAGTTCCTGTTGTTTTGTCTGTCACTTCTTTCCGGGCTGATCCTCTATTCCTATGGCAAACGTGGCTGGAGCGCCGTGGCCCTGTTGGTCTGTCTGTACGTGTTTGCCAGGTTTCAGCTTCGCGTCCGGCACGCGCATTTCCGGTGGCCTGTTAACCTTTTGTCATTCTTCGGCTTACCCATGTTTGCGGTATTGTTATGGCGCTCAGTGTACTGCCTGAAAGTGCGTGGCACTGTAACATGGAAGGGAAGGATTTACTCAAATTCACCACCCGGAGCAACACGGCGCTCATCTAGTTCAGAGTAGGCCGGTAAATTGACGGGGCCGAGACAAATACTCAATGGTTTATCTCACACGGAAAGCGGAGTTCTCAGCGTCGCACTCTTACCATAATCCGGAATTCTCACCGGAGGAAAACCAGCGCATTTTTGGCAAGTGCAATAATCCGAACGGACACGGGCATAATTACACGCTTGAAGTAACGGTGAAGGGCCAGGTGGACGGTCGGTCGGGCTTTGTCGTTGACTTGAAACAGCTCAAGGAAATCATGAACAAGGAAGTGATTGAGGTGCTGGACCACCGCTTCCTGAACAAAGAGATCGCAGAATTCGCCAACATTATTCCCACCACGGAAAATCTGGCCATCGATATATGGAACCGCCTTCAGACCAGGTTGAGGACGGCCGAGCTGCATCGCGTCCGGGTGTATGAGACGCCGGATCTGTTTGTGGATTACTTTGGAGAAGCATGAAGGCCTATCTGACACGGCGTTACTGGTTTTCTGCATCGCATCGTCTGCATTGCGAAGATATGTCAGAGGCGGAGAATAAAGAGGTCTACGGCAAATGCAACAATCCGCATGGACACGGCCACAACTATGCCGTTGAGGTGACTGTGGCCGGCCAGGTTGATGCGCGCACAGGCATGGTATGCAATCTGGCGGACCTGGACGCGTTTGTCGGGGAAAAAATATTGCAACGTTTTGATCTGGAAAACCTCAATACATTGAGGGAATTTCAGGACGTTGTTCCGACCACCGAGAACCTGTGCATGGAGCTTTACAGCATTCTGGAAAACGGGTTCACGCACGCCAGGGTAGAAAAGGTGCGCGTGGAAGAGACCATGCTCAACTCGTTTGAATATGCCGGAGGAAGGGAAGCACGCCATTAGGAGCTGTTGTGAAAACTGGAGCCACTTTGATGAAAGTTTCTGAAACATCGCCGCTCGCGACCGCCAGTACGCAGGAATTGTTGCGCGAACTGCTGGTGCGCCTGGGAGAAGACCCGGACCGCGACGGCCTGATGAGGACGCCGGAGCGTATGCAGAAGGCGCTGGAGTATCTGACCAAAGGGGAAAAAGAAGACCCTGACAGCGTTCTGACCGGCGCGCTCTTTGACGTCAGCTATGACGAGATGGTCATTGTAAAAGATATTGAGATGTTCAGCTTGTGTGAGCATCACATGCTGCCCTTCTTCGGAAAAGTACACGTCGCGTACATACCCAAGGGGAAAGTGGTGGGGTTGAGCAAGATTCCCCGTCTCGTGGACATCTTCGCCCGCAGGCTGCAAGTCCAGGAACGACTCACGGTGCAGATCGCCGAGACAATTCAAAATGCGATTCAGCCGCTGGGAGTGGGCGTGGTCATTGAGGCGCGCCATCTCTGCGTGATGATGCGTGGCGTGGAGAAGCAGCATTCATCGGCGGTGACGTCACACATGCTGGGAAGCTTCCGCAGCTCAGACAAGACGCGTGAAGAGTTTCTGTCTCTGATTCGCAACGGCAAGAACGGAAATTCTTTCTAGAATGCCGGAAGAAAAGCCGTCCATAGGAAAGATGCCGGAACAAAAGCTAGCGGTGATCACCGGCGGCAGTCGTGGCATTGGACTGGCCATCGCACAAGCATTCGCCAAAGCAAACTATGATGTGATCATTATGGGCAGGGAAGCCGCGCGGCTCCAGTCCGCGGTCGATGAGTTGCAGTCGCACGGACAATCGGCTGAAAAGCTGGTGTGCGATGTAACAGCCCCCGCAAGCGTCCAAACTGCATTTCAGCAGATTCGCGCAAAGCACAAGCAAATCCATGTTCTGGTCAATAATGCAGGTGTGGCGCATGCCCTGACGCCGGCGGCAATGCTGTCGCTCGAAACCTGGAAACAGGTAATCGACACCAACCTGACGGGCACATTTCTGGTCACCTTGGCCGCATTGCCCTTGATGAGTTCCGGAAGCACGATCGTGAACAATCTCTCCGTGGCCGCGGTGCAGCCGTTTGCCGGTATGTCTGCGTACAACGCTTCGAAATATGGGGCCTATGGATTTACTCAGGCGCTGCGTGAGGACCTGCGTAAGTCCGGAATCCGTGTCCTGGCATTGATACCTGGCGCCACCGACACGGACATATGGAGCCAGTTCTGGCCCGACGCGCCGCGCGATAAGATGGTCTCACCCCGAACGGTGGCTGAAGCGGTGTTACAGGCGGTATCGTCGCCGGCCAATACGTCTGTGGATGAGATACGCCTTGGCCCTGCCGCCGGCTCCCTGTAAAAGCCTAACGTTAAAGTGTTACTTTAAATCCAGCTAGAGGCCATCTCATAAACTTTACCGTCTTAAGAGAGGCAAACCTCAGGGGCTGAAGCCCGGCTTGAAAGGTCTTTCACGGCACAGCTAAAACTGTGCCCTTTCAAAGCAAATTCATGAGATGGTCTCTAGTAATCTTCAAACGAGTAATAGCGGCTTTGCTTAGGCATGATCCGGATCAGCAAGAGACCGGTCAGAAAGCCTCCGACGTGGGCCCAGAAAGCAACGCCACCCACATTGCCTCGGGCTACGGTGATGGTGGAAGCGGCGCCGTTCAGGAGTTGGGCGAGGAACCAGAAACCCAGGACCAGCCAGGCGGGTACCCAGAAAACGAAGAAGCCCCACCACGTAAGCACCCGTGCTTTGGGATAAAGAATGAAATAGGCTCCCATGACGCCGGCAATCGCACCACTGGCGCCGACGGTTGGCACCTGCGAGTTCAGGTTGAAGACAAGATGGGTGAATGCAGCGCCCAGTCCGCTGGCTAAATAAAACAGCAGGTATCCGAAATGGCCAACACGGTCCTCAACGTTGTCGCCAAAAATATAGAGACCCCACATATTAAACAGGACATGCGTCCAGGAGGCGTGGAGGAACATCGAGGTGAAGATTGGCACAAACGCGTATGCTGCCGGGACCACGCCCTGTGCCCAGCCTTCGATATTGTGCGGCACCAGCGCAAACTCCATCTCAAACACCTGGCGGGAATGCGTGCCCAGTGACCACTCGAATAGAAAGATGACGATGTTCAACGCAATGAGGAAATAGTTGACGTATGGAGTGGTGGAGCGGGGAGCGTCATCACGGATGGGGAACATGTATATAGGTGCTCATTGATTATCATGCTTGATAGGGAGAACTAGCTCAAGTGGACGGAGTCCTGATCGTTAACAAACCGCAGGGGTGGACATCGCATGACGTGGTGTCGCGTGTTCGAAAAATCGCCTCTGAGAAGTCCATTGGGCACCTGGGAACACTCGATCCCATGGCGACCGGCGTCCTGCCATTGGTTCTGGGCAAATTCACGCGTCTGGCCCAGTTCTATAACCATGCGGACAAGCGCTATACCGGGACCATCCGCTTTGGTGTGGCCACTGACACGTATGACGCGGAAGGCGAACCCACAGGCGCGGAACAGCCCATTGCATTCACCCGCGAGGAGTTAGAAGAGGCCGCGAAGACTTTTACCGGACTCATTCAACAAATACCGCCGCAATTTTCCGCCAAGAAGATTGACGGCGTGCCCGCCTACAAGCTGGCCCGCAAGGGTGAAGCGGTAGAGCTCACAACAAAGGAAGTTGAAATCAAGGAACTGGTGATCACCGGCTGGGACGGAACCCGCGCTACCTTCAAGTCATGGGTGAGCTCTGGAACATATCTCCGCTCATTAGCTCATGATATGGGCAAGGCCCTGGGAACGGGAGCCCACTTGTGCCAGCTTACCCGGACGGCGGTAAGAGAGTTTGTCCTGGACGATGCGCATAGCCTGGAGGATTTAGAGCTTGCCGCTCAGGCTGGTTCGTTGGAGGAGCTTTGCCTGCACCCGCGACTGGTGCTGCCGGAATTCCCGGCCGTAACTTCGCCTTTGGGCAGCATCGCTCGCTTGCGAAATGGTGGAGCCGTGAACCTGCCCGAATTCAGCAAAGCGCCGACCGTACGGGTATTTGGCGGACAAAGGGAACTGATCGCAATTGCCAGACGGGTAGCGGGAACACTTTTTCAGCCCAAGGTGGTCTTGAATGCCAATTGATGATGAGTCGAGGTCAGCCTAATGGTGGCCTCTGCTGGCCTGCTATTCCGGCCCGGGCGTGCGACTAGAGTCCATCCCATCGTGGCAAGTTTGATGCTGAGTAGTTGCGGGGCTAGACTGGTCGCGGAGGTATTTATGCGTTGCTTGCTAAAGGTATCAATTCCGGTTGAGACGGGTAATGCGGCTATTTCCGACGGCAGTCTCAACAAAACCATTGAATCAATTCTCGCCGAGGTTAAACCCGAAGCGGCGTATTTTGCTGAAGACAATGGGACGCGTACGGGGTTCATCTTTCTCGACATGAAAGACACTTCACAAATTCCTGCGTTAGCAGAGCCATGGTTCCTTGCCTTTAACGCCCATGTTGAATTCCATCCCGCGATGAATATTGACGATCTCAAGAAGGCCACGCCCGGGATTGAAAGGGCGGTCAAAAACTATTCTCGGACGGCGCAGATGAGGGCGGCTTGATCTGAGACACGTCATCACCATATGGTCAAACGGAGCTGCCGTCGTGCTCCTCTTGCCGCGCATGGTAAACGAGGACCTGGCCGGGACAACAGGGGAGGATTGGCGGGTTCTCTAGGGGCGTGTTCACACTACGAGCAAAAAAGAACAACCACAACGTCCGATAACAGATATTATGTAAATATCAGGAAAACGCCGGGTTCGTGAGGCCCTCGCCAGGCAAATATCTCAACTTCCGCCTATTGCGGCTTCCCTTTCAAGAGGCGCTTCAGTTCCAATTTGAAGGCATTTAGCGCGGCAATCATCTCCGGAGTAGCTTCAATTATTTCTTCTTTGTGGAGGAACACCGTGCGCCCGCCACGTTCTACCAAGGGTCCAAGGCTCTCACCCATGCGCCGGCCGACATTGCCCAGAATCTGAAGCCCTTCCGGGCCACCGGGTATGAGAAACGCGATGTAGCCGTTCTTGAGCACGCCGATCGCCTGGGGAAAGCGGTCAAAGGTCTGGAGCTCGAAGCCGGCGGTGTATAGGCGTTGTAACTGTTCTTCAGGGAGCATGGGTGTTATTTATCTCGAGCGTTTCGCGAGAGATCCATACTCGCTCCAATGGACTTTTGTTCGGCAAAAGACCTAAGGCAATGATCTCTAAGAATGTAGGGATCCCTCACTTCGTTCGGGATTTCAGAAAAAACTACATCTTATATCTGCCCAGATCCTCGTCATTCAGCCCTTCCAACCACTTGCGGAGGTCTTCCGCGGAGACGCGGTCGGCTGAGGTGCTGGCCGACTTGGAACTCTTCAGGACTTCCTCGTCCACGAAGATCGGGCAGTCCAGCCGCAAGGCCAGAGCCAGGGCGTCTGATGGGCGCGAATCCATGCTCATGACCTTGCCATCGCGTTCCATCCAGATCACGGCAAAGAACGTGTCTTCCCGGAGTTCATTGACCACGACTTTATGCACATGGGCGTCAAAGCCGATCAGGAGATTCTTGATCAGGTCGTGCGTCATGGGACGGGGCGTGGTGACTTTTTCGATTTCCAGGGCGATTGCGTTCGCCTCATAAACGCCAACCCATATGGGCAGAACCGTGTCACCGCCAACGTCTTTCAGTACGACTATGGGCATGTTGGTTACGGGATCCATCATCAGTCCGCGAATTTTCATTTCAACTTCCATCATGCCCCTCCTAAACCAGCTCACCCACCAGGCTATTGGGAAAGCTCTTTGTCACTAGAACGTTAGCATATGATCCAACGGCGGGCTTAGCGTCCGGCGGCGCCGTGAAGTTAAGAGTAATGCTCTGCGAGGTGCGGCCCATGATCTGTCCGCGTGCTTCGTTCTTCCCTTCAACCATTACTTCAAGTGTCTGGCCGACCCGTCTGGCGTAATTGACGCGCTGAATCTCGCGCTGGCGTTCCAGCAATATCTGCAACCGCTGCGACTTCTGCTCATCTGGGATGCTGTCCGGCATGGAAATGGCCGGTGTGTTCGGCCGTGGCGAATATTTGAACGCGAACACCGCGTCGAACTGACCTTCATGTAAGAGTGTGACGGTTTCTTCGAACTCCGCATCGGTTTCGCCGGGAAAGCCGACAATCATGTCGGTGGTGATTGAGATGTCACGCCTGGCCGATTTTATCCACGAAAGCTTTTCCAGATACATCTCACGGGTATATTCGCGATTCATGGCGCTCAGCACGCGAGACGATCCGCTCTGCACGGGGAGGTGAACGTGATCACACAAAGTGGACGATGAGTCGATGACTTCCACGATTTCCCGGCTGAAATGGCGTGGGTGAGAGGTGGTAAAGCGTACGCGTCGAATGCCATTGACCTCGCCGACAGCATGGAGCAACGCTGCGAAGCTCTTCTTGCCCAGCGGATCAGAATAGGCATTTACGTTCTGGCCGAGGAGCTGAATATCGGTATAGCCAAGATCAGCCATCTGCCGGGCTTCCGCCAGGACTGAATCTGACGTGCGGCTGCGCTCCTTGCCACGCGTATAGGGGACGACACAGTAGGCGCAGAACTTGTCACAGCCTTCAATGATGGTTATGTAACCACGATGGGGATTGCTGCGTGCGGTGAATTCAGTCTCAAAAGTCTGGTCGGTCTGGCGGTCATCCAGGCCGGTGACGCGGCGTTCGCCGGCTTCAATCTGGACCAGCATCTGCGGCAGGTTGCGATACGAAGCGGAGCCCGCGACCAGAGAAACATGAGGCGCTCGTTCAAAAATCTTTTCGCCTTCCTGCTGGGCCACACAACCGATGACGGCGAATTTCTTGCCCTGCGATAGCAGGCTCTTGTAGTCGTTCAGGCGGTTGAAGACCTTCTGCTCGGCTTTGTCGCGGATAGAGCAGGTGTTGTAGAAAACGAGTTCAGCCTCTTCTACGCTTTGCACCTGCGAATAGCCCTGCTGGACCAGCGTGCCGATGACCTTCTCTGAGTCATGCACATTCATCTGGCAGCCAAACGTCTCCAGATAGAACGTTTTGGGCCGGGTCACGTTTTTTGAGGTATCACGCACTTGTGTCAGTATAGCGCAGGAAATATCACGCTCCTGAAGATTGCGGCGTCGAAGATTAAAAGCAATGGAACCTGAAGAGAAAAGTCGATGGGACGCTCGTTACAAGGAACGTCCCCAATCGTGGGCCGAGCCGGACGAGTTCCTGGTCCGCTCTTATGACGAATTTCTGAGCGATCGGCCTCCCGGGCTGGCGCTGGATCTTGCTGGCGGCGCGGGAAGAAATTCCTTGTTCCTGATCGCGCGGGGGTGGCGTGTGGACTTGGTCGATATCTCCGAAGTGGCTCTTCAGCTTGCTAAAGAGAAGTTTCGCTCAGCGAAGCGATCGGCAGTCGATGGGAAGCTGAATGTCAAAGCAGTCGACCTGAATGCGATCAGCGATTTTGGTCGTAGTGAGTATGAACTGATCGTGGTCTTTTACTTTTTGCGCAGGGAACTCTTCCCTGCTCTGATCGCGGCGCTCAAGCCCGGCGGCACTCTGGTTTATCGGACTTACACCATTGATCGCATGAACGTTCCCGGCGGCCCCTCCGATCCGGCATATCTTCTGCAACCGGGTGAGTTGCGACAGGCATTCGATTCGCTGGAGATCCTCTACTACAACGAAACCAAGACCGGTAAAGCTGCTGCTGAACTCGTAGCGAAGAAAGCGTGAGCATCAGCACGGCATTTTGTTTTTAATCCCGAGCAGAGCGAGGGATCCCTACAATATTAAAGAATGTTCAATCGACAGTGAAATCCACGAGGGCGGCTGCGTTACACAAAAGCCACACTCTCCTGTACAACGCCGTTGGAATCTTTCTTCGTGCCAACACGCGAGCCGCGCCCTGCACCCCAAAAATTGTTGAGGGAATAGGGCTCCCTCGCTCCGCTTCGGGTAAAGAGTAAAGCAAATGCTAAAATCGAACTTCTCTCATGTCCAAACACACACCTGCTCACGGTCACACGAACGTCGAAAGCAAACGCAGCTCATTGCAGAACATGTGCTTTGCCTGCGGCAAAGATAATGCTGACGGCATGCAGCTTGAGTTTTACTTTGACGTGGATGCGCATAAGGCTGTCTGCGAATTCAATCTGGGCACGCGTTATCAGGGGCCTCCGGGGCATGCGCATGGCGGCATTATCGCAACCATCCTGGATGAAGCCATGGGCAAGGTCAACAAGCTGCGCAACGTGCTGGCGCTGACGAAATCCATGAACGTCGAATACAAGCGGCCGGTCCCTCTGAACCATGTGCTGACGGTGACGGGGCGCGAACAGCAGGTGAACGGGCGGGAACATACCAACATCGCTGAAATTACCAATGATAAAGGCGAAGTGCTGGCCCGCAGCATTGGAGTGTTTATCGCCGTGGACATTACCAAAAAGTTCCCTGACTTCATGCAGGTGGATTCGTAAGAGCAGCAGAAATCCGCGCAAACTAGTAAAATAAAGAGTTCACCACAAGTCATGCGCGCTCAGGGCGCAGATGCAGGAGTATTCCCATGTCAGAATCAAACGGCAACAACGGATTGCGTCTTAAGACCGGACTGGCTGAAATGCTGAAAGGCGGCGTGATCATGGACGTCACCGACGCTGCCCAGGCGGAGATTGCAGAGCGCGCCGGCGCGACAGCCGTGATGGCCCTGGAACGCGTGCCGGCACAGATACGCGCCCAAGGCGGCGTGGCCCGCATGGCCTCGCCCAAGAAGATCCGCGAGATCATGGACAACGTGTCCATTCCGGTGATGGCAAAGTGCCGCATTGGTCATTTTGCCGAAGCGCAGATTCTGCAAGAGCTGGGCGTGGATTACATTGATGAATCCGAAGTTCTGACTCCGGCTGACGAAGCGCATCACGTCAACAAGCACGCGTTTACCGTCCCATTTGTCTGTGGCGCTCGCGACCTGGGTGAAGCCCTGCGGCGGATTGCCGAAGGCGCGGCCATGATCCGCACCAAAGGCGAAGCCGGCACCGGAGACGTGGTCCACGCCGTGAAGCACCTGCGTCAGATCGTCCGTGATATGAGGCAGTTAACAGTACTTTCTGATGAAGAACTTTATGCTCAGGCCAAGGAATTGCGGGCCCCATATGAGCTAGTTCGTCTGGTCGCAAAGTCGGGTAAGCTGCCGGTGCCTAACTTCTCTGCCGGCGGGATCGCCACACCGGCCGATGCGGCTCTGGTTCGCCAATTGGGAGCGGAGGCCGTGTTTGTTGGGTCGGGTATCTTTATGGCCGATTCGACAACTTTCTGCGATCCGGTGGAAGCTGAGAAGAGGGCCAAAGCGATTGTCCGAGCGACCACTCATTTTGATGATCCTAAAGTATTACTTGAAGTGAGCAATGATTTGGTGGGCGCAATGAAGGGGCTTGCCGTGTCGGCTATGGCTGAAGGCGACATGTTGCAGACGAGAGGCTGGTAGTTTTTGGGTTTTGTTTGTTTTCTTTTATCCCGAGCGAAGCGAGGGAACCCTACTAGCGCGAGGATCTAGACGCCGGCAGATTTGGTTACAAGAGAAATTTTGGGTCCACTACAACCATCGATTTCTAAGATTGCAGGGCTCCCTCGCTTCGCTTCGGGATGTAAAACTTAATCCCTCACTTCGTTCGGGATTTTAGAAAAAAATGACCATAGGCGTCCTAGCCATCCAAGGTGATTACGAAGCGCATAAGGCGCGACTGGAGCAGCTTGGTGCCAAGGTGGTTCTGGTGCGCAAACCGGAGCAGCTTGATTCCATTGACGCCATCGTGATCCCCGGGGGCGAATCCAGTACGTTCCTGAATTTCCTCTCAGAGCAAGGCTTTCTGGAGAAGCTGCGCGAGTTTGTCCGGACTAAGCCGACCTTCGGGACATGTGCAGGCGCTATCCTGCTGGCCAAAGACGTGGAGAATCCGCCGCAATCTTCTCTCGGTGCGCTGGACATTCGTATCCGCCGCAATGCTTATGGACGGCAGATTGACAGTTCCATCCGCGAGGTACAGACCAAGCTGGAGGGCGGCCCTCTGGAGATGGTGTTCATTCGCGCTCCCAAGATCGTAACCACAGGCAAGAACGTTCAGGTTCTGGCCAGCTTCGGAGATGATCCCGTGCTCATCCGACCCGCGTGCACGCGGAATTCCTCAAGCTCGTAAAGAACGGAAAGCAGAAGCAGTAATGGCCCTGGCACTCGTCGTCGTGCTCCTGCTGATTACGGCCGCGTCTGGGTATCTTATGATTTCCCATCCTTGGTGGTTCCCTGCCGGTGCGTCCCTTGTGTCGGGCAGCGTGGACCATCAATTTGCCCAGGCGATGAGGCTGCTGGGAGCGCTGTTCGTGGCGGCGCAGGTGCTGCTGGCAATATTTCTTTTGCTCTCATGGCGACGGCAGCAGGCGAAACATTATCGCGGCAATACTAAGCTGGAAATCTTGTGGACGGTGGTGATCGCCATCATCTTCTTCGGCTTTAATGTGGCCGGCGCGCGGGCATGGATGCAGATGGAGATGCATCACGCGAAGCCCGGCGTGATGAAGATCGAAATCACGGGCGCACAGTTTCAATGGTACTTTCGCTATGCAGGCGCGGACGGACAGTTTGGTCGCATTGATGCTCAGCGATTCGCCAAGCCGGAAGAAGGCAATGCTCTTGGCCTTGATCCGGACGATCCCGCCGGGCGCGATGACATTGTTTCCACTGTGCTGATGCTGCCTCTGGACCAGGATGTGGAACTAGAACTCCGCGCGCAGGATGTGATCCACAGCTTGTTTATTCCAGCCATGCGATTCAAGCATGACACGGTTCCAGGAATGATTATTCCGGCATCTCTGCGGGCGACTCAGGCAGGCACGTACGAGATTGCCTGCGCAGAGTTGTGTGGTACCGGGCATTATCGTATGCATGCCGTAGTAAAGGTTGTGAGTGGGCAGGAATTTGCCGCATGGCTGCAATCACGCAGTAAACAGTAGAAGGCAGCTGTTTCAGCGAAGGCAAGACTTCATGGGCTGAATCCCAGGTCTTATAGGCTTTTAACGGCTAGGCTTTTAACGGCACAGCTAAAGCTGTGCCCCTTCAAAGCAATTGTGAGATGGCTTGTAGTCGAGTTATGAAAACGTCAGCCGTGAAAGTCACCAATACGAGTTCGCGGAAGATGACGGCCAGCATTTTTTTCAGCCACGACCATAAAGTCATCGGCAAACAATATTTCTTTTTGTCACTTGCCGCGGTGCTGATCGGCAGCCTGTTGTCTTTGCTGATGAGAATCCACCTGGTCTGGCCGCAGGCGACAATTCCCTTCTTCGGTCAGATCAAGCCGGAAGAATATCTGGGCTTTCTTACCATTCACGGGACGTTGATGGTTTTCTTTGTGCTTTCCACGGTGCCGCAAAACGGATTTGGAACGTATTTTCTTCCGTTGCAGCTTGGCGCGTCAGAGATGGCGTTTCCCGGGCTAAACCGCATCAGTTTCTGGACAACGTTGGTTTCGCTGCTGGTCTTACTCTCGGCTTTCTTTGTGCCGGGCGGAGCGTCCATTGCGGGATGGACGCAGTATCCGCCGTTGAGCGCGATAGGAACTGCCGGTCCCGGCCAGAACCTAGGCACAGACCTATGGCTGGCGAGCATTGGCCTGTTCTGCATTGGCAGCGTTTTAAGTGCCATCAATTTTGTGACGACCACGGCGAGGCTGCGGGCAGAAGGCATGACGTGGTTTCGTATGCCGCTCACTTGCTGGGCATGGTTTATCACGGCGATTCTGATCCTGCTGGCGTTCAGCATCCTGCTGGGCGCTTTGATTTTGCTTTTTCTTGACCGCCACGCGGGAACCAACTTCTTTGTGCCATCGGGATTGATCGTGAGCGGTCAGGCAATCACGCAGCATAATGGCGGGTCGCCTCTGCTATGGCAGCATCTCTTCTGGTTTTTCGGTCACCCTGAGGTTTATATCGCTATTCTGCCGGGAATGGGGCTTACCTCTCACCTGCTTTCGGTGTTCAGCCGCAAGCCGGTTTTCGGCTACAAAGCAATGGTCACGGCCACCATCGCCATCGGCGCCATGGGTTTCATGGTGTGGGGCCACCATATGTTTGTCAGCGGCATGGACCCACACGTGGGCTTTGCGTTTTCAACTCTGACGACGGCGATCGCTGTGCCTTCGGCCATCAAGGTCTTCAACTGGCTGGGGACGATTTATGGCGGCAAAATTCGTTTCACCACGCCCATGCTGTTTTCCATTGGCTTTGTGTCATTGTTCATCACCGGGGGATTGACCGGGCCGCTGCTGGCGCAGCCAGCGCTGGATGTCTATCTGCACGATACTTACTTTGTGGTGGCGCATTTTCATCTAATCATGGCGATGGCCGGCCTGTTCGCCGTCTTCGCCGCCACACATTTCTGGTTCCCGAAGATGTTTGGCCGGCTTCTTAATGAACGCCTGGGCGCAATTCATTTCTGGATTACCTTCATTGGCGCATATGCGATTTTTATGCCGATGCATTTGCTGGGAATGGCTGGGCATCCGCGCCGCTACTCGGAATTAACCGGCGTACAATATTTATCTGTCATGTGGCCGCTGCAGAGATTTATCACCTTCGCTGCCATCGTCACAATTGCCGGACAGCTCGTGTTCCTGGCCAATTTCTTCTGGAGTATGTTCAGAGGTCCCATGGCAGCCAGCAATCCCTGGGACAGCACCACCCTGGAATGGACGCTTGCTTCTCCTGTACCGGCAGAAGGCTTTGGAAGCAAACTGCCGGTCGTAAACCATGGCCCCTACGAATACAGTGTTCCCGGGGCGGACAAAGATTTTGTCATGCAGAACAGGCTACCTGTCCGGGAAAAGCCAGCCAGCCAGGAAAGCTGAGAGCCTCATCGAAGAAGTTATATGCCCCCGATTCGTGAACGCGTTGAGAGAGAACGAAGGCCGAAATCAGGTGGCGGCGGTCCGGGCAAAATACCTCGGCAGTGGAACTATGGCGGCGGAGATGACGGCGATCACGATCGCCAGCGCCACTCTCCTGGCTACGGCCAACGCCTGCGCAGGCTGCGCGTGGCCATGCTGCTGGGGATTATTTCTGTGGCAATGCTGTTCTTGTTCCTGATAGTGGCATATCTTTTTTCCCTCCATATGGGCCACTATGACCAACTCAGGCGGCAAACGATCAGCGACTGGCATCCACTGGTCCTGCCCTACCCTGTGCTCCTGATCAACTCCGTGGTACTTATTTGCAGCAGCTTTACGCTTGAATTGGCGCGGAGGCAATCTGAGCGCCAGGCGGAGTTCCGCACCATGGGCATTGTGCCGGTGGAATCCAGATATGAGCCGCCGTGGCTTGGCCTCACGATATTGCTGGGTTTTACTTTTCTGGCCGGGCAGATTTTGGCATGGAGATCTTTAAAATCGGGTGGAGCATTTCTTCTGTCCGATCCTGGACGGGCGTTTTTTTACATGCTTACTGGAATCCACGCAGCCCATCTCGCGGGAGGCCTGCTTGTGCTGGTGTTTGCGCTGGGCCGCAGGTTCTTCCGGCAGAACTTTGAGTCGCGTCAGCTCACGATTGAGGTGACCAGTTGGTATTGGCATTTCATGGCCGGGCTATGGTTCGTGATTTTCGGACTAATGCACTTTTGGCCGGGATAGAGGGGCTTCTTTTTTTTTAACCCGCTTTGAGAGTGAGTCTCGTTGATGCATTACGGAGGCTCCTGTTGCAGCGGGTTCGGCACGCGAGTCGGCCTAACCCTAATCGATCAATGTCGCTTCGCTCCAACCCGCATATAGCGCGAGACTGGTGATGGTTTTAATCCCGACCACAGTGAGGGGTCCCTACAATCTTGATGTGATTTTCCCAAGGGCGATTGCGTTTCGGCGTGAATGCTGACTTTTGGTGTGGACTTGTGGGGCCACGGGCAATCCTCCCCGTCAGCCCGCGCCCGTTGAATATGCGCGTCCTCAACCCTGCGGCAGCTGCGTCCCGACGATAAAAAATGGGAAACTTCCCTAAGATGGTAGGGATCTCTCGCTGCGCTTCGAGATTGAAGAAAAAAGTTCGGGATTAAAACACAACAACTACTCCGCCGAGCCCGACTCTGGCTGCGAGGATGCCTTGACGCGAACCACCGTAATTTTGGTGAAGCCCTCTTCAAAGGACGGTGGCTTGAGCTTCTGTGCCATTCGCTGGATGACTTCTTCTTTTACCTGGCGTTCACGCTTGCGATTTCGCTCCAGGCATACTTCCAGCGGAACATCGAAAAATACCGCGTGGACTTCATAGCCAAAGCCTTTAGCCATCTTCACCCATTGCCGGCGTTCGTGAGACGCAAGATTGCTGGCGTCCACGTAGTTCCACGGCATACGAGCGATCAGGCGGGCCCGAAGCAGGGAGCGCAAGGTGGAGAAAACCAGGCCCTGATAGCGCTGCTCAGTGATGTCATCAAAAAGGATGGAGCGCAGCATATCGCTGGAAAGGGGAGTTACTCCGCGGCGGCGGAACCAGGTGGTTTTGCCGGAACCGGGCAGGCCAATTGCCAGGACGACCACCCCTTTGGGAGGGCGAGCTCCTTTGGCGGCTGCTGCAGGTGCTGCCGTTGGGGCTGCGCCTGGGAGCTCCGGTGATTCTGGTTGAATTTCCGTCTCAACACGGTTGGTTTGCGCGTGTGCGGCTGGAGCTTCTTCCGGCTCGTCAGCTTCTTCCGGGCGTTCTGCTTCCGGGTCAGAATAGGACGGTACAATGGGTCCGGGATGGAGCTCATCAATAGGCGGTTTTTGCTGGCCGACTTTGCCAGTGGCTTCAGTTTCGTTTTCTTGCTTTTTTTTACGGCGCTTCATGCGCTCGCGCATCCAGTTGCGCATGTCTCGTGTGTAACACACCGTTAGAAGAACTTGCAACCTTTTGAGGGTTCCTGCAAGGGTTCATGCGGGCCGGCTTGCTCGGAAGGCGCGCTCAGTGAAAATCTCGTCGAAAAGCAAAAACAACTCTTTGCGCTTGCAAGCTAAGTTGCTATAATTCCGCCCGCAACCCTCCCCCAGCTACTTTGTCGGTCCATGCAGGCTTCGTCCCTGTCCTGTGGCAGGTAGGGTTTTTGTCAATGAGCGCAGGTCATCCAAGGAAGATGATCGCCGTGCGTTGATGGTGTGGTAGTCCGGCATGATCGTTCCTGCCGACACTGAGGTTTCCGCTTAAAAGGCAAAACCAGCCATTCAGTGCCACGCAACTCAAGGACAAGAAATCCGCAAAAGAAGTGCCTCCAAACTTTGAGTCATTTGAGTTAGAAACAAATCAAGTTGAGTTAGAAAACCCATCAAGCAGTTAGAAGCTAATGAAGTTGGGCCACGGAACACATCGGGTCGAGTTGAACGCGTCAAAATTGGTTTAAAGCACACGCAAGGAATGGGGCCAGGCAGCAAATCGGATCGAGTTACGAACGAATCAAGTCGGGTTGGAAGCACACGAGTCGAGTTAGAAACAAGATCAAGTTTGACCAGCAAACTGCCAGATAGCCGCAGCTAAGACTGGGGGAAACATAAGGCAGCGCAAAGAGAAATTCGAATCTGTAAGAGGCTATGCCGCGGATGTCAGCGATCCGCGGCAAATTTTTGTGTCTATTCCGCGATGTCACCGCCGTTCGGCGAGGCTTGCTATATGCCCCCGTCTTTTTCCCCGCTAAAAAATCCACACGCGTCACCTCCATATTCCCTTGCATCCATAATCTGTGACGCCACTCACACGCGATTGGCGGCAAATTGCGCATAGTTATGTTTGTTGTTAAGCTGGGGAGTTTGCACCAAGACCGTTGCGCCTCTTGTGCTCCGGTGAGTGATTTCAGTTCAGTGCAATTGCATTCTTTTTAGTGGAGGACTCTTTCGCATGGCGATCAAAGTCGGCATCAACGGTTTCGGGCGAATCGGCCGCAACGTATTGCGCACAGCGCTTGGCGATTCAAACATTGAATTCGTGGCAGTGAATGACCTGACCAGCCCGGCCACACTGGCCCATCTGCTCAAGTACGATTCGATCCTCGGCAACCTGAAACAGAAAATTGAATCTACGGCTGATTCGATCACGATTGACGGCAAAGCCGTCAAGGTCTTTTCTGAAAAAGATCCGGCCGCTATCAACTGGGAGTCCGTGGGCGCTCAAGTGGTGATTGAGTCGACGGGAAAATTCACGGAGGCGGGCAAAGCGAAGGCGCATCTCCGTGGGCCGGTAAAGAAGGTCATCATATCGGCGCCGGCGAAGGATGAAGACATCACCATTGTTCTGGGCGTGAATGAAGGCAAATACGATCCGGCCAAGCATCACATCATCTCCAACGCGTCCTGCACCACGAACTG
>WNFG01003821.1_pt1 | contig 17553 bp, 19 predicted proteins | sample 5400431 | NCBI WGS metagenome assembly WNFG01 (sample SAMN13153346, study PRJNA577476) | soil metagenome | isolation source: 120 cm saprolite under Douglas fir tree site 2 hole 3 replicate 2 | place: USA:California | collected 2015-04-18 | reverse complement strand
TTCATGGTTAATCCTGCGCGTGACCTGGTATATGCGGTGGACAACGGGTCCTTCCAGGTTTCGGAATACAGCTACAGTTCCGCGACTGGAGCTTTGACCGCGCTGTCTCCCGCGACCGCCTCGACCGGCGCGAGCCCGCTGCAGGGCGGAATGACTTCCGATGGAAAGTGGGCCTTTGTTCCGAATAATGGCGGCTCCAGCGTGTCGGCCTACAGCGTAGGCAGCGCAGGGCAGCTAAATGTTGGAACGGCGATTCCGCTCGTAGGGCAGCCTTCCGCCGTACTGATCAGATGAAATGAATCCGCGTCATGATTAAGCTTCCATTTCTTGTTATGGTCGTAAGCATGAGTACGTTTGCAATTTCCCAGGGCCTAACGTCGCCCGACTACATGACTGATCCGAAGCAGATCACTGCCAGGCCCGATGCTGATGTTGAGCAGGGTGAGGAAAGCCTATCGCTGCAGCGCTTGTATATGACGCGGCTGGTGGGCGACACTGCCTGGTCGCCGGATGGCAAGAGCATTGTGTTTGTCTCCAACATTACGGGACGGAACAATTTGTGGCTGGTGCCAGCCGATGGGGGCTGGCCAACGCAGTTGACGGTAAGCGATCAGCGGCAAACGCATCCCACATGGTCGCCGGATGGGAAGTGGATCGCTTACCAGTCGGATTACGAGGGCGACGAGCAGTGGGACATTTTCTTTGTCTCGCCGAAGACCGGCCAAGTGGTGAACGTGACCAAGACGCGAGAGATTGCGGAGGAAAATCCGACGTGGTCGCCCACGGGACGTTATCTGGCGTACACGGTGAAGGCGAAGACTTCGTCTTCACCTGAGATTGATGTGTTCGATACGGTGTTGCGCGAGGTGAAGCACGTAACTTCTGGCACGCCCGCGGCCAGGCTGAACACGAATCCCATTTGGTCGAAGGATGGGAAGTTCATTGTCTATACACAGGAAGAGGCCAAGGGGACTAACTCAAACATTTTTGTGGCTGAGCTGGCAACCGGGAAAAGCACTCCGCTGACTCCGCATGAAGGAGAACGACTTTATTTTGCGAACGATTTCTCGCCTGACGGGAAAACGCTGCTGGTAACCTCAAACGCCGGAAATGATTTCGAGAACGTCGCTTTGCTTGACATTGCGACCAAGAAGATCAAATGGCTGACTGAGGAGAAATGGGAGGTACAGGGAGGAAACTTCTCGCCCGATGGGAAGTCAGTCACCTGGCGCGCCAACGTTGACGGCAACACCGACATTTATGCCCATGATCTGGTTTCCGGCAAAACGACGAAGCTGCCTCTGCCCAAAGGAGTGAACTCTTTCGGGGGCGCGGAGTCTGCATTTACTCGCAACGGCTCGCGTTTGCTGTATTACCACAACGGGGCAAATGCTCCGAACGACGCCTGGATTTACGAACTGGCCAGCGGAAAATCTTTGCAGGTCACCCATTCGCTGATGGCAGGAGTGCCGGCGCAGCATTTTGTCGAGCCGTTTCTGGTGCACTATCCCAGCAGCGATGGCAAGTGGACGATCTCGGCATTCGTCTATGTGCCGCGCAATATGCAGCGCAACCGCCAGAATGCGGCCATTGTTTATATCCACGGCGGGCCGACTGCGCAGACGGTGAATTCGTTCAACCGGTTCATACAGCACATTGTGAATCAGGGCTACATGGTGATTGCGCCCAACTATCGTGGCTCGACGGGCTACGGCAAGGAATTTCAGCAGGCCAATCTTTTCGACATGGGCGGAGGCGACCTGCAGGACGTAATCGCTGCGGCGGATTTCTTGAAAGCGACGGGCTATCCCGATCCGAAGAAATTGATCGCCATGGGCGGCAGCTACGGCGGATACATGACCATGATGGCGGTTACCAAGGCGCCGGAGGTGTGGGCTGCGGGCGTGCCCATCGTGCCGTTCGTCAACTGGTTTACGGAAATGGAAAACGAGGATCCGGTGTTGCAGCAGTCCGACCGGGCGACCATGGGCGATCCAGAGAAGAATCCGGACCTCTTTCGCGACCGGTCGCCGATTTTCTTTGTGGATCAAATCAAGGCGCCGCTACTTCTGCTGGCGGGAGGACATGATCCCCGCTGTCCAAAAGAAGAAACCATCCAAGTGGTTGACGCTATCAAGAAGCGTGGCGGCGTGGCGGATTACAAAATTTACGAGAACGAAGGGCACGGCTTCGCGAAGGTGGAGAACCAGATTGACGCGTATCAGCGGGTGACGGATTTTCTGAAGGCGCGCGTACCGCCTGCGGATTGCGGGTGCAAGCTGACGGAGTAGGCGACGCGAGGCCGTGAGGGTTCCAAATGAAACTGGCCGAGACGATTGAGCACGTATTTTCCTCTCGCGCGAAGCCTGCTCAGGTCAGACTTGCCGACGAAGTCATTCAGCTCGATGATGATGTAGAAGACGCTCTATGGTTCTCCGGTCGCGACTGGCATGAGCTCACTTGGCAGAACTGGCAGGAACATAGCGACGCCATTTTCTTTTTCGATCCAGAGGCCTTCGCCTACTACCTCCCGAGCATATTACTTCTTTCGGCCCAGAACCCGAATGAGTCGTTGAATGTGGCAGACTCGCGATCATGGAACTCGATCGTACTCCAGACCCGGAAGGATGGACGGAGGGTTTTGTGCGTCGCTTCCTTGGATTGACTCCTGAAGAACTAGGTGTGTTGAAGGATTGGCTGCTCCAACTGTGCGAGTACATCCCCTATAAAGGATGGGGGGCAGCAGCGTCGGGTCCAGGAGACACCTTTGGCCGCGCATTCGATACGATCGATCTTCTTCAGAAAGAAGTCGAGCGAAGGCGTCTGGCGAGAGGCTAGAATCTCAAAACCGTGATCGATTTCCTCGCGGCGCGCATCACTCATCCAAATCAATTCGAACCGTGAGTAGTTTGGTACCGAAAAAGCGGACGGCGGTGGCATTGCTGGCGCTGCTGGGAAGCTGCGTCTTGAGCCAACGTTGGCGCTCGCGGGGGTCGTCGTCGGGAAGCAAGTAGGCGGTGCCCTTGTGCCAGCGCGATCGCATCCCGTCGCGTAGCTTCAGGCGCACCCGCGGATTCTCCACAATATTGCGGACGTAGGCGGCTTTCTGGCCGTGCTCGGCGACGATCCAGAACTGGCGGCCAACCAGTCCGATTCCCACGGGGACGCGGCGCGGCTTGCCGCTTTTGCGGCCGATGGTTTCGAGAAGGGCGCGTCCGGGCATTGCCAGGCCAATCGCAAACATGAATTTGACGGGCGGGTTGAACAAGTATTTTTGAAGGACGTGGACGATGCGGCGCTTCATCGGCTGCGGCTCATGAGCGGCGATTATATCTTGCGATGGCATTGATGAGTCCGAGGATGGTATATTCCGTGGCTTCGATGTGCACCGGGAGACCTAGGTCGAGCAGCGTGGCGGAGGTGATGGGGCCTATGGAGGCGAACTGAACTCCAGCGAGTAATTTGAAAGTGGCAGCCGTCCCTCCGGGACGGGAACGGGCCGGGTGGTTTTCCCGGCGCTGAAGCGCCGGGCTATTGGCAGTCGTTCCTCCGGAACTGAGGCTGGGATGGGCGCCGGCTCCGGGTCGCTCCCCTTGCTCCACGAGTATCCCCAGCAGGTTGGCAAAATTCCTTACCGTGGAAGAACTGGTAAAGGTCACAACATGCGGGCGGCGTTTAGGATCTTTGATGATCGAACGCAACCGAGTTTGCGACGAAGCCGGGACCACCGTCTCGTAAGCTTCAACCACATCCACATCCGCGCCCATCTTGCGCAGCTCGCGGGGGATTACATCACGAGCAACTTTGGCGCGGGCCAGCAGGACTCGCTTCCCTTCTACCTTTCCGCTCAGACTTTCGACAACTGACTCGGCGATGTAGCGCTCCGGAACGACTGCGACCTTCAGCCCCAGCTTTTCGATTTCCTGACGCGTGGCGGGGCCGATCGCTGCGATCCGGAGATGCTTGGAATATTTCGGTGAGATTCGAAGGCGCTTCATGCGGGCGGAGAGCGCTTCGACTCCGTTGACGCTGGTGAGGATGAGCCAGTCGTAGTCGGCGATGGCCTTGAGCGCTGTGTCAAGCGGCATGTAAGACCGGGGCTTACGAATTTCGATGAACGGTATCTCAATGACCTCCGCGCCGAGCTTCTTTAGTCCGGCCGATAACGCGCTGGCCTGATGCCGCGCCCGTCCGACGAGGACGCGAACGCCAGCAAGCGGAGAATGTTGGGAGGATTTCTTGTGCGACGAGTTCATGTCGAACCCAGGCCGCGCTCTTTCATTAGAGTAGCGACGGCGGTGACGTTGGAATCTGAACTGGAGGCGAGAGACTTGACCACATTCTCTTGCTCAGTTCTAGTGCGGTTCTGGCTCAGTTTGAATTTTGTTTCCACGCGGACGGCCTTGATCTCGAAGCCGACGATGTGCTGCACCATGCGGCCACGATATTGCTCGCTGAGCGACGGCCACCGCGCTGCATAACACGAATCAAAATGCGCAATCATCTCTTGCAGCAAGTGAGTGAGCTGGTCTTTTTCAGTGAAGACCGTCCCTGGCCCATACACGTGAACGGTAGCATAGTTCCAGGTGGGGACGCTTTCGCGAGTCTCATACAGGCTGGGAGAAATGTAGGCGTGAGGGCCGTGAAAAATCACCAGGGATTCCTGATCTTGGCTGATGGACTTCCAGTGCGGATTGGCCTTGGCCACGTGGCCGCGGAGTTGCAACTGGCCGTCAACCTCGCGTGCCAAGATCGGAAGATGGGTGGCGAATGGGCCGTCGTCCGTGGCCGATATCAAGAGGGCAAAAGGATTCGCCTGCATGAAAGCCAAAGCAACGGCTCGATCTTCAACGCGGTTAAATTCGGGGATGTACACATCAACTCCGACTTGGAGCGAGCACATGTCGCGGCTCCTCCGACCGTAGACTTGGTCAAGTATTTCCGCGCCGCCGCGTTGCAGAAGATTATCTCCCACCTTTTCTCCCAGCTCTGAGGGGTGACTTCCCGTCGCGGACTGGCGTAGCACTGAGGTTCCATCCGGACTCGCAATTACGGCCTGCAGGTGCAATAGTCCGTCCTCTAGTCTTGCGCTCGCACCGATCGGGACTTGGCAGCCACCACCTAGCTTCTTTAGAAGCGCGCGTTCACAGATTGTCTCGGACCGCGAGGCTTGATCGTCGAGAAATGAAATCGCATCACGAACTGATTCATCGCCTGTGCGAATCTCGATGGCCAGCGCGCCTTGCCCGGCTGCGGGACACATGACTTCAACTGGAATAATCTGGCGGACTAACTCCGTCCGGCCGAGCCGCCGTAGGCCTGCCAGTGCAAGAATTATGGCATCGTATTCGCCGGATTCGAGCTTGCGCAGGCGGGTGTCCACATTTCCCCGCAGGGGATGGACCACCAGGTCCGGACGAATGGCCTTGAGCTGGGCCTCGCGCCGCAGGCTGCTGGTTCCCACGCGAGCGCCGTTCGGGAGTTTTTCGAGGGAGGCGAAATTCTTCGAGCACAACGCATCGCGGGGATCTTCGCGGGCCAGCACGGCCGCAATCTCGAACTGCTCAGATAGTTCCGTCGGCAGATCTTTCAGACTGTGGACGGCGAGATCAATGCCGCCCGCGGCCAGCGCCTCTTCAATCTCCTTGGTGAACATACCTTTGGCGCCAACTTTCGCCAAGGCCACATCGGTGATTTTGTCGCCGGTGGTGTGAATGATTTTGATTTCTACTTCATGGTCACGTTCACGCAAACGGGCGGCGATGTGGTTCGCCTGCCAGAGAGCTAGTTGCGATCCGCGCGAGCCGATCTTCAGCGGTAGCAAGCATCAGCTCCTGTGCTCGGGATCCTTGTCGTCTTCTACGGAAGGAGATGCTGGGGAAGGCTCATCTTCAAGTGAAGTAGAAGGTTTTCCCTGTAAATCAAAGATTTTACGAAATGAATCAATTAGGGTTGTGATCTCTGGCCCGGCGGCGGCGGACTTCAGGCTGCGGATCGGCGTGTGCAGAATCTTGTTCACAATACCGCGACTCAGGGCTTCAATGGCGGCCTCCTGCTCAGAGGAAAGCTTTCCCAAACGTCCACGGACGCGGTCCAGTTCCGCCTGGCGAATGGTTTCGAACTGGTCTTGCAGCGAAACAATGGTCGGAACTACGTGCAAGGTTAGCAGGCGGGCCTGGAAGCGCTCGACCTCGACCTCGATGATGATCTCCGCGCGCTCGGCTTCTTTCTTGCGGCCTTCGACGTGGGAAGAGACGGCGTCTTGTAAGTCATCAATGTCATAAACGAAGATGCCGTCGAGCTTGTTCATCTCCGGGTCAACGTCGCGGGGGACAGCAATATCAATAAAGAACATGGGACGGTTTTTCCGTCTTGCCAAAAACTTTTCGCCATGCTCGCGCTTGAAGATGGCGCCGGGTGCGCCGGTCGAGGTGATCACAATGTCGGCGCGGTCGCAGTTGTCGTACAGATCGTCAAAGCGAATGGCTTCTCCGCCGAAGCTGGCGGCCAGCGCGACCGCACGGTCGTAGGTGCGATTGGTGACAAAGATTGGCCCTGCGCCCTGGGCCAGCAAATGCCGTGCCGCGAGCTCCGACATTTTGCCCGCGCCCACCAGGCAAACCTGCTTGCCTTCGAGCGATCCGAAGATTTTGCCAGCCAATTCGACCGCGACTGACGCAACCGAAACCGACGAAGACCCCACAGCGGTTTCGGTGCGCACTTTTTTTGCGACGGCGAACGCGCGGGTAAGCAGAAGGTCGAGATACGATTGCACCGCGCCTGCGGCCCGCGCCGTTGCGTAGGCCTCTTTCACCTGGCCCAGAATCTGCGGCTCGCCGACAATCATGGAATCGAGGCTGGAGGCTACGCGGAACACGTGGCGCACGGCGTCGTACTGGCGGTACTCGTAGAGGTGGGATTCATACGAGGCCGGCTCCAGACGGAAGTATTGCGCCAGGAATTTGCGTAAATCAGTGCTGCCGTTGGTGGTCTGGGCGAGAACTTCGACGCGGTTGCAGGTACTCAGAATCATTCCCTCGGCAACGCCGGGGACACGCAACAACTGCTGTAAGGCTTCGGGCAGCTTGCGATCGGGAACGGCAAGCCGTTCCCGGACCTCGACTGGCGCCGTTTTGTGGCTAACGCCAATAAGCTGAAAGTTCATGGCCTCGCCAGCGCGTGGATGGTGCTGAAGTAGTTTGCCGCCCACGCCACAATTGCCATCGCGAACGTTCCTGCTGCTAGATAGGCGGCGCGGCGTCCGCGCCAACCGGCGCTCCAGCGGGTATAGAGCAGAATCAGGTACACGGCCCACATCAGCAAAGAGAGCAGAATCTTGGCGTCGCGAAAATCCACCCGTCCGAAGTGGGCTTGGGCAATCACCATCCCCGCTACCAGGCCAGCCGTCATGAAGGGAAAGCCGATAAGCAGCGAGCGAAAGCCGATCTCATCCGTCACTTGAAGCGGCGGCAGTCGCGAAAACAGTCCGCCAGCTTGCTTGGCTTTTAACGCCCGTTCCTGGAACAAGTACAGCAGGCTGGCGCTAAAGCTCAGAACCAAAGCAGCGTATCCCGCGAAGATCAGTGAGATGTGAGCCACCAGCCAACCCCATTGCGCGGTGGAGGAAGTCAGGACGAACGGCTCCTGCCCGCTCGCGCCCACGAACGTGAGCAAAAACACCACCGGGAACACGACGATGCCCGGTGAGGTGGTCTGATAGACCATGTACACGATCAGGAACACCACCATGATTAAAAATCCGAGCGCGGAGGCGGCGACTGAAAGCGATGCCAGGCTGAGTTCGCCCGACTGCCGCACCGCTTCGGCGATGGCAACAAAGTGAAAGACCATGCCCAGGTAGGCAGCGTGCAGCGCTATCCGACTAAGCAGGTCTTCCATTTGGGCGGAATCTTGAGCGGAGGCGCCATTGGAAGCGCGACTGGGGATCCGAGTGAGCGTCACCAGGACGTACACCAGTCCGAGAGCGTACAAAGCCAGCGCGACCCGCAGCCAGATGATGGACATGTGAGATCAAAGGCGGAGCGAATCCGCGCCTTTTACGCAATTATAGCGGCTGGGAGACAGCGGGGGTGGGCTGAGGGGCTTGCCGACACGGGAATGGTTCCTGCGGAAAATGGTCGAGCAAGCGCCAGGAGGGCATCGGTCCCGGCGCTCGCTTCGTCGTCATCGAGAAGGATCGGTAGTTTCTGCAGGCCTGTTCTTCGCGGAGGGATCCTGGTTAGTTTCCCGATTCATGGGCTTTGCGGCAACTACTTCGTACTCCCGCTTTTTTCGGTCTCCATCTGGCACTTTGAGAGACATGCGGTCGTCCTTGATCTTGAATTCAGCTTCGTGGCCCACGGGCAGAACTACTGGATGCTTGTGGTCCAGCGGACGAATCTCGTACTCCATTTCATCGGTTCGAAACAGGTACTGAGGGCATAACTTTTCATCTGAGTTCACGTGCTGGACCCCGACTGACCCAAAGACGCTGCCTAGTCCAGTGAGGCCTCTCTCCTTGGCGCCACAGGGCACGGCTTCCATTTTCTCTAACATGCCTCGGTCGGGCTGCTTTTTCTTGTGCTTGTCCCCCGCGGATAATGGAATTGCCACCACCAGGACAAGCACTGAGAGTAGTACCGTCTTAATCTTCATATCACCTCCGTAATGAGAATTTCGCCAACACCGGCAACGAGTCTTTCTTCCTCGCGGGAGTGGGAGACCGGGCAGCTCCCGACTTCCCACTCCGCGGGGGATGTCCCCCTACTGTTTTGGCACCGGTTCGACACCAGTCGGGGTCTTTGGGGTCGTTGGGGTCGTTGGGACTGCGACCTGAGGGGTTGGGACCGCGGCCGGACTGCTACTAGCCGGCTGTGCCGACTTCATGAACATCTGCGGATTCTGCTTCAACTGTTGCTGCACACCGGGGTGAGTCTTCAGATACTGCTGAAGCTCGGGATGACTCTTCTGGTAGTCCTCGTTGTTGGCCAGCCAGGGTTCCCGGGAAAGTTCCTGCGCGATGCTGGTGTGGCTGCCGAGGAATTGACCGAAGGCGGCCCGGTCCCCGTCCGCCATATCGTGATTGCGGTTGTCCTCGATCCGGTCGAAACGCTGTTCCTGCTGCATGAAACGGTTCGGGTTCTCGGTTAACTCCTCGTGGACCTCAGGATGCTGCTGCAGATATTCCTGCAGTGCGGGATGGCTTCGGACAAATTCCTCGTTCTTCACCAACGAAGGATCTTTGCGTAGTTGTTCAGAGATTTCGGGGTGGCCGTCCATGAAGCGATCAAAGTTTGCCAACTCTCCACGAGTGGTGTCGTTGTCGCGACGGTCCCCGGTGCGATCGAAGTCGCGCCTGTCCTCCGCCCGATCAAAGTGCTGTTCTTGTCGCATGAATCGGTCCGGGTTTTCGCTTATTTCCTGCTGAACTCCAGGGTGCTGTTGCAGATACTCCTGCAGCGCGGGGTGTCTTTCGACAAATTCCCGGTTCTTCGCTAGCGAGGGATCTCGACGCAGTTGTTCAGCGATTTCGGGATGGCCGTCCATGAAGCGATCAAAGTTTGCCAACTCTCCGCGAGTCGTGTCGTTGTCGCGACGGTCCCCCGTGCGATCGAAGTCGCGCCTGTCCTCCGCCCGATCGAAGCGCTGTTCTTGTCGCATGAACCGGTCCGGGTTTTCGCTTATTTCCTGCTGAACTCCAGGGTGCTGTTGTAGATACTCCTGCAGGTCGCGATGGTTCCGAACAAAGTCTTCGTTCTTCACCAGCGAGGGGTTTCGGCGCAGTTGTTCGGCGATTTCGGGATGACCGTCCATGAAGCGATCGAAGCTTGCCAATTCCCGGACGGTGGTGTCGTTGTCGCGGTCACGCCGGTCCTCGCGCCGATCGAAGCGTTGTTCTTGGCGCATAAACCGGTTCGGATTCTCCGTTATCTCCTCCCGAACTCCCGGATGCTGTTGCAGATACTCCTGCAAGTCTCGATGGTTCTTGACAAAGTCTTCGTTCTTCACCAGCGAGGGGTCTCTGCGCAATTGGTCGGTAATCTCGGGATGGCTGTCCATGAAGCGATCAAAGCTCGCCAGCTCTCCCCGAGTCGTGTCGTTGTCCTGATCAGCGGCCGGTGAACCGCCCTGGGACGGCGCAACTTGTGCACTGGCTGTAACCAGTCCGAACAGGGTTGCGAGAGTTAAGAGTGCAAGAAAAGACCTTAGGTGCAAGAGTCTCTTTTTCATAAATGTTAATAACCTCCTGACTAGAACTTTGGGGCTCCTCTGAAAGGTGCAACCCCTTTGCCAAACACGCCTGGTATGGGCGAATCTAGTTAGGGCTCAATGGCTTGCTGGGAGAAGGGTGGGGTGAAACCTGCAGAGTCACCCGAGGAAGAATCAACATGCTGGAGGGAAAATCGCCACATTAAGCGACCTTAGGGGAAATGCACTAGGGTCTCAGTGTTTCTTGGCGGCCTTCTTCGAGCTCGAAGTTTTGGATGCTGCGGAATTCTTTTTCGGCGGAGCTTTCTTTGCCGGCTTTGCGGATTTGCCATTTGGGAGTTTGGCAACGGCCACCGGCCTCGGCCCGGGGTTCTTCGGCCCCTTGGCTGGTGCTGCCGCTTTGGCAGCGATTGCCGGAATCACGGGACCGGGTTCAGCCTTGCCTTTCTTCTTTCCAGCCGATGGTGAGGGAGCGGCCGGTGTGGGAGCGGCCGGTGTGGCAGCGGCCACCGCAGCCTTTGCTCCTCGACCACGCCGGGGCGGCGGTGGAGGCGGGGGAGGCGGGGGCGCCAGCGGCTTCAGGAATTTCATCAGCTCTGTCCGCGACCGCAGCCTGCCATCCAGCAACAGCATGAAAACGTCTTCTGCAATTTTCGGATACTCGGGCAACTGCGGCGTGATCAGGAGCTCGGTCATCTCCGGCAGCGGAAGTTTTTGCTGCACCTGCCGCCACTTGGTGAAGAAGTTCTTGATCTTCTGCGCAACCGCCTGCTGCCGCGCCGTGACCGCGAGGAATAGAACCATCTCTTGGCGCGCGCTGGATAGCAGCTTCCAGGTGCGCGAAGGTGTGGCCGCTTCTTTGCCAGTCAAGCGCTTGGCGAGGTCTTTGGCGTTGTCCTCGAGATCGCGCCAGGCTTCGGCTAGGTCGCGGCGCGGAATCTGTTTGCGGATGTCGGAGGCTTCCTTGTCGTTGAGCCGCGCAGTCAGAAAATGCAGGACCGCGGGCGACGGATCAGGCGCATAGCCCAACTCGTTCATCTGTTGCCGCGTCTTCATCAATTGCGACAGACCGGGCGTGTCCACTTTGGCGGTGGTCCAGTGCGGACTCAACACCTTTAGCCAGCCTTCTTTTTCGAACACACGGACAATGTTCAGAGGATCGTCCTCATAAGCCAGTTGCTCGATTTCGTAGCCGATGGCCGCATTCGAGATGTACTCGATGTAATTGTTCTCTTTGGCCGAGTCGTAGCGGGCCTGGGTGCGCTCTTCAAGCGGCCAGTGAAAACGCGCCGAGAAGCGCGATGCCCGGAGAAGCCGCGAAGGATCCTCCACAAATGCGTAGTTGTGCAGCCCGCGCAGAAGCTTGGCTTCGATGTCCGCAGCGCCATTGAATGGATCCAAGAGCAACCCACGGGAGCCGGGATTCAACGACAGGGCCATCGCGTTTACGGTGAAATCCCGGCGGCGCAAGTCTTCGATGAGCGTTGCGGGAGTCACAATAGGCGGCTTGCCGGTTTTTTCATAGCGCTCGGTGCGGGCGCTGCTGACTTCGGCGCGAACGCTGCCGGGCAAGGTAACATACAGCGTCTTGGTGTCGTCATCGGTGCCGCCGATGACAGCGCCGGCGCGTTCAAAGTCTTTTTGGAGTTTGAGGGGATTCCCCGAGACGGTGAAATCCAGGTCGCGGATGGGGAACCCACTGATGATGTCCCGTACCGCCCCTCCGGTGAGGTACACGTTCATGCCGGCGGCGCGGGCGATATCCTGAACCAGCGCGACGCCCCTTTGCTGGTTCGGCGTCAGCCGCAGCTCCATCGTGTATATGTAGTCAGCCATGGTTAGTGTGGAACTACAATCGGTGTTCGTGGGGACAGCCGCCCTCGGCTGTCCGGCTCGGCATTGCCGAGCCCAAGTGCTCTACTTAAACGAGGCCGGGTTTCGAGCTGCGCTCAGTTGGACAGCCGAGAGCCCGCCCTGAGCCTGCCGAAGGGGCGGCTGTCCCACATGAAGATTTCCACAGGGCCGCCTGTGGAAATCTGTAAATCTCCTGTAAGTGCTTATAAGTGAGTAGGTTGGTTTAGCCATCGGAGGCTGAGGCAACTACAGAAAATAACACAATGTTATTGTTTTGGCTACTGCGAAGGTAGATACCTGATCGTTTTTCCTGCAAAGGTGCGAAAATCGGTGAACCAAAGTTTCTAGCCACTAGCTGCTAGCTCCTAGCAATCGCGATTCGGCTTTGCCTGCTAGAAGCTCGAAGCTAGCGGCTAGTAGCTGTGCTTTTCACATGCCTTCCACCCACAAGAAAGTCATTGTCCGCAAAGTTGACCGCGACACGATAAACGGACACGTCGCGCCGTCGCACTTTGTCCGGGACGGCAAGCTGGAGCTGCTGAACACCTCCGGCAACGTGGTGGCGATTGAGTTGACCGACATCAAATGCGTCTTCTTTGTGCGCGAGTTCGGCGACTCCGATTCCCTCTCACGCAAGACTTTCACTACCCGCCCGCGTTCCGAGGGCCTGTGGGTGCGGATCAAATTCAAAGACGGAGAAGTCCTCGAAGGCCTGATGCCCAACGACCTCAGCCTCACCACCGCCGAAGGCTTTCTGATTAATCCCCCGGACTTGCGGTCGAATGTGCAGAAGCTATTTGTGCCACGGACGGCGCTGGAGTCGCTGACGGTGCTGGCGGTAATTGGCGCGACGCGGCGGCAGCGAACAGGGGCGGAGGATGTACGGCAAGTGCCGATGTTCGGGGAGTAACAAAGACAATTTTTCCCACTTTCATTGTCACTTTTGGATGACAATCAGCCACATTCCTTTGTGAGTTTTCCCGTCTATCTCCGCGTAGGAAGCCTTCGGATCCATCCGCATATCGTTTTTGAAAGCCTGGCGTATGTGATCGCCTTCGCTCTTTTCCTTTTCATTCGCAGACAACAGGGCGACTCAGTTTCCGATGATTTTCGCTGGTGGGTTATTGCTGCGGCTGTTGCCGGAGCGGCCTTGGGTTGCCGGCTGCTGGGATGGCTCGAGGCCCCGCGTCTGGACTCGGGCATGACGGGAAAAACGATCGTGGGTGGACTTGCCGGCGGGTTAATCGCCGTTGAGTTGGTGAAGAAGCGCTTCGGCGTGACTTCGGCCACTGGGGATCTGTTCGCTATTCCCCTGGCGGCGGGAATTGCCATCGGTCGAATCGGATGTTTCATGACCGGCCTGGCAGATCAGACCTACGGCAATGTGACGAGTCTGCCGTGGGGCGTCGACTTCGGCGACGGGGTTGCCAGGCATCCGACTCAGCTCTACGAAATTGGCTTCCTTGCGGTGCTGGTGCTGGTTCTGCTCACGTTCTCACGCCGTCCCCATGTTCAGGGCGATGTGTTCAAGGTATTCATGAGCGGCTACATGGGATGGCGGTTGCTGGTTGACCTCGTGAAGCCGGCGCAGCGCCTGTTTGGAATTTCCGCGATTCAGATCGTCTGCCTGCTGATTTTGATCTACTATTCCCGAGACTTGGTTCGGATTGTTAGATCAATTGGGCACAACCAAACTTTGGTCGAGGGATAGACATCATATGCCCGATCGAGTACGACCTTATCTCTTTTACGATGTCGCGCTTTCCATCTGCTCGAAGTGCCTGCGCAAGGTGGAGGGCAAGATTGTTTTTCAGGACGATTGCGTTTTCCTGATGAAACGCTGCCCGGACCACGGGAGCGAGAAGGTTCTGATCGCCAACGATGTGGAATACTATCGCCGTTGCCGCGAGGTTTTCATCAAGCCTCCGGAGATGCCGCAGGTCTATAACACCCCGGTGAAATGGGGATGCCCTTATGACTGCGGCCTATGCACCGATCACGAGCAACACTCCTGCCTGTCACTGATCGAAACCAACGACCACTGCAATCTGGCGTGTCCCATCTGTTATGCCGGGAGTGGGCCGTCGCGCAATCAATATCGAAGCCTGGCTCAGATTCAACGCATGTTTGATGCGGTGGTTCGCAACGAAGGAGAACCGGATGTTGTTCAGATCTCAGGAGGAGAGCCGACAATTCACCCTGACTTTTTTGCAATCCTCGAACTGGCGAAAGCGCGGCCGATTCGTCACCTTATGGTGAACACCAATGGCATACGCATCGCACAGGAAGAAGCTTTCGTAAAACGGATCGCGGACTCTTATCCCGACCTTGAAGTTTACCTTCAGTTCGATTCCTTCGAGCGGGACCCATTGATGGAGCTGCGAGGAGCCGACCTGCGCAACACCCGCTTGCGAGCGCTGGAGCGGCTGAATCGGCATGACATCTCGACCACGCTGGTGGTTACGCTGAAGAAAGGGCTGAACGATGCCGAGGTGGGGAAGATCATCGACTTTGCGCTTGAGCAGCCGTGCGTTCGCGGAGTGACCTTGCAGCCGATTCAGGCGGCAGGACGGCTGAAAGGCTATGACCCCGCGCGACAGCGGCTCACCCTCACCGAGGTCCGCAGGAACATTTTGGAGCAGACGAAAGTCTTTCGCCCGGAGGACATCATTCCGGTTCCCTGCCATCCGGACTGCCTAGCCATGGGATATGCGTTGAAGCTGGACGGTAAAGTTGTCCCGCTGACCGGGATGATTGACCCCCAACTCCTGATTAATGGCGGGCGAAACACGATTGTCTATGAAGAGGACCGGGCTGTGCGTGAAGGCGTGTTTAAATTGTTCGCGACGAATCATTCGCCGCGGTCGGGAGCGGGGACGCTTCGCGACCTGCTGTGCTGCCTGCCGCGGCTGGCTGCGCCGCCTCAGCTTAGTTACAAGAACATTTTCCGCGTACTGATCGTTCAGTTCATGGATGCATACTCATTCGACCTGCGGTCGGTGAAGAAGACCTGCATTCATATTGTCCATCCGGACGGGCGATTGATTCCGTTTGACACTTACAATTTGTTTTATCGGGATGAACTGGAGAAGAAGCAGCTGGTGCCGCTGCGAGCGTGGGCGGAGCGAGCTCATGCGGGATGAGGGTATGACTTTCAAGTGGGCGGTGATTGGCTTTTTGGTTGTGGTCGCGGTATTCGTGTTGCTAGTTGGAATCTGTGGCCGGAGTCATTTCTAGGAAGAGGGGGGCCTTGGATGGAGGGTGAACGACTGTTCTCGGTATTCCGGTTAATCTTCGGGCTTTTCTTGGGGTTAGTTGTCGGCCTTGGATGCTTTCTGCTCAGTTTGACGATCATCCCGATCGTAGGTCGAAATGACTTCCTCATCCCCATGCTCAATGCCGCGATGCTCGCCGGTGCTGCGTTTCTAGCATTCCGACACGACACCCAAGATAGGAGTTTGGCGCGCGGAATGCTGATTTCCTTGTCTTTGATTTTTATTTTCAATGTGATGTGCGGGGTCAGCATGATTCGTTCGTAGAACTGAATCGCGTATGGCCGACCAAAGAGAGTTTTCTGTTCCTCGAGTAATCAACGGGTTCTTTACCGGCGTGCTGATCGGCGGGGCATGCCTCGGGCTGGATTTCTTCTTGGGCCTGGTTCTCTCAGATACTCACTTTCTGTTCGTTGGGAGTGCCATGATCGCCGGATTGCTGATCGGCATTGGCTTTTATTGCCGTGAAGCGATCGCGGAACAAAGGATTTTTGCGCGGTATGTTGATTGCCCTCGCATTGGCCTGATCGTATGCACGATGTGCGGGGTGGCAATGGGTCCCGGGCCGTTTGTGCTCAGACCGTAGGCGGGTCCTCAATCCGTCTTGAAGGGGTTAAGAATGCGCACTCCCAGGTGCTTAAAGTCGCGCTCGTTTCTGGAAACAACAATCAGCTGATGTACGCGAGCGGTGGCAGCGATCATCCCATCGGTTAGGAGCTGATCAGGTTTTTGATCCATCAACCGGGCCCATTCGCGGAAGCACGCCCTGTCCATGGGAAGAATTTGATAGGATGCGGCCACCTGATCGACCCAAACCTCGATTTGTCTCGCTTTCACTGCGTCTTGGCGGCGCAAACGCTCCACTCCCGCCTGCAATTCTCCTAAGGTAACGGCGGACAGGAACGAGTTTTCACCTGGCTGGTCGTTCAGCCACGCCACCACCGCCCCATGGGGGCGTGTTTTGCGCAGCGCGGAGACCACGTTGGTGTCGAGGAGATACCTATTCATTCGAACTCGACCGGCGGGCGGCGGCGCAGCTTTCTGCGCTCAGGAACAAAGTCGTCGAAACGGGGCTCCGGCGCGAGCAGCAGGGCCTTGAGGCTGGGCCGGGCGGCTTTTTGGAGACGGTTCCACTCCTCGATGGGCACCAAGACGGCGGCTTCGACGCCGCGACGGGTGACGACTTGCGGACCTTTTTTCAGGGTCGTGTCCAGTAATTCGCTAAAGCGAGCTTTCGCGTCCTGCACTTGCCATTGGGCCATGGTTTCACCTCGAGCCTATTGTACTGACTAGTCAGATGACTAGTCAACTACAAGCACGGATTCGTTCGAGCACGCCTCGCGAAGTCGGGGTAAAACGAGAACCGCAAATCCAAGTCAAAAGCGTCGGACAGGAGTGTCCGACCCACACGAGTGTTAACCGGGGCGCGTTTACAAACCTTTACTCTTCATCACTTACGGGCTGCATCCTATCCAGTGTGTGGGCAATCCTCAGGAAAATCTCACAATCAGATCCGAGCGAGCGAAGGCATAAGGCTTTACATGTGCTCCTGCTGTCATCCGCCTTGCTGCTGATGGGCGAGGGCCAGTTGCCGGGGCAGCAGACGCCGGATGCGCCGTCGCCGAAGAACAGCGACCCGCCGGCGGCAACCGTTTCGGTCAACGTAAAAGCGGTCACCGTGCTGGCCACGGTGCGGGACAAGCATGGCAAGATCGCTTCTAATCTCACCAAAGACGATTTCACTTTGCAGGAGGACGGTCATCCTGTGAGCATCCGCTATTTCTCCAGAGAGAGTGACCTGCCGCTCACGCTCGGTTTGTTGGTGGATACGAGCATGAGCCAGAGGCAAGTGTTGGACCAGGAACGCGCGGCGAGCGGGAGTCTTTTGGAACATGTGCTGCACGAGAAAGATACCGCATTCCTGATTCATTTTGACCACGAGGTCGAGTTGCTGCAGGACCTGACATCCTCGCGGTCGAAACTAGAGGACGCGCTGGCGTCATTGCGCACGGCGGCGCCGCGCAATGAAGATCAGTCTTCTGGCTCAGGTGGACCGGAACCAGGTGGCGGCGACTCCCGGGGCGAAGGACACAGGCAAGGGCAGCACCGGGGCGGGACACAGCTTTATGACGCGATTTATCTTGCCTCTAACGAACTGATGAAAAAACAGCAGGGGCGCAAAGCCCTGATCGTCCTCTCCGATGGAGTGGACCGGGGC
>WNFG01005584.1_pt1 | contig 17554 bp, 17 predicted proteins | sample 5400431 | NCBI WGS metagenome assembly WNFG01 (sample SAMN13153346, study PRJNA577476) | soil metagenome | isolation source: 120 cm saprolite under Douglas fir tree site 2 hole 3 replicate 2 | place: USA:California | collected 2015-04-18 | reverse complement strand
TTTCCAGGCCTGACTGCCTGGCGCGACCATCTATGTCTACGACAACAACTCGCAAGACGGCACGGTCGCGGCTGCTCGCGACGCCGGGGCGCTTGTGCGACAGGAGAGCCTGCAGGGAAAGGGCCATGTCGTCCGCCGCATGTTCGCGGACATCGAGGCCGAGATCTACGTGCTGGTCGATGGCGACGATACTTATGACGCCGTGACGGCGCCGGAGATGGTCCGCATGCTGGTCGAGGACGGGCTCGACATGGTGACCGGGGCACGGCTGACCGAGATACAAGCGGCCTATCGCCGCGGCCATCGCTTCGGCAACCGTATGTTGACCGGCATGGTCCGGATGATCTTCGGCAACCGGATCACCGACATGTTATCCGGCTATCGTGTGTTCAGCCGACGCTTCGTCAAGTCTTTTCCGGCGCTTGCTCTCGGCTTCGAGATCGAGACCGAATTCAGCGTGCATGCGCTTGACCTGCACATGCCGGTCGCAGAGGTCAAGACTTTCTACCGGGATCGGCCGGCCGGCAGCCATTCCAAGCTGCGCACCGTCCCCGATGGGTTCCGTATCCTGCGCACCATTCTGGTGTTGGTAAAGGACGAGCGGCCGCTGCAATTTTTCAGCGTGGCGGGGCTGTTGCTGTCGCTCTGCGGCATTGTCTTGGGCATCCCGGTGGTGATTGAGTTCCTGCATACCGGGCTGGTGCCGCGCCTGCCTACGGCCGTGCTGGCAACCGGACTGATTCTGTTGGCCTCGTTATCCTTTGCCATTGGTCTGATCCTCGACACCGTGGCGCGCGGCCGCAAGGAATCAAAGCGTCTGGTCTATCTGGCGATCCCGGGGGCAGCGAGCCGGACACAGTTTGAAGCACCGGGAAAGCTGACCGCCAATCGGGCTACCTCGATGACGAGTGCCGCGCCATCCGCGCCGCGCTGAGAGCCCAACCGCGCTAACTGCCGCCCTAGCCCTTCGCGCACGGATGTCGGTTCAAATGGAGGATGCGATGGTCGAACATCGCCCGATCCGAGGGCCATACCCCTTATCAAGGCGCATTGCTTTTATCGTTGCCGTCCTCGTCGCGTCCGGCGTGATTCTCACTCTCGGGACGGTATTCTGGGACGGTTATCACGGCACCGATGACGGCAGTTACGTCGACGGCGCCCTCGCCTGGTATCGCCATTTCCCCTATGTGGGCAATTCGCATTGGGACCTTCGTTATCCGGTTGTGTTGGCGCTCGACGCGGGATTCTGGATCCTGGGCATTCGCGAATTGGCGATCGGCGCTTCGATGCTGGCCTATCTCCTTGGCCTTGTTACCGTATCGATTTGGCTGCTACAGCGGTGGTTCGGGCTGGTTGAAGCTCTGATCTTCACCGTTATTTTCTGCGCGCTGCCAGGCATCATTGTGGTTTCGACCTATGCCAATGCCGATATTCCCGAGCTTTTCTATGTCGCGGTTTCCTTAGCCTGCTACTGCGTCGCCTCGGAAAGCGACCACCCACGGTATTTGCTTGTCTGTGCCGGGCTCGCTGCCGGGCTCGCATTCGCGACGCGGGAGACGACGCTCGGCTTGATCGTGGCCTATGGACTCTTGTTCCTCTTTCGACCCGGGATGAAAAGGCCGGAGTATTTTCTGATCGGGCTTGGCTTCGCGGTCATCATCCTGTTGGAGATGGCCTATTTCGAAATTGAGGTCGGCAACCCGCTGTGGCGCTTCACCCTTGACGTTCATCACGATATCGTCGATCGCTCAACCGCCTTGGCGCCCGGTCAAGTCATCGATCGAGAGGGAAATCTCGGCGGCCCCCTGGCGCCGTTTCTGATTTTCTTCGCGACGCAAAAATATTCTCTCATCTTTTATGTAATGCTCGCTGTGACGCCGACGCTCTTCCGCGGTACCTGGAATAGCAGTCAGCGGACATTCCTTATAGCGATGGGGACACTCTTCGTCGGGTGGGCGGGGTTCATCATTTGCAACGTATGGCTTCTCTATCTGGTGCCGCGATACTTTGTGGTGCCGGCGTGGGTCGCGGCGATGTTGGTGGCGATCGGACTGGTGCGATTGTGGAACGTACGACCGGCTCTCACCGGCGTCATGCTTGTCGTATTGCTGTTGTCAGAAGCCACCTGCCTATATGTCGAAAACACCGATCCCATACAGGCGTCGCGTGCGGCGATCGACTTGGCCGTTCAAAGCCGTGAGCCGGTCTACACCGATGCGTTCACACGCCGCCGCGGCCGCTTTCTCGCGGACGTACGGGGCGTGGCCGACCGTTTTATCGCTGGCGTGCCAAAGCCGGGTTTTCTTTATGTGCTGGCTCCCGACAATCTGTCGCAATGTCATGAAGGAAATTGCGACGCCGATCGAGCCGCGGTAAGCCGCGTCAACGACTGGAAGGAGATCGAGCACATTGTGCCGCCGCCGCGCGCGATCGGAAGCTTGCTCGACGCGCTGAAGCTTACCCCGCTGATCCCCGACCAAATTCGCAAAAAATTGGTTCAACCGAATTCAGGGGTGACCGTCTATCGTGTCCAATGACGCTGCCGGTTGATCGCCGACCGCCGCGGCCAAAATTTATTCGCTCTAAGCTCTAAAAAGCGAACCTGGCGGCAAGGTTCGCTGAAATGGCCGCCTTCTTTGCCGGCCCACCGGGCGCACTCGATCGGCACGTTGCGGCCGGGCCGAGATCCGCGGCGCTTGACGCCAGCCTGCCGCTCTGCCGATAATTGCGCCATCCTAGGGGGGCCCCGATGAAGGGGCTGAGAGACCGCTAGCTCGCGGGAAACCCTTCGAACCTGATCCGGGTCGTGCCGGCGTAGGGACAGGAGCGCTTCGGCGAATGCCGTTTCCCCACATCGCTATCGATCCGGGTCTTCGTTCACGCACGCAACGGAGGCCGCCATGCCCGATGCCGCTCCACTGCCGAACGCCGCGCTGACCGCAAAGGGTGCCGAACCACAGGTCACCACGGGCCCGTTTCCTGCGTCGCGCAAGATCCATGTGGCCGGGCGCCGCCACAAGGAAATCCGGGTCGCGCTGCGCGAGATCGATCTGGAGCCGAGCGCGAACGAGCAACCGGTGCGCGTCTATGATACTTCGGGCGCCTATTCGGACCCGGCCCAGACGACCGACATCCACAAGGGCCTGACAGAATTGCGCCGCTCGTGGATCCTCGCGCGGGGCGACGTCGAGGAGACCCACGGCCGCCAGATCAAGCCCGAGGATAACGGTTTGAGGCGCGGCGAAGACAGCAACGTGCCGGTGTTCGACCGCGGCCAGCGCACCGTATTGCGCGCCAAGCCAGGGAAATCGGTAACTCAGCTCGCCTACGCCCGCGCCGGCATCATCACGCCAGAGATGGAATATGTCGCGATCCGCGAAAACCTCGGCCATGAGATCCAGGGCGAATTGGCCCGCGAGCGGATTGCGGCCGGCAATTCGTTCGGCGCCGCGATCCCCGAGCATGTGACCCCGGAATTCGTGCGCGACGAGATCGCGCGCGGCCGCGCCATCATCCCCAACAACATCAACCACCCGGAAACCGAGCCGATGATCATCGGCCGCAATTTCCTGGTGAAGGTCAACGCCAATATCGGCAACTCGATCGTCACCTCCTCGGTCGCCGAGGAGGTCGACAAGCTGGTGTGGGCGACGCGCTGGGGCGCCGACACCGTCATGGATTTGTCGACGGGCCGCAACATCCACACGATCCGCGAATGGATCATCAGGAACTCGCCGGTGCCGATCGGCACGGTGCCGATCTACCAGGCCTTGGAAAAGGTCGGCGGCAAGGCCGAGGATTTGACCTGGGAATTGTTCCGCGACACGTTGATCGAGCAGGCCGAGCAGGGGGTCGACTATTTCACGATCCATGCCGGCGTGCGGCTCGGCTATATCCACCTGACCGCGCCCCGGGTCACCGGCATCGTCTCGCGCGGCGGCTCGATCATGGCGAAATGGTGCCTGGCGCATCACCAGGAGAGCTTCCTCTACACCCATTTCCGCGAGATCAACGAGATCATGCGGGCCTATGACGTCAGCTATTCGCTGGGCGACGGCTTGCGGCCCGGCTCGAACGCCGACGCCAACGACCGCGCGCAGTTCGCCGAGCTCGAAACGCTCGGCGAATTGACCAAGCTCGCCTGGGAAGACGGCGTCCAGGTGATGATCGAGGGCCCCGGCCACGTGCCGATGCACAAGATCAAGATCAACATGGACAAGCAGCTCGAGGAATGCGGCGAGGCGCCGTTCTATACTCTGGGGCCGCTCGTCACCGACATCGCGCCGGGCTACGACCACATCACGAGCGGCATCGGCGCGGCGATGATCGGCTGGTTCGGCACCGCGCTCCTCTGCTACGTGACGCCGAAGGAGCATCTCGGGCTGCCCGACCGCGACGACGTCAAGGTCGGCGTCATCACCTACAAGATCGCCGCCCACGCCGCCGATCTCGCCAAGGGCCACCCGGCCGCGCAAGAGCGCGACGACGCCTTGTCGCGCGCAAGGTTCGAGTTCCGCTGGCGCGACCAGTTCAACCTGGCGCTCGACCCGCAGACGGCGGAGAGCTTCCACGACCAGACGCTGCCGGCGGACGGCGCCAAGCTCGCGCATTTCTGCTCGATGTGCGGCCCCAAATTCTGCTCGATGCAGATCACCCAGGAAATCCGCGACTATGCCAAGAGCGGCATGGCCGAAAAGTCGAAGGAGTTCATCGAGCAGGGCGCCGAAATCTATACTGACGAGCGCGGCCAACCGCGGGTCGCGGCCGAGTGATTCCGGGGATGTCATTCCGGGATGCCGCGCAGCGGCAGGCCCGGAACCCATATTCCAGAGGCCTGTGTTTATGGGTTCCGGGCTCGCCGCTGCGCGGCGCCCCGGAATGACGATATGAGTGAGAACGTCGCCTCCGAACCGACCACCGCCGATCTCGACGCGCGGCGCGCGGCGCGGCGCTATCCCGACCGGCCGATCGTCGCGGTGTTGGCGGTCGTGGTGCGCGGCGAGCACGCGCTCATCGTGCAGCGCGCCCAGCAGCCCAATCAAGGGCGCTGGGGCTTTCCCGGCGGCGTGTTGGAACTCGGCGAAACCGTCGCCGAGGGCGCGATGCGTGAGCTCGCCGAGGAGACCGGCATCCTCGCCGAGCCGGCCGGCATCCTCAACGTGCATGACGCGGTTAGCCGTGACGTCGAGGGCCGGGTGCAGTTTCATTATGTGCTGATCGCGGTGCGCGGCATCTGGCGCTCGGGCGAGGGAGTCGCCGCCGACGATGCCGCCGCGACCGCCTGGGTCAGCCGGGAGGAGATCCTCGCCGGGCGCTACCCGACCTTCCCCACCCTCCTGCCGCTCTTCGATCTCGCGGTGGCGAAATCATCGCAATAGCCCCTCTCCCGCACCGCGGGAGAGGGTGGTCGCGCGCACCAGCGCGCGACCGGGTGAGGGTCTTGCGGCGTCACCAACCCTCACCCTCCCACGCCTTCGGCGCGGGTCCCTCCCTCTCCCGCGGTGCGGGAGAGGGGTTAATCGCGGGGCCGGCGCAGCATCGGGCCGAGGTCGCGGCCGCCGAACAGGTGCAGATGGAAATGCGGCACGTCCTGATGGGCTGCCGCGCCGTGATTGGCGAGGATGCGGTAGCCGGTCTCGGCGACACCCTCCTGATGCGCGATCCGGCCGATCGCCCGCATGAAAGCCGCCAGCTCGGCCGCCGATGCGTTCGCCGAAAAATCATCGACCGACAAATATTCGCCCTTCGGGATTACGACGATATGCGTGGGCGTCTGCGGGTTGATGTCGCGAAAGGCGAGGACATGTTCGTCCTCGTAGACTTTGCCGCACGGCAATTCGCCGCGCAGGATGCGGGCGAAGACATTGCTGCGGTCGTACGGCATGGCGGATCTCGTTGTTACAAGGAGGAATACTGGCTGGTCACCCGAAAGCTGCCGTACTCGCCGCGCGCTTCGTTCGAATCCTGGTCGAAGGACAGCAGCGGCGATCGCCCGCTCTGCTTGATGTTCCAGTCGGTGAAGCTGTCATACCCGCTCCAGGCCGTCGAGTTGGAGAGCCAGGCGTATTCCGCGAGGCGGGCGCGCTTCAGATAATCGCAGACCGCGCCGGAGCCGTAGACGCCGACCCGGTACTCCCGAGCCTGCCCGGCGGCCGCCGCCAAACCGGCGTGGACGCCGCGGAAATATTGGTCGACAGGTCCCCTGACGTCCGGTTCCTGGGCGTTGAAGTCGACGGCGAAATAGATCCCGCTGCCGGCCGGCTGCCCGATCGCCTGGGCCTGCCGGTGCGCCGCCAACGCGTCGTAATAACCCGAAGCGTAGGAGAAATAGTCTCTCTTGTGGGAATGCGACTCCCACACGGCGACGAGGCTCATGCCGGCCGACGACACCATCCGGGCCTCCGCCGCCGACAAGGTGGGCCAGCGCGAGGCCGGATCGCGATAGTAGCGAGCGACGAAGTCGAGGCGGCTTTCCTTCAGTTCATTCGAGACATCGCGGGCGTCGATCGGCAGATCGATGCCGCGGGCCAACCCGACCGGACGGGGCGCTTCGACGACCGGTGGTGCGGGTGGTGCGCTGCATGCCGCCAAAACGAGCACCGGAATGAGCCACCCCAGCTTCATTTTCCCTTCTCCCAGTCTTTCGCGTCCGTCAGCCCAGCTCGCCGCGGATCTGCTGGCGCAGCCGGTCGATCAGCACCAGCTCGCCCTTGCGCTCGACATGCCAGAAAGCCCAGCCGTTGCAGGCCGGTGCGCCCTGCAGCTGCGCCGCCACGGAATGGATCGAGCCGCGATGCTCGGCCGAAATGAGGCTGCCATCGGCGCGCACCTTGGCGCTCCAGCGCCGGCCCGCATCGACCAGCACCTCGCCCGGCTGCAGCAACCCGCGCTCGACGAGGCTGCCGAACGGGACCCGCGGGGCCTCGCGCCGGGATTCGAGGGCAACGAGCTCGGCCGCCGCCGGGCGTACCGCCGCGATGCGCCGCCGTGCCAGCGCGACATAATCCTTATCCTGCTCGATGCCGATAAACCGCCGGCCGAGGCGCTTGGCGACGGCGCCGGTGGTGCCGGTGCCGAAGAACGGGTCGAGCACAATCTCGCCCGGCCGGGTCGAGGCCAAGAGAATGCGATGCAACAGCGCCTCGGGCTTCTGCGTCGGATGCGCCTTCTTGCCGGCGCCGTCGCGTAGCCGCTCGGGTCCGCCGCACAAGGGGATCAGCCAATCGCTGCGCATCTGCAATTCGTCGTTGAGCGCCTTCATCGCCTCGTAATTGAAGGTGTAGCGCGCCTCGCGCGAATGAGCGCACCACAAGAGCGTCTCGTGCGCATTGGTAAAGCGCCGGCCGCGGAAATTCGGCATCGGGTTGGTTTTGCGCCAGATCACGTCGTTGAGGATCCAGAAACCGAGATCCTGCACCGCGGCGCCGATCCGGAAGACATTGTGATAGGAGCCGATCACCCAGAGCGCGCCCGAGGGCTTCAACACCCGGCGCGCGGCCGCGAGCCAGCCGCGCGTGAAGCGGTCGTATTCGGCAAAGCCGGCGAATTTGTCCCAATCCTCCTCGACCCCGTCGACCCGGCTGTTGTCGGGACGGTGCAACTCGCCGCTGAGCTGGAGATTATAGGGCGGGTCGGCGAAGACGAGATCGACCGAGCCGGCCGGCAGCCGCGCCAGTGCCGCAAGGCAATCGTCTTCAATGACCGCGTCAAATGAGAGCGCTGTTGTGTCAGCCATGGGCGCGAAGAGTGAGCGCGGCCGGGGGCCCCGTCAATTCTGCGGGCGCGCCGCTATTCGCCCGCTTCGGCGACCGCGACGGCATCGAGGAACGCGAACAGATCCGCGGTACTCGAAATCGCCAGGCGAACCGGAGCGAACGAGCGCCGATGATGCGGAGTGACGCCGAGCCGACGGATCGCCTCGCCATGCTCGGCGGTCGCATAACCGACATTGGTTTCCCAGCCATAGCCGGGATAGCGTGAGGCCAGCGCGTGCATGATTCGGTCGCGGGTGACCTTGGCGACCACCGAGGCCGCGGCGATCGAGAAGCTCAGCGCGTCGCCCTTGACGACGGTCTTCACCGCGCACGACAGAGGCGGCGCGACATTGCCGTCGACCAGCGCGATGTCGGGCTTGAGCCCAAGCGCGGTCACCGCCCGCGCCATCGCGACGAGGCTCGCCCGCAGAATGTTGATCCGATCGATCTCGCCCCGGCTCGCCGCCCCGACGCCGATACGGACCGCCCCGCTCCGGGCACAGGCAGACAGGGCGGCGTAGCAGCTCTCCCGCACATCGCGGCTCAACACTTTCGAATCATCGAGCACTTGGCGCAGCTCGCCGCGGAAGCGCCGCCGATCGATGACGACCGCGGCGGCGACGACCGGGCCGGCCAACGGCCCCCGACCGGCCTCGTCGATGCCGCAGACGACCCCCGCGCAGCCGCGCTCGATGGCGAAATCCGGCATTGCGTCCTCGCAGCATCCCCCGGGGCCGCTTGTGCCATTCCGGCGCCGCCGAGGCAAGCAGCCGCGTGGTGGATTTTGTAGAATAAAACAGGAACATATTTCGTTGACTCGGCTCGAAACAATTCGTATTCTCGGTTTGTTCTCATCCTGGGCAACCCTAACGGGAGGAAATCCGATGCGATGGACCCTTCTTGCCGCGTCGGCGGCGATCGCCGCGACACTTGCGCTGCCGAGCGAAGCCGCCCAGCCGGCGGCTCCGGCGGCCGCAACCGGCGATCCGATCACCTTCGAGCAATACCGCGACTGGCGGCTCGCTTTCATCGAGCGGCGGCAAGGCGAACTCGCGCGCCAGCTGGCGGTGGCCGATCTCTCGGCGCGGCAAAAAGCCCGGCTCGAACAGGTGAAAGCCTATTACGACTGGCTCGCCGGCCTCCCCGAACCTGACCGCGACCGCCGCTTCCACGAACGCTTCGACCGCATCGACGCCAATCACGACGGGCAGATCGATCCGACCGAGCGCGCCGCCTGGCGCGACAAGCAGCGGGCCTTCTACCACCGCGACGGCGGCGCGCGGCAGTCCCCCGAAGCCGCGACGCATTAGGTCGAGGCCCGCCTGTTTTTCCCCAGTAGAAACAGGCGGAACAGGAGGGCCGGGAGCGGCGCCCGGCGTTCCATGCTAGCCTGTGCGGCGGCCGGGTGTCCGGCGGCCGCAGCAGGAAGGCGAGCCGATGATGATCACGATCGGCGCGATCGCCGCCGAATAGGGCGACGCGCCACTCATGGATAGCGGGCTGGCAGGACTGATCGCCGCCGAGACGGTGCTGAGCCACAGCGATGGCGCGCGGGGCATCCTGTGGGTGCGCGGCCACACCCTCCCCGAGCTGGTCGCCGATTTCGGCTACGAGGGCGCAGTCGGCCTCTTGTGGGAAGGGTTCGCCGGTGATGGGCTAAGCCGCGAGGCGATGCGCGCCCAGCTCGGCGCCGCGCGCGAACTTGCCTTCGCCCGCATCGGCGATTGGCTCGACGCGGCGCGGACGCGACCGCTCGTCGAGGGTGTGCGGCTTGCCCTCGCCACCCTGCCGGAAGACAGCGCGCCGGCGGCGATCCTCGCCACCCTGCCGGTGGCGATTGCCGCGCTGTTGCGAACCCGCGCCGGCGCCACAGTGCTCGCGCCCGACCCGGCGCGCGGCACCGCGGACGATCTCCTGCGCATGGGCCATGGGGAACCGGTCGAGCCAGTGATGGCCGAGGCGCTCGATGCCTATTTCACCGCGGTCATCGATAATGGCCTCAATACTTCGGCCTTTACCGCCCGGGTCATCGCATCGAGCCAGGCTTCCCTAGTATCGGCCGCGCTCGGCGCCTATTGCGCGTTTACCGGGCCGCTCCATGGCGGCGCGCCGGGGCCGACCCTCGACATGCTCGATGAGGCGGCGGCGAGCGGCGATGTCGCCGTCTGGGCCGAGGAGAAGCTCGCCGCGGGCGAGCGGCTGATGGGGTTCGGCCATCGCGTGTTCCGGCTCGGCGATCCGCGCGCCCAGCTGTTGCGCGCCGCGCTGGAGCGGCTGGCTGACCGACTCGGCCCCGGTGCGGGGCGGCTGGCCTTCGCCGCCGAGGTCGAGCGCGCGGTCGGCGCCGCCTTCGCTCGCCTCAAGCCGGACCGCCCGCCGCTGCAGCCCAATGTCGAGATCAATGCCGCGCTGCTGCTCGACGCGGTCGGCCTGCCGCGCGACGCGTTCACGCCGGTTTTCGCGGTGGCGCGGTGCGCCGGCTGGCTCGCCCATGCGATGGAGCAGCAACGAGAGGGGCGGCTGGTCCGCCCCTCCTCGGCTTATGTGGGGCCGCGACCCAAGGGCGTCGCCAGCGAGGCCTGAGCGGCCTAATCGATCGCCCAGCGGTAGCCGACCGTCGGGGCTCGCGGGAGCATCTTGCTTAGCCCGAATGCCGGCCCGGTATCGGCCGCCGGTGCGGTTTTGGCCGGGGCGGCGATGCGCTCGCCGGCGACGATCTGCTGGGAAATCTGCGGAACACCGTCGAGATTGACGCAATTGCGCGATTGGCCCGGCGGGCATGCCGACCACGCCGTGCTGCCGGCCAGGACCGAAACTGCGACAATTGCGGCCGATACGCCAGCGCGCATCGCTGTCCCCTGTTCTCGTCGGTGCCAATTGTTACAGGAAAAATTCGCAATAGACGAATCGGAAAATCGACGAGGCCTCACCAGCGCTATAGGGCGCGGATCGGCGCGCGTTGCGCCGGTTGAAGAAACCCCGTAGGGTCGGTCCAATCTAGCTGTTATCAATGTTATAGAAACTAATCGCGTATAGATTGAAGGAGCGCATCGGTTGTGCGGCCGCTCCCCTGCGCCGTACGGCTCGACCCGGGAACCCGGGGATGGCGGTGCCCGTTTCCAACCCGCAGCAGTACCAACGAGGCGATTGTGTTCATACCCCCCAAGATCGCCGGAAATAGCCGTCTCCGTCGGCGCGGCTGGGCCGGTCGTGGCGTCACGGCGCTTGCCGCCGCCGGTTTGCTGGCGGCGGCAAGCGCCAGCGCCGAAGTGCCCGAGAGTGGCGCGGCTCCGCTGCTTTCCGCCTCATTGCAGTCGCCGGACACGGCAGCGGCGGCGAGCCCCCCGGCCGGCAACGACAGCCTCATCAGGAGCCGCATCGAAAGCGCGACGGGGCTCGTCGTTGCCGGCGAGAAGCTGCACGGCGCGCTGTTGCGGCAATTCTATGCCGCGCACAATTTCGAGCCGGTTTGGCCGACGCGGCAACCGCAAGCGCAAGCGCTGCTGAATGCCGTGCTACGGGCCGGCGAACACGGGCTCGACCCCGATCTTTTTCATGGCGCGCTCTTGCGCAACGCGGCGGCGCTGCCGCCGATCGAGCGCGAGCTGGTGCTGTCGGATGCGTTTCTGGCCTATGCCGACGCACTCGCCCGCGGTGCCGTGCCGATCGAAATTCGCATGGATGACGAGGATCTGACGCCAGGGCCGATCGACCTCGCCGCGACGCTCGATACTGCCACCAACAGCCCCGATCCGGCGGCGGCGATCGAGGCGCTGGCGCCGAATTCGCCGGCCTATGCGACGCTGCGGCGCGCCTTGCAGTCCTACCGCTCGGGCGCCGTAGACGGTGAGATGGCGCGGATCGGCGCTGACCATTCCGGCGCTCGCCAGCCGCGCTCGTTGTCGCCCGATGCGACCACCGAGGCGCGGCTGCGACAGATCGCGGTGAACCTCGAACGACAACGCTGGCTGCCGCGCAACCTCCCGGCCGACCGCGTCTGGGTCAATACCGCCGACGCGCAGCTCGTACTTTACCGCGATGACCGGCCGGTATTCACGACCCGCGTCGTCGTCGGCGAGGTCGACAAGCAGACCCCGGAATTCCAGACGACAATCGACAGCCTGTTGTTCAATCCGCCCTGGAATGTCCCCCCTTCGATCGCGACCCAGGAAATCCGGCCCAAACTGGCCCAGGACCCCGAATATTTGAGCCGCCACCACATGGTTGTGCGCGGCAACGGTGCGATCCAGCAGCTGCCTGGCGCGGGAACCGCCCTGGGCCAGCTCAAATTCGAAATGCAGGACCGGTTCGATGTCTACCTCCACGACACCCCGCTGAAGAACTTGTTCAGCCGCGACAACCGCCGCCAGAGCCATGGTTGCGTGCGGGTGCAGAACCCGCGCGAGCTGGGCGCGTTGTTGCTGCAGCAACCGGTCGCGGCGATCAATCAGGGGATTGCGCTGGGCTACACCAATCGCCGCATGCTGCCGGCGTCAATCGCGGTGTTCATGGTCTACCAGACCGCGTTTGCCAATGCGGACGGCACGATCGAGTTTCGCCCGGACTTCTACCAGCGCGATGCGGAGATCTGCACCTGCACCCAGCGCGGCAAGCACCTGAGGCGCAAGACAACCCGACGAGCCAACGTCGAAGCTGAATACACCGACAAGCAGATCAACCAACAAAAGAAAAATCGCGGGAAACGCGGTTTGCCCGGCTTTGAATCTCGATAACAGGCTTGTTTGAGCGGCGGGCGGGTGCTATGGCGTCCCTGGGGGTTATTGGGGGATTAGCCATTGCGAGCAGCTTCTCTGCTGACCCGGCGCCGGGTTTTGGGCGCCGGCGCGGCTGCGGCGGCCGTTGTTTTCATCAGGCCGGCGCCGGCCGTCTCCTTCGCACCGCGTTCGGTGTCCTTGTACAACACGCACACCGGCGAGTGGGTCCGCACCGTCTACTGGGCCGATGGCCATTACATCCGCGAGGCGGTGCGCGACATCAACTGGGTCCTGCGCGACCATCACTCGGACGAAGTGCGGCCGATGAATGCCGGGATGCTGGACATCCTCGGCATGCTGCGCAGCCGCCTCGACTGCCATGACCCGTTCCTGGTGATCTGCGGCTACCGGTCGGCTGATACCAACCACCGCATGTACCTGCGCGGTGACGGGGTTGCGAGCAACAGCTACCACGTCAAGGGGATGGCCATCGATTTGCGCTGCGAGCGACGCGACCTGTCGCACGTCCGCGGCGCGGCGATGAGTTTGCGCGGCGGCGGCGTCGGCTATTATCCGCGCTCGGATTTCGTCCACGTCGATTGCGGGCCGGTGCGCTACTGGTAGGCTGTCGCGCGCGCCGCTTCGCGATCGGGCTGGTCCGGAACCGGAAATAACCGCGCCGGGTTGGTAGAAGAAATACCAACTACAGGCGGTCGTGCCATGGGCACCATCCTTCTCATCATTCTGATTCTGATCCTGATCGGCGCGCTGCCGACTTGGCCCCACAGCAGCGGCTGGGGCTATTACCCGAGCAGCGGGGCCGGCCTCATCGTCATCATCCTGATTGTCCTCTTGCTGACCGGCCGGATATAGCGGCCATGGCGTCCAGGCTCAGGCCTGCCGACTGCGGCGCAGCCCATCGAGCCGCAGCGGCAGCGGGGCGCCGAGCCACAGCGCGTGGATCGCGTGATCATCGTAGGCATCGCCGGTCTGCGGATGAACGAGGACGCTGAGGCCCCCGCGGTTCAGCATCAGCCAGGGCACCAGCTTGGGGAACTCGGCGACGGGGAAGGCGACCTGATACATCGAGATGGGGTGCGGGCCGACCGGCTCGTCGTGCCAACGCCCGAGTTCGACCGAGAACCCGCCGCCGATCGCCTCGCGCAATCGTTCCGCCACGACCCGGGTGTCCGGGTCATAATAAATGTGCGCGTGATAGCTGCGGACCTGGCCCGGGTCGGCAAAATTCTGTGCCATGCTGATCTCCTCGAATGGCGCCCGGTCACTCGGGCAAGCTGGTGGCGCCCGGGCCGAGCGCGCGCTGCATCAACATGATATCGATCCAGCGGCCGAATTTGAAACCCACCGCGGGCAAGACGCCGACATGGCTAAAGCCGAGAGCCTCGTGCAGCCGGATCGACGGGATCGTCTCGCGGCCGCCGATCACCGCAACCATCTGGCGGTAGCCGAGCTCGGCAGAGCGGGCCAGCAGCGGCTCCAATAGCGCCCGGCCGATGCCGCGCCCGATTTCGGCCGCATCGACATAAATCGAATCTTCGAGCGTGAAACGATAGCCTGGCCGAGGCCGGAACAACCCGGCATAGCAATAGCCGACGACCCGCGACCCGCGCTCGGCGACCAGATAAGGCAGGCCCCGGGCCACGATCTCGGCACGCCGGCGGGCGATCTCCTCGACTGCGGGCGGCACCTCCTCGAACGAGGCAACCCCGTGCATGACGTGGTAGCCATAGATCGCCGCGATCGCGCCGACATCATCGTCGCGCGACGGACGGATCAGTAACGCCTCGCCGCTCATCGCCCCGGCAAATCCTCAGATCACCCGGACCGGCTTGCCGTCGAGAAAACCGAAGACGTCTTCGACGATCTGCGGGTAGGAGCTGTGATAGTTCTCGTCGGTCACATAGCCGATATGCGGCGTCAGGATCACGTTCGGCGCCTGGCGCAGCGGATGATTGATCGGCAGCGGTTCCTGGTCGTAGACGTCAAACCCGGCATAGGCGAGCCGCCCAGCCTTCAAGGCTTCGATGACCGCCTCGGTGTCGCAAATCGGCCCGCGCGAGGTGTTGACGAGGATCGCGCTCGACTTCATCAGCCCGATCTCGCGCTTGCCGACAAGGCCGCGCGAGCGCGGGCTCAGCACCAGATGTACCGAGAGGATGTCGGAGCGGCGGAACAACTCGTCCTTCTCGACCCGCTCGACGCCCTGCTCGGCGGCCTTCTCGGCGGTCAAATTCTGGCTCCAGGCGATCGCCTTCATGCCAAAGGCGAGCCCGACCCGGGCAACCGCGCTGCCGAGCCGGCCGAGGCCCAGAAGGCCGATCGTCTTGCCGGCGACGCGATGGCCGATGCGGGTCTGCCAGCCGCCCTGGCGCATGAACTGGTGGTCTTCGGCGATGCGCCGCGCCGCGCCGAGGATGAGGCCCCAGGCGAGCTCGGCGGTGTCTTCATTGCCGCCGCCGGGGCCGCCGGTGCCGCATACGGTGACCCCGCGCTCCTTCAACGCCGCCATGTCGAAGGAGGCGTTGCGCATCCCGGTGGTGATCAGGAGCTTCAGCTTCGGCAGGCGATCGACGATGCGTTTGGGGAATGGCGTGCGCTCGCGCATCGCCGCGACGACTTCGGATTCGGCGAGCGAGCGCACCACATCGTCCTCGTCGGCAAAGGGGAAACGCTCGACCGCGATCTCAATTCCGCGGTCCCTGACTCGCGACCAGTCCGCCATGTCGAGCGCGACGCCCTGGTAATCATCCAAAATGCTGAGCCGCATCGCCGTTCTCCCCTGCCTGTAGATTGTTTGAAGGATGTCATTGCGAGCCGAGCGACGCAATCGCGGCACCGACTAACCCTCTCCCGCACCGCGGGAGAAGGGGGACCCGGCCCGGAGGGCCGGGTGGGTGAGGGTCTTTCCGGCGGAACACCCTCACCCGCCTCGCTATTCTCGGTTTTACTTCACGCCAGCAGCGGCACGTACTCGTCGCGGATGCGCAGGATCGACGAACTGTAATTTGTTAGGCGACGCGGCTCGCTGCCGGCGCGATTGCTGGAGGTGCCATGGCCTCGGCGAGAACCGGCGGCAGCGCATCGCCTTCGAGCGCGGCGATCGGACCGGTTCTCGGAGCCACGGTGTGCAAGGTCAAGGCGCCCGAGGCGAACGCGATGCCCTTTTCGGTAAATGCCCGATACAGGGTCTTCAGATATTCGCGCTGGATCCAGCTCGGCTTGATCGGGCGCGCGGTGAACTTGAACCGGAACACCACCGCGTTGTCGGCGACCTCGGCGATGCCCTGCATCTTGAGCGGCAACATCACTTCAGTCGCGATCTCGGGAATCTCCTGCATGTCGAGGCCGACGCGCTTCGCCGTCTTGCGGACAAGCTCGATGTCGGTGCCGGGTTCGAGCCGCAGATTGAATTTGATCGTGGCAAAGTCGCGGCTCTGATTGGTCACCGCGCCGAGCTGGCCATAGGGGATCGTGTGCAAGGGGCCGTTGTGATGGCGCAGTTTCACCGAGCGAATGCCGAGCGCCTCGACGGTTCCCTTTAGGCGGCCGGTGTCGATGTATTCGCCGACCCGGAACGCATCGTCCCACAGGTAGAAGAGGCCGGAAATAATGTCCCGCACCAGCGACTGCGCGCCAAACGAGATCGCCAGCCCAAACACCCCGGCGCCGGCGATCAAGGGCGCGGTGTCGATGCCGAGATGCGACAGCACGATCAGCGTCACGACGACCGCGATCAGCACCCCGAAGGCGGCGCGCAGCACCGGCAGGATGGTTTGTAGACGCGAGCCCGGCGCCGCTTCGTCGTCCTCATTGCTGCCCGGCAGCCTTGGCCCGGCGGCGACATTTTGCAGGTGGCGGTCGATCCCCAGCCGAGCCAACTCCCAGGCGAGATAGGCGACAAACAATGTCAGGACCGCCGCCACGCTCGACTGCATCGCGCGGGCGGCGTCGACCGGCGGCAGCTCGACCGCATCGATCCAGATCCAGGCCAGCGTCGTCGCCGCAACGAGCAGGAAAATCGCCCGTAGGATGCGGTGGCAGCCCTGCGCCACCAGCCGGTCGGCAGAGCCCCCGGCATTGGCGATAGCCGGATCGGCATCGTGCCAGCCCCGCTCGGTCATCCGCTCGATGACGAGCAGCACCAGCAGCACGCCGAGCGTCGAGACGATGGCGTGAAAGTACGACAACAGTCCGAGCGACAACCCGAACACAAAAAGCACGAACAGCCCGATGACGATCGTCAGACCGATCGCCAGCCAGGCGCGCGCGATGGCCGCGCGCAGCGCACCGATCAGCCCGCCGCTGCGGCCGCGGATCAACGCCTCGGCGGCGCTGCGCGTGCGGAAGACGATGAGGGCGTTGAGCGCGCACGCGATGGCGGCGACGAACAGTCCGATAACATGGGGCGCGCCGCTGTCCTCGTCGGCAAGGCCATAGCGACCGAAGCCGATAAACACGACGATCGCCAGCACGGTGAGGGAGAGAAATCGTGCGAGGCGACGCGCCTCGTCGTCGGGGATGTCGATCAGGCGGGCTACCGGTTCGTTCGGCCGAAGCACGATTCGCGGGATCAGCGATATCAGGCGCCAGCGGATCAGCCATTGGGCGGCCAATGCGATCAGGCTGCCGGTGACGCCGACCGCCATCATCCAGTGACGGCTATAGACGAAGACGCCGGCAAAAACCGCCACTCCGATCAGGTCGCAGAGCAGCAGCAGCAAGAGGCGATTAAGTGTCAGCCCCTCGGAACGTCCCCGCATCAGGCGGCGGACCCGGCGGCTGAGCCCGCGGGCGACGCCCCTCTCGGCCAAGAGCGCGATGCCGCCGGCAAGCACCACCCAACCGAGATTGATCAACGCCCCCAGGGCAGAGCCGTCGCGGTCGAAGGAGCGCCATTCGCGCGCCAATGCTGCCGTGGTGTCCGGCAACATGCTGATATCCGACATCGCCTCGCTTTCGAGCTTCATGGCGATGTGTTCGACCCAGCCGGCAGAGCTCATCTCGCGGCCCATGGCCGAGGCCGCCGGGACCGCTGCGGCAGCCGCCTCGGGCGCCGGGGGCATA
>WNFG01001913.1_pt1 | contig 17555 bp, 14 predicted proteins | sample 5400431 | NCBI WGS metagenome assembly WNFG01 (sample SAMN13153346, study PRJNA577476) | soil metagenome | isolation source: 120 cm saprolite under Douglas fir tree site 2 hole 3 replicate 2 | place: USA:California | collected 2015-04-18 | reverse complement strand
CCGCGGAAGAAGCTCATAAGGCATTCTGGGAAGAACACGCGGATGCAATAGCCGCAGAGCAGGGCAAGGCCTTCGAACTGGTTGATCCTGACGACACGGAAAAGCAAGCCGTCGCTGCCGCTCCCAGCACCGAGGCGGAGTTATACGCGGCTGAGATCCGGGCCATGCCGGTCCCGGCGGAGCAGCGCAAGCTTTCAGCGCTGCAAAAAATCACCAGAATGACCGTGGCCGAACGCATCAAGACCGCCTTCGGCGGCGATAAAGAAGAGCGCTCCATTTTGATCCGCGATACTTCCAAGATAGTGCAGAATGCCGTGCTCTCTTCTCCGCGGCTGACCGATCCTGAAGTGGAGACCTTTGCCGCGGCCAAGAGCCTGCAGGAAAACGTGCTGCGCGAGATTGCGCGCAGGCGCAGGTTCGTCAAGAGCTATCCCGTGGTGCGCAATCTGGTGAACAATCCGCGGTGCCCGCTCGATCTGGGGCTCACTCTCATGAAGAACCTTTTAGTCAACGACCTCTACCAACTGCAATACAACAAGAATGTTCCCGACACCATCCGAAAAGTTGCCATGAAGATGTATTTGGACAAAAAGTCGCAGAAATAACTGTGACGCAGAGCATTTCCATCTCGCGCCGCGTTCCCTTACAATGCAACGTTCAATCTGGGGGACCATGTGAATCCATCGGCTAACGACGAAATTGGCGAGCTTCTGAAACGCGCAAAGACCATCGCGGTAGTAGGCTTGTCTGACAGTCCATTGCGTCCGAGCTACGGCGTGTCGGCATACATGCAGCAGCAAGGCTACCGGATCATTCCTGTGAATCCGTCCATCCACGGAGCTCTGGGCGAGAAGGCCGTGGCCTCACTTTCCGATATCCATGAGAAGGTCGATATCGTCGACGTCTTCCGCCGCTCGGAATTTGTGCCGGAAGTAGTGGACGAGGCCATCAAGCTGGGTGTTTCCGCGGTCTGGATGCAGGAAGGCGTAGTGCACGAGGCCGCCGCGGAAAAGGCGCGGAAGGCCGGGATATTTGTGGTGATGGACCGCTGCATCTTGAAGGAACATCAGCGGCGAGCCAGGTAGAAAAGATTCAAACGCCAGATCGCGCTATTTATCGTCATTGCGCTCGTCTGGTACTGATTTCCTCTTCGCTTCGTCGCGCATACGCCTGATCTCTTCGATCCTCTGCGCGAAGAGTTTCTCGCGGCCCTCCGCGGTCGGATGATAGTACTCACGTCCGCGCAGATTATCAGGAAGGCATTCCATGTCCGCGACTTTCTCTTCCATGTCATGAGCGTACTGGTAGCCTTTGCCGTAGCCGACTTTTTTCATCAGCGAAGTAACCGCATTGCGGATATGCAGCGGGACCGGCTGCGCCGCGGTCTTTTCCACATCTTCCTGAACTGCGCCGTATGCGGTGTAAAGCGCATTCGACTTGGGCGCCAGCGCGAGATAAGCAACAGCCTGGGCCAGCGCGAGATTGGCTTCCGGCATACCCAGAAAATCAATTGCGTCTTTAGCGGACAAGCAGAGATTCAGCGCCTCGGGCGCCGCCAGGCCAATGTCTTCTGACGCCATGCGCACCACGCGCCGCGCGATGTAGAGGGGGTCCTCGCCGGATTCAAGCATCCGCACCAGCCAGTAGAGTGAAGCGTCAACGTCACTGTTGCGGACAGACTTGTGCAGCGCCGAGATCAGGTTGTAATGCTCTTCGCCGGATTTGTCGTAAAGCAGTACGCGCTTTTGCAGAGTGTCTTTCAGGATTTCCGGCGTGATCTCGCCATTCTGGCCGGCCGTGGCCGCCGCAACTTCAAGCACGTTGTAAGCGGAGCGCGCGTCGCCGCTCGAGTACGACGCAATCTGCTGCAAAACTTCCGCGGACGCGGTTAACTTCATCTTGCCTAATCCCCGCTCAGTGTCTTGCAGGGCGCGCTGAAGCAAAGCGACGATCTGCTCTTCCGTCAGCGGGTTCAGAATGTAGACACGGCAGCGCGACAGCAGCGCGCCGTTGATCTCGAAGGAAGGGTTCTCCGTGGTCGCGCCGATCAACCTGATATTGCCATGCTCCACATGGTGCAAAAACGCGTCTTGCTGGGCGCGGTTGAAGCGGTGAATTTCGTCAATGAACAGGATGGTGCGCGTCCCGTACTGGCGGGCTTTTTCCGCGTCCGCCATCACTTGCTTGATTTCCTTGATCCCGGAAAGCACGGCGGAAAACTCAATGAACTCGGCTTTGGTCACATGCGCGATAATCTGCGCCAGCGTCGTCTTGCCCACTCCCGGAGGTCCCCAGAAGATGATGGAACCGGGATCGTCGCGCTCAATCTGCAGACGCAGGGGCTTTCCGGGAGCAAGGATATGCTCCTGGCCCACAAATTCATCGAGCGTCCGCGGACGCATACGGTCCGCCAAGGGGCGTGCGCCCTTGCTTTCACGGTCCGGAATGGCTTGGAACAAACTCATGGATGCAATCGGGTGATCTGGTGATCTGATGATCGGGTGATCTGAAAACCGGGAGGTAAGCGGCTGGCTTTGGGTTTTCCGATCACCCGATCACCCGGTCACCGGATCTCCCGATCCCACCTCTCTGCCTTCCCGCTTCATACAACAATATGGATGCGGCAATTCCCGCATTGAGCGACTCTACCCGCGAAGAATGCGGGATGGTCACCAGTTCGTCGGCCAGGGACAGAATGTCGGCGGGCAAACCTGCTGCTTCGTTTCCGACCAGCAGTGCCAGCGGGCCGGTCAGGTCGGCTTCGTCGAGATGCTTACCCTTATGTGATGACGTTGCGGCCACGCGGACTCCGTGTTGCTTCAGCAAGCCAATCGCGTCTTTGAGTTGCACGCTGACGATTGGCTCGCGAAAGACCGATCCCGCCGAGGCGCGCACCACCTTCGCGTTGAAATGGCTTACCGTCTTCTCGCCGGCGAGCACCGCGCGGGCGCCGAACGCTTCCGCTGAGCGGATGATGGTGCCCAGGTTTCCCGGATCTTGAATACCAGCGACGCCGACCAGTAAGAGGTTGCGGCCATCGTCTTCGATCAGATTGGTAAGGTTGATGGCTTTGAGCTTCACCAGGGCCGCGACTCCCTGCGGTGTCTCAGTGCCGACGGCGCTTGAAAATATCGAATCCGGCAACAATAGAGCTTCGACATGCGCGGCAAGCTGAGGCAGAAGCCGCTCTGCGTGATCGCTCCCGCGCTGGCTGAAGAAGACGGCCTGAAAGCGCAAGCCGCTGCGGATGGCCTCTTCCATGGTGCGAATGCCTTCTATGGCGATGTAACCCTCGCTGGTAGGGACACCATGTTCAAAGGCTTTGCGCAGCTCTTTTACCAGCGAATTCTGGCGGCTGGTTACCGGGCGCAGACGGCTTTGTTCTTGAGACGGCACTCAGAGCCATCATACTGACAAGGCAAGGAATCAACAAAAGGTGTAGTCAGTTGGGGCGGGCTACTCTAGGTTTTAGGCCCATGCTGGTTTATTCTTATTGGTTTGCGTCTCCCAAGGACGCAAGAATGGAGTCGATTTGGCCGCGGAAATAATCAAGATCAATCCAGAGTCGCCGGACATGCGTCTGGTCTCCTATGTAGCGGACCGCATCAAGGCGGGGCAGGTGGTAGGAATGCCGACAGACACGTTTTACGGACTGGCCGCCGATCCTTTCAATCTGCGTGCCGTGGACTTGATCTATGACGTGAAGACGCGCAGCCGCCACAAGCCGCTCTCGCTGCTGATTGAAAGCGTGGAGCAGGCGGAATATCTGGCGCGTCCGCTGCCCGATATTTTTTACGAGATCACGGAGAAGTATTGGCCGGGACCGCTGACCATCATCGTGAAGGCTTCATCACGGCTGCCATTGAAGGTCACAGCAAATACCGGCAATGTGGCTTTGCGCGTACCAGCCTCGAGGATTCCAGTCGAAGTGATTCGCGCCGCGGGCGTGCCCATTACCGCCACGTCAGCTAATATCAGCGGCGCCAGCGAATGCACAACCGCCGATGGCGTGCGCGCGCAGCTTGGCAAGAGCATTGGGGTGATCGTGGATGGCGGCGCCAGCCCGCGCGACATCCCTTCCACCATTCTGGATATGAGCGACTCCGGCAGATGCTCGATTCTGCGCCAGGGTGCGATTCCGGAGAACGAATTGGCAGAATTCCTGCATTAATGGCTGTAAAACGCTGGAAAAAATGGCTGCTGCTTCCTCTGGCGCTGATTGCCGGTTACGTTGCGGTGGTGTATGCGCTGGTGGTCAGACAGTCGGGAAAGAACGAAGCCCGTCCCGCGGACGTGATTGTGGTCTTCGGCGCCGCGGAGTATCAAGGCAAGCCTTCGCCCGTTTACAAAGCCCGTCTCGACCACGCTGCTCACCTTTATCACCGCGGAATGGCGCCCATTGTGATTACTACCGGAGGCAAGGGAAGCGATCCGGACTTTAGCGAGGGTGTCGTGGGAAGGGAATACCTGAAAACGCTCGGCATTCCCGATTCACAGCTTATCGCGGAAACTCAGAGCCCGGATACGGCCGAGTCAGCGCGACGCGTTGCCACTATCATGCGCGCCAACCGAATGGCTTCGTGCCTGGCGGTGAGTGACGGCTACCACATTTTCCGTATCAAGCAGATGCTTGCCCGCGAAGGCATTACCGTTTATGGCGCTCCCCGGCCTAATTCAAAGCCAAAGTCTTTGTGGAAGCGCAGTGAAGAAGTCTTTCACGAGATTGCGAGCTACACAGTCTGGCGGCTGCACTGGAGTTGAGGTCACATCATCAGCCATGCCAGACCGGCGGCGGAAGCCGTGCCAAAAAGGTTTACCAGGTCATTGTTGAGGTATCCTCGCCGCTCGAAGACCGCCCCGAGCACGCTATCGACCAGCATGCCCAGGATTCCGCAGGCAGCCACGATGGCCGCCTGTCGATCTGAAGCAAGTCCCAGGCATCGTGCGGTCAGCGCCACCACCAGCGCGGCTACGCAGGCGGCGGTGGTTCCATTCACACTGATTCCACCATCGAGCCCGGAGGGGACGGGCTTCCAGTTCGTGATCAAGACCGTTTTGCCGGGGAAGGCCTGTCCGGTTTCGCTCGATGAGGTATCCGCGGCGACCTCGGCCAGCGACGCCAGAGCCAGGAGGCGCAACGCCGGAGGAGCAATGGCAACAATCAGCGCAGCAACACCAACGTTAGCCATTACTTGCGAGGCGGAACGACCGGTCTTCGATTCGGCGACGCGCAACTGCTCCTTGTGCGCTCGCCCCACACGCGTGGCTGCGAGAGTTACCGCAAAGACGACGAGCAACACCCCAAAAAGCCTGGGATCGGTGGCGGCCAGCACAAAAGCCACGCCGGCCCCGGCCAAGGCGCCGGAGCCGCTGACTCCATGCGTAAGCCAGGCCGCCAAGGCAAAGACCAGCGTGATAGTTACGGCAAGAAGAAGACGGCTGCGAGAAGAGTTCAGGCTGGGCCAGCGTAAAAGCCCAAAAAGACTTGCAATGCCCGCGGCAAAGCTAAGGGCGATTGCGTCCGCAGTGTGGGATTGGTGGGTTCTGGGCAGCGTTCTCTCCCGTTCAAGCCGCCGGCGTGCGGCACGCGGACATGTCTTCGCGAAAATCTGCACGCCATCGGACATACCACAATATCGTTCCCCCGGAACTCCGTCTATGGAAGTATTGTGGACCCAAGTGCTGTGTTGCGCCGCACTCGCAACTGATTGCTGACCGTGGTCTTACCCGTTACAATGAGAGTTTCGCGACATTTCAACGTTCGAGTTCATAAAAATCCTACCGGCGGAGCCCGGCGGAGTGATAATGATTTCAAAATTCCGGAGTTTCTGGCTGGTGCTGGCGGCAGCAGCTTGTAGTGTGCTGTTGGCGGGATGCGGCGATACTTTTCGTCAGTTCATCACGCCGGTGCCTGGACCAACGGGTGATCCGAAGGCGCTCTCTCATGCAGTCATCACGTCCACCAATCCCACAGCTACCGGCCTGGGCTCAGACATGCACGTGGATGTTTCCGGCGACTCGCTCGCCGGAGTCGTGACTCTGGGACATAATCCCCTCTTTTTCAATAGCGACCAGGGCCGCGCCTTCATCGTGAACGGCGACGGAACAGTGAGTCTATACACCGGGCTTCTTCCGCTGACCACCTCGGTGAGCACCGCGACCCTGCCCCCCCTCACGAGTGGAGCCGTTGCCGCGGGCGCCGGCAATAACGGTGGCATCTATATAGCGAACAGCGGAACCAACGACGTCAGCTTCATCCCCATCACGACAAACGCGGTCACCCAGGTGATGCCGGTGGGATTGAACCCGGTGATGGTGGCCGGAGGCGGAAATAGTGCCAAAATCTACGTGGTCAACCGTGGCGACAATACCGTTACCGTCATCTCCACCATAGATAACACCTTTCAAAAGACGATTCCGGTGGGTTCTTCGCCAGTCTGGGCGGTCATGAGTTCAGATGGTGAGGCCGTTTTCGTGGTGAACCAGGGGGATGGAACCCTTAGCTTCATTGACACTACGCTGGACCGGGAGATCTGCGGATCAGGTGCAAGCATTGTCCCATGTACGTCCACTAACCGGATTCATGTGGGTTCGACGGCGGGTTCTTCGCCGAACTTTGCCTTTTACGATAGCCCCCGGCGGCGCGTTTACGTGACCAATACAGGGGAAAATAGTGTCTCGCTGATCAACGCTGACGGCATCAATTTTGGCGTCTCGCCCCCAGTGTTGCCGACCAAGGTCAAAGATATAGCGCTTTCCGGCGCGCCCACCAGTGTGGTTGCTCTGCGGGACGGCACGAAAGCCTACGCAGTGCTGGGTGGCTGCCCAGCGGGGGTCAATCACATAACCCTGATCGCAAGTCTGCCAAGCTGCACAGGAAATAGAGTGAGCGTGATTAGCGTAGTTGGTTTGCAGGAGTCGAAGGTCCTCGTCCTGCCGCAAATCCTCCCCGTTCCCCCTACGGCCACCGGCACGTTCAACGGCACAGTCTCTATTGACGCCGCGGCGGACTCATCGAGGGTGTATGTTGTCCACGCCAACGATCAGATTTCAGTCCCGGACACCGTCCACCTGATACCCAATCCGCCGCTTGTCGTGCGGCTAGGCAGCGTATCAGTGATTCGGACGGACACCGATGCCGAACTCCGCAATGGTGACGGCACGATCAAGCGATTCTCTGTTCCGCAACAGGATCCCGCATGTACCCCCAAGGCTGATCCGGACAACCCCAGTGCGGGATTGCTTCCTTGCAGCTTGCAGATCCCGTTCCAGGTGCGAGTGATACCGTAGCAAGCACTGCGCCAAAACTACAGGGGCGGCCAGAACGGCCGCCCCTGATTGCTTTGTGAGATCCAGGCTATTGCTTAGTTTGGTTTACGGTCAGCGCGACGCCTGCGGGTATAGCGCAGCGCAATGTTCATGAAGACGTTGCCTTGCTCCGTATCGAAGCACATCACCAAAGCCTCCTGGTCTTCGCTGCTCTTTTCTCCCAGTTCATCGGTATGGACGACCGGCGGATTGATCTTGAAGCTGAAACCCTGGTCGTTCAACGCGGTGATGGCGCTGCCGATGACCATGGTGGCGAGCTCGCACACGGTTTCGCGGGCCACGTCATCACTTGCAGCCATGGGCTCGCCGGCCAGGTAGCTGGCGACTTTGGCGGCGGTGGGAGAGTCGATATCGAAAATGATTCTCCCTTCGATGTCGCCTTTGATGGTGACCATTGATGCAATTCCCTTGCGGCGGTAGGCTTCTTCGTCCATGGTCACATCACCAACATGCGTTGGACATTGCAGCGTCTCAGCCAAAACGGCATCGGCTGCGTTGATGAACGGCTGTATCAGCTCCATTTTCATTGCGCTCAGTTCTCCTGGACAGCGGGTAGGGTGACCTCGGCATCGTCCCCCATGACGTACTTGATTACTTCATAGAGGATTTCCGCCTTCACCGGCTTTTGTACAAAGTGGCGCGCGCCCTTTTGCAAGGCGGCCACAATGTTTTCCTGGTAGCCGACGGAAGACACCATGACCACGCGCGCTTCGGGATGTGCACGGACAATACGCTCCGCCGCCTCAATGCCTTCCATCTGCGGCATGGTAATGTCCATCAACACCATGTCCGGCGTGGTGCGGTCGTATTCCGTAATGGCGGTGCAGCCGTCGCCGGCCTCGCCAACAATCTCGCCGCCAAAAGATTCCACCATCTTGGCGACGTTCTTGCGGGCAAAGACCGAATCATCCACAACCAGATAGCGTATCGGCTTGTGGTCCTTGCGAAGCAGCATGGGAAACTGTTCCATATATTTCTCCTTACAGCATCAAACTCGCATTGCCTGTGCCGCCCTTTCGGGGTTGCACTGGGTCGTGATTGTGTTGGCCAGCGCGTCCAGTGATACCACGCGCATGGCATTACCGCGTTCAATAGCCGCCTTCGGCATGCCGTAGACGACGCAAGACTCTTCGTTTTGGGCGATGGTCAAACCACCCGCGGTCTTGATGAGTCCAAGGCCGTCCGCTCCGTCCTCGCCCATTCCTGTCATCAGCACGCCGATGGAGCGGACGCCAAATTCCGCGGCCACGGAACGAAACAATACGTCCACTGACGGACGGTGCCCATTCTGATGAGCGTCATCGGAAAGCACAATCGTATTGCCCAGAGGCATGCGGCGAACTTTCATATGCCGGTTGCCGGGACAAATCAGAGCGCGCCCGGCGATCAGCAGATCGCCCGACCGGCCTTCACGCACGTCAATGGCGGAGCATTCATTCAGCCGCCGCGCGAACATCTCCGTAAAGCCTTCCGGCATGTGTTGTACCACCACAATGGTACCGGGGAAATCTCCGGGCAGTTGCGCGAACAGATATTGCAGGGCGTTGGGGCCGCCGGTGGAAATTCCGATTGCGACTACCTTGGTCGGCTCGCGGCGCGGACGTGACGGCTTATTGGTGACGCGCGCGAGGTCCGGCAGGGCGGGTATTTCCGCCGCTTTGCTTTTCGCCGCGGCCTTGATCTTATTGATCAGGTCACGTGCGATCTGGTCCATGTGGGCGGAAGCGGAATCCTTGGGCTTAGCGACGAAATCGACTGCTCCCAGGGCCAGGGCCTTGAAAGTGGCGGATGCGCCTTCCGTAGTCAGCGCGCTCACTACGATCACCGGCAGATGAAAGCGCCGGGTGATCTGCCGAAGCGTCTCCATGCCATCCATGCGCGGCATTTCCAGGTCCAGAGTCACAACGTCGGGACGAAGCTCCTCGATCTTTTTCAGGCCGAAGGCGCCGTCCATGGCGGTGCCGACAACTTCAATGTCGCTGTCCTGCATCAGGATCTGGGAAATGAGCTTCCGCATCAGCGCGGAGTCGTCCACTACCAATACTCTGACTCTCTCGCTCATGCTGTGGCCTCCATGATCTTGCTTGCCTTGCCAAGTTTTGCAACTACGCTCGCGAGGTTCAAGATCAGCACCACGGTGCCATCGCCGAGGATGGAGGCGCCGCTGACCAACTCGGTGGCAACCAAGTGATCGTCGAGCGCCTTGATGACCAGCTCTTCCTCACCGACCAGATGGTCCACTATCAATCCGAACTTACGTTCTCCCAGCGAAATGACTACAACAAAGGTCTTGCCCTTGCTTGCCGAGATCCTGGACAGGCGCCGCAGATGCACAAGGGTAAGGACTTCTCCGCGAAGTTGAATCACGTCATGATTGTCGACGCGGTGGATCTCCGCTTCGCGAATGCGGGCAATTTCCACCACTGAAGCCAGCGGTACGGCATAAATGTGGGTGTGCACGCGGAACAGGAGCGCCTTGATGATGGCCAGCGTCAAAGGCACCTTGAGCGAGAACGAGGTGCCGGCTCCCGGCGTTGACTTGATACTTACTGTGCCCTTAAGGCGTTCCAGGACCGTTCTCACCACGTCCATTCCCACGCCGCGTCCAGAGATCTGAGTAATTTGCTTCGCGGTACTAAGCCCGGGATGGAACACAAGATTGAGCGCGTCCGATTCACTCAAACCGGCAACGTCCGACTGGGAGAGAATACCAATCTCCAGAGCCTTGGCCGCGAGCCGTTTGGCATCGATGCCGCTGCCGTCGTCCGCGACTTCAATCACGATCTGGTTGCCCTGATGGTATGCATTCAGCCGCACCGTTCCCGTCGCCGGCTTGCCTGCGCTCACACGCTCCGCCGGGGTTTCAATTCCGTGGTCCACCGCGTTGCGGACCATGTGTGCCATGGGCTCGGCCAGCATGTCGAGAATGCTCTTATCCAGGTCCGTGTCCTCGCCGCTCATGATGAGGTCGACTTCCTTGCCGCAGGCTTTTGCGATATCGCGCACCACGCGGGGGAAGCGGCGGAAAAGTTGCTCCACCGGGACCATACGGATCTTCATCACGGACTTTTGCAGGTCGTTCAGTATCCGCGACTGGAAGGCCATGGCATCGGCGAATTTTCCGCGCAAAGGATCTTTAACAAAGCGTTTATCGAATTCGTTGACGCATTGGTACAACATGCTCTTGCCGATAATGAGCTCGCCGACCAGATTCAGCACGGAGTCGATGCGCTCGGCATCCACGCGCAAGAGCGATTCTGGAACATGCGAAAAGCCGGCTGGCTGGGGCTCGGCCGGCAGGGAAGCCGGGACCGGAGCAGCAGCGTCCTTCTCTTCCGGCGCGACAAGATGCATGCCGATATCGAGCAAGTCGCCATCAAGCGCTGCTCCCGCGGGAGCCACGCGCTGAATGAGGATCTCCGAGGTGACTGCGGGTATCCTGCATTTCTTGTCGATCCAGCTTTCCGCGTGCTCGCTGGCGAGGGATGCTTCCACCACGTCCAGATGGTCGGCCAGGACGTTGTGGTCCGGATCGATCGCCAGCAACCGCCCGCACTCCTGAAGTACGTTGCGAATCAGTTGCATGGCCGCGCCCCGCATGGGACAGTGCGGATCAATCGCAAATGCAATGTTGTAGACGGTCTCGCCCTGGCCCAATGCGTCGGCGATTACCGCGTTTTCATACTCGCTCCAGGCAAACCTTGCCTGCAGCCTCTGCGGCGTTGGAGCGGCGCGTTTTTCCGTAAGCGAAAGAATCTGGCGGCGAAGCTCCTCTCCCGCCGGCGGCTGCAGGTTGCCCCGATAGGCCGAAAGCATGGAGCTGAACGTGTCTGCCGCGATCAGCACTATCTCCGCGAGGGAGCCGTTGCTCTTGGCAGCCACGTCATGAGTGAGAGCGTTTTCCAGTTGGTGCGCCAGAGCGCTCATTTCCTGGTATCCACAGGCGGCCGAGTCCCCCTTGAGGGTATGCACCGTGCGCCGCACTTCGCGGATAGTCTCTTCGTCATGCGGACGCTTCTCCAGCTCAAGCCCTTCTTCGTTGAGCGTCTGCAGCAGTTCGCTTGCGCTCTCGAAAAAGAGTTGGCGGAGTTCAGCGGAGCGTTCGTCAGAAAAGAAACTCACCCCTGTACCTCCAGGCGCTGGTAGGCGGTCCCGTTATTCAGATGGATCATGCGGAATTTGTTGGAGAGCCCAAACAGACTCTCGGCGTGTCCAATGAAGAGATAACCCTCGGGATTCAGGCAGCGATAGAACTTCTCCACCAGCCGCTTCTGCTCGGCCTCGTCGAAATAAATCATGACGTTGCGGCAGAAAATAACGTCATTGCGTTGCGGCAGGAACTCCGTCTTGAGATTGTGAAAGTCAAAGTGGACCAGCTGTTTGAGTGATGCCTTGACCCCGTAGTGGTCCCCCGCCTTGTCGAAATACCGCAGGCGATAAGCGTAGTCCACCGGCGCCATGTGCGCTTCCGGATAGACGGCTTCCTGCGCAGCCCGCAGCACGGAGTAATTAATGTCAGAAGCCAGAATTTCCACGCGCCACGGCGGGGGAATCAGCGGCTTGGGGCTGGGCATATCGAAGGGTAGAGGATTGCGCAGATAGTAATAGGCCAACGCGTCGCAAACCTGCATGGCCATGGTGTATGGTTCCTGTCCGGTAGAGCAGCCCGCGCTCCACAGACGTAATCCCCAGTCGCGGCGTTCTTGTTTGCGATGCAGCAACTCTTCCAGAATCGTCTTGTGAAAAAGGTCCAACTGCGGCTTGTTGCGGAAGAAGCTGGTCTCGTTGACGGTCAGGTTCTCCACCAGTGCGGCGAGCTCGGTCTTTCCCTGATGGCTTGTCAGCAGGCGATAGTAGCTGTAAAACGAATCGAGTCCGCATACCTTCAGCCGGCGATGCAGGCGGTCCTGAAGAAAATGCGCCCGTCGCTCGTCGAAATACATGCCGCATTCCTGATAAATCAGGCTCTGCAAGAGCTTCAGCTCAGCATCGGTTATCTGGATTTGCACGCTAGATGTGGCCATGAGTCCCCGTTGAGGTCCTTGTTGGTCAAGCTCTTTACGCGGAAGCTTTAGCTGGTACGGAGTCCGCAACCTCGCCCAGCCTGCGCAGCTCGCCTTTCTGCAAAATTCTCGTGAGGTCCACCAGAATGATCAGCCTGCCTTTCAGCTTGCCCACGCCGGTGACATAGTTCAGTTCGCCTTCTTCGAAAATGTTGGGCGGCTGCTCCACTTCGCCCTCGGGAATCTTCATGACTTCCGATGCGGAGTCGACGATCAGCCCCACCATCTTGGTTTCCACTTCAGCCACGAGAATGCGGTTCTTCCTGGTGGACTGGATTTCGCTTTCTCCGAAACGCTTGCGCAGATCCACCACGGGAACGATCTTTCCCCGCAGATTGATCACGCCTTCCACGAAGTCGGGCGATTCCGGCACGGCCGTGATCTCGGGAATGCGGACGATCTCATGCACCAGCGAGATCGGCACGCCAAAGCTCTCCCGGCCGATTCGGAAGCCCACGATATGTAATTCTTTGGCCATTCCGAGATTCCTCCGGTCCCCTAGTTGTAAGACGCGCCCGTTGTCGCGTAACGCGCTGCCGGACGGCGGGGCTGTTCTTCGCCGCGGCGCGCGATTCCGTTGCGCCCGTCGGCGCCCCCGGCACTTTCGATCACAAAGCGGTCCATGGCTTCCAGCATGGAGCGAGACATGCGAGACATCTGCTCGGCGGACGCCGCCAGCTCGGTTGAGCCGGACGAAGAACGCTGCACCAGTTCGCGCATCTTCTCCATGGCGCGGACCACGGCTTGCGCCCCCGATGCCTGCTCCTCCACCGACGAGTTGATCTCATGCGTGATTTCGTTCAGCCGCGTTGTCGCTTTGGCGATCTGCGAGGAACCGTGCGACTGCTCGTTGGTTGCGGCCCCGATCTCCTGGGCGAACTTATAGACTTCGGAAACGACGTTGGAGATTTTCTTCAACGCGGTACTGAGATCGCTGCCAAGGCCGATGCCTTCGTTGACGATGGACGTGCTCTTTTCCATGTTGTCCACCGCTTTGCGGGCTTCCTTCTGAATGCTGGCGATCAATTCGGAGATTTCGCGCGTGGACTGGGCCGATTTTTCCGCCAGCTTGCGGACTTCATCGGCGACCACGGCAAAACCGAGACCATGTTCGCCCGCGCGGGCCGCTTCAATCGCGGCGTTGAGCGCGAGCAGGTTGGTTTGTTCGGCCAGATCGTCAATTACCTCGATGATCTTGCCGATGTCGTCAGCGCGCTGGCCCAGCGCCGAAATGATTTCCGCAGAAGAACCGATCGTCTTGTTGATGCGGCTGAGGCCGTCTGTGGCCTTTTCCATGGTGTTGATGCCGCTATGGACTTCGTCACGCGAACGCTGCGAGATATCCAGCAGCACCTTTGCCGTGTCCGCGACGCGCTGGATTGAGGCCACCATCTCGTCAATCGAAGCCGACGTCTCACTCACGTTCGAAGATTGCATCTGGGTGCTCTTGACCATGTTTTGCACGTTGATGCTCATCTCGTGCATGGTGCTGGTGACTTCGTCAATTGCCGAAGCAGCCTGCACGCTGATCTTGGCTGAGTCGTCAGACGCGCTGGCCACCTGGTTGGAGCCGCTGGCCACTTGCGCCGCGCTATCGCGGACGTTCTTGACCATGCTGCGCAAGCCTACTGTCATTTCATGGAAGGCCTGACCCAGCGTGTCGCGTTCCGAGCGGGGATGGATCTCCACAGAGAGATCGCCGCCCGCGATAGCTTCAGAAAACGATGCCATCTCACGCAGATACTGGACCATGCTGTTGAAAGTGCGCGCCAGTTCGCCGATCTCGTCCTGCGAGTCAATCTCAACCTTCTGATCCAGGTCGCCGGCGTTGCCGATTTCGGTTGCGACCGCAATGAGCTTGCCTAGCGGCTTGGTGATCGATTGCGCTGCCTTCCAGGCAATGGTCGATCCCAGTCCCATCACCAGGACTATGCCGAGAATGGTTATCGTCCAGGTGACGCGGCTGGCGAGCTTGTCCGAGCTACTGGCTTGTTCCAGGCTGGCGTTCATCACCTTCGCCAACTCACCCAGAGGCTCTTCTTCCCGGGCGGCGAAATCCGCCGGATTGGCCTGCACGTAGGCCACCTGCAACTCGGAGACAGTAGAGTTTCCGGCGTCCACTTGGCGGCGTTTCTCAATGAACGGCGCGGCAAAGTCCGTTGCCCATCTCTTATGCGCCTCGCGTACCTTCTCCAGAAGCTGTCTGGCCTTGTCGCTGTTTTCTCCCAGGCCTGATGCGGCATCTTCCGCTATTTTGACGACCGGGTCTACCTCAGCGCCGCCCTTGATGGCAGTTGAAACTTCGTTTGCGTCGCCGCCATTCAGCAGGAAGGTGAGCAGCCGCATGCGGTTGTTCATCCGGATCTGGTCGAGCTTGGACGTGGCCTGCGCCATCTCAATCGCTTTGGCGTTTAAGGCCTTGGTGCCTTGCTCATGCCAACTGGCGCCAATGTTCGCCAGGAACATCACAAGAACGATGGCCAGGATTGATCCAAAGCCGAGATAGAGTTTTTTGCCAATGCTCATTTGTCTAACCTCCACATGTCCGCCGTTTCGCAGTCTGCTGGACTATTCGCGGTATGTGATTTTCTAGAAATCGGTCTTTTCAACGCCTTCCTCAAATTTCTCTGGGTTCAGCCCGATGGGTCTCGGATATCTCAAAGACACATCTCTCCTAAGGGGAACCGGGCTACGAAGTGCAATGCCAGTGCCATGTTGACTGACCGATGAGCGGCGATGGAGGATCATCTGTGTAAGACAAACAAAAAAAGGAGCTTACGTCGGAATACTGGAAGGCATTCAGATCGGAATTACGTCCGAACAGCAATACGGGAAATCTCATTTGGGGCTGAGTCTGCCTCCTCTGGTCTCAGGGTGAGACATTTCCCGGTGAGCCGAGGCTTTCTTCTGTGGTTCGCAGGACTTATTCCTTATTGACTCAAAATGAGATTCCAGAGTACCTTCAGAACCTCCCCCGTTGTCTCAAGTTGGCCTTATGAAGCCGCACGGAAAGCTCGGACATACTCGCCCATCGGCGCCGGAACACGCCTCGGAGCCACGGCAGCAGGTGCTTGATGCCTGCGCCGAGCTTCCGCTACTGACGGGCGACCCGGCGTTCGTTCGGGGTTACGTGGCTGACACAGTTCGCAGCATTTTTGGATTGGACGTGGCGGGTACGCTGCTACGTGATGGCGCGACCTTTCTTTTGGACGCACTGTCAGGTCCGCCGGAGCAACGCATCGCGAATTCCTCTTTGATCTCGCAAGCCAGGTCATTTGCCGCTCAGGCAATTGAACGGGGCGAAATTTTGTCTTTCCGCCTGGCCGGCAAGTCAGGCGGCGAAAAGGTCTATCACGGGCTGGTGACGCCGCTGGTGAGCGCTCACGCGGCCGTGGCGTTGGTCGCCTTGCGTACAGCGGAGTTTGCCGGAGACGAGATCTCGGCCTTGCGCACGATTGGCAATGTCGCGCGCATGGCGCTGGAGAACCGCGAACTCGAAAGCTTTTCATCCGCGCAACGGCAGCATTTGAATCAGCTGCTGGAAATCTCCACCGAATTGGCATCTACCTCCAGGCTGGATGCTTTTCTTCAGAAGTTCGTGGTTCGTGCCGCGGACTTCCTGGGTTTTGCCCGTGCCTTTGTTGCGGTGGCAGACGGCGGCGAATGCAGGATCCATTGGGGGTCGATCAATGGCGTGGCCAACCGTGTGGATATTGACCTGGCCGGTTACCGCACTACGAAACGCATCTTTGAAACCAAGGAACCCTACGTCTCCGAAGATGTAAATGAGATGCCAACAAGCGAAATCGGCCAGCATCTGCGCGTAGACTATGGAGTCAAGCAATACCTTGGTGTCCCCCTGCTGACGGGAGATGGCCGAGTCCTTGGCATTCTTGGACTGCTCGACAATAAGACAGACGGCAATATCAGCGAGGAACACATTCATCGCGCGAAGGCGCTGGGCGCGGAAGTTGCCGTAGCCGTCGAGGCCACGCAAAATCTCCATCTTTCTGAACAGCATCGCAAGCGCGCGGAAGATCTGATGGAGATGGCGCTGGACCTGGGTTCTGCGCTGCGTCTGCCTGATTTTGTGCGGAATTTTACCGGCCGCGTTGCCAACATGATGCATGCCCGTTGTGCCGTGCTGGCGCTGGCGCAGGGAAACCGGCTTGAATGCGTGGGTTTTCATGGTCTGAAGCTGGAGAAAGACGCGCAACGCAGGCTGAATGCCGCCTTGACCGAATATGCGGAACGGAATCCCGGTCTCAAGATTACCGGGAGCGGCATGCAATCGCTCGACGAAGAAATCGCAGATACCCTGGCCGATGACAATCTGACTTTGGTCCGCCTGGAGGGCACCGAGGACGACTTGCTCGGCGTGCTCGCCCTGGGCGACATCAAGCAAGACCTGCTGCCGAGCGACATCAATCTCCTGCAAGCCCTGATCGGCCATGCGTCCGTGGCGCTCGAAAACTCGCGGTTGTTCACGCGGATTACACAATCCAGCCGGCAGTGGGCGGAGATCTTCGATTCCATCTCGGATTACATCGTGGTCCACGACGACCAGCACCGCGTCATGAGAGTGAACCGCTCGCTGGCGGACTTCATCGGTGTGCGGCCGGCTGAACTGATTGGTTTGTCCATGCGCGCGCTGATTTCGATTGCTTCAGACGGCGTGCAACCATGCCCGTTCTGCCGCGGCGGCGACGATCCCGACGAATATCTGCATCCGGTGCTGGAGCGCACATATCTCGTGTCAACGTCGCGCGTCCACGGCGCGCTCAATGAAGGCCTGCAAACGGTCCACGTGCTCAAGGACATCACCGATCGCCGCGAAGCCGAGCGCCGCTATCGCGAATTGTTTGACAACGTGCAGGAAGGAGTGTTCTTCGCCTCGCACGAAGGCCGGTTCATCGAAGTCAATGACGCGTTGGTGCGCATGCTGGGTTATCAGTCCCGCGAAGACGTACTGAAGCTCGATTTGGGCGCGCAGGTGTTCCTCTCCTCCGACCAACGCGACGAGATCACCCGCCATTTGCAGGAGTACGGCGCGGTCCGTAACTTTGAAGTAACGCTGTGCCGCCGCGACGGCAGCCTGATTCACGCCCTGGAAAATGCGTTTGTCGTCCGCGATCCCCAGGGCAAGGTCCTGCAATATCGCGG